>Ga0214168_1000162_pt1 | contig 26128 bp, 32 predicted proteins | sample LakMenepilimnion_FD_153002 | JGI IMG/M metagenome (GOLD analysis project Ga0214168, IMG submission 153002) | Freshwater microbial communities from Lake Mendota, WI - Practice 29OCT2010 epilimnion v4 | ecosystem: Environmental > Aquatic > Freshwater > Lake > Epilimnion/Euphotic zone | place: Lake...
TGCCGGTACCAATGAACCCAGTAACATCACCAGCTTCAACGCCATCTTCTGCGATTCCTGCATACTCATTATCAATCTCCTTTAGTAGGGAGTTAAACATATTACTCATATTGATTCTCCAATATTATGATTATCGTCAAGATTCTCCTTGACGCCGTATTTAGCAGCGAACGATATCTTCTTCGCTACATATCTCCCCCATCTGAACCTCAATAGCAATCAAAGTTTCATGTAGGTGAGTATTCGTAATCTTGTGTAAAGACATGCGAGGCACATGAAATGATTCGCCCTTACTAACAGTAAAGATATTACCATCAACGATGACCTTGCCTTCACCCTGCACAATCGTCCAATGTTCCGAACGATGATTGTGATACTGTAGTGAAATAGCCTGATCAGGTAGAATGTGTAGGCGCTTTACCTTATATCCCTGATCTACATCAAGTACATGCCATTCACCCCATGGGCGCTTCATCGATTCATGTAACATCGGTTGATTCCTATCATTCAAATCATCATAACTATCCATTATTCCAACTCATCCATTGTTAAGTATTCCATTCGTCTTGATCTGCTCATCGATATATTGAATGCTAATAGGAGCAATACCGCTAAAGGATCAAATACAAATATGAGAACTATTATAACAAATCTAACGGCTTTGTCAAGTAATTGTTGATCATCTGACCCATAGATAAGTTCGGCCACATATTTTAGTGGGCCGACTTCCGCTTCAATCTTTTTTTGATTGGATTGTAATTTGATTTTATCTGTCTTTAATTTGCCGATCTTATCAATCTCTGCTCTTTTTTCATCCACAAGAGTTTGTCTAGTTTCCTTTTGTTGCTTTGCAGCCTGTAAGGAAGATTTAGTTTGCCCCTTTTCAATCATCTTTGAAATGGAATCATCGATGACTTTTATCTGTTTATCCAAATCTGCGATACGTTCCTCTTGAAACTTTATATCGTTATCAACAATTTCAATTTGATCACTAACACCAGTGTTCATTGTTAGTGTCTGTTCTATGTGCGCTCTTGATAAAAAGCCAAAGATTCCCATGCTTGTTATCAGCATGAGAACCACTATTGATATTGTGAGATATGACTTGATTAGAAACGGCGTTTGTTTCCAGTTATTGTATAGCCATGATACTGCGACGAGTTTGCCAAACTCAAGTGAAGTGCCCATAATGACCACAGGCCAAAATGCTCCTGCAAAGATAGCAGTAAGACCTATGATTGAGTAGTAAGCAGCAACGCCTGATATGATTAGTCCTGTTAGAAAGACCAGATAGTTTAAGAAATGTTGTTTCATCTCTTATTTAGAAGTTCTTAATACCTCATACACAGTTCCTACGCCAACACAACAATCTTTTGCGATCTTCTTTATACCTATTCCGGAATTTCTCATGATACTAATTTTAGATTTTAATTCTTCTGTTAATTTCGTCGGTCTGCCTATTTTAATGCCCTTCTCTTTGGCAGTCTTTTGTCCTTCTTTGATCATATTACTATGTTCATATTTTTGAAATCTTATGAGACCATGCATCAAATTATGATGATATGAACATACAGTAATTGTTTCATCTTCCGTAATAATCCCTTTGTCAAAAAGCCACGCAAAGACTTCTATTGAAGTACAATCCTTTAATTTTTTGTTAGAATCATAATTCTTATTTTTTGCTTTTCTGTTTATTCTACTGTAAACAACAGGCTCAATATGATGTTGATGTAAATCGTTTGTTGTACCACATACCGCACAAAAATCTAACTTCATGAAAAGAAATCCTCTAGTGAACTAACTTGTTCTGTCTTCCAACCAATACTATCAAGGATGATCTTCAATGGTTCCACAAAAGACTTCTCGAATTGTGTATCATGGTCGATATACGATTTCAATTCAAATTCATCTGGCAGCGATTGCGGGAAAGCAATTACATTCGAATGAAGATGATTCGGTTCTTTCAGGAAAAGAAACTTGATCTTCTCGCCTTCTTTGATAAGAGGCAACTTCTTATCAAGATTGTTGACAACGACAAATGCGTTATACAGCAATGAACCTCTCACATGAATTGGACAACCTTTACCATACACCATGTTCACATCAGAAAACTTTGCAAGACCATTCACGCCGCGAGGGAATGAAATGTCAGCAATATTTTGATGACGGAACTCTTGACGCCATGTTTCGACCATACTGATCATATCATCCTCAGTCTTGTTGAGAACAATATCAATTGCTTCCCAAAGAATCTTACGACAATAGGCTGGAGTCGAAGACTTGATCATTTCAAGACCCATGATCTTTATCTTAGGATGCGTATACTCAACACCTTCGTTGTTATACACATTCAGAATGTAACGCTTCTTGGCTGTCCAGATACCCTTGTCGGCCAAAGCTTCGCGTTTCATCTGCATCTTCTGTTCGTAGGCGTTTACATACTCAGCAAGCTCAGAATAAGCCTTGTCAATAAACGGTTGAATCCGATCTTCACACGCCTTGTCCATGAAGGTGATGATTTCTCTTGTAGTAGCATTCGGCTTCTGCTTAACAATAGTCTCGCTGACCAATTTATCAAGCGATAGGTAAATCGAGTCCGTATCTGACGCAATGACATAATCGTGATCCTTTGTCTTGAGTAACTTGTTCAGATACTCGTTTATCTTGTTTTCTATCCATCGAATAGAAAGTTGACCGGCCGTGGTAATACCCGAGGCCTGTCGAACGTCAAAGTACCTGAAATATTGGTTGCCAAGAGCGCCGTAAGCAGAATTGAGCGAAACCTTCTTCGCAAGTTGGAGATTGTTATATCGTGCAATGCGTTTTTCAATCTCATAGCGTTTTGATGAGTCGGTCTCTTTCTCAAGTTCTTTCTTAGCCGTAATAGCCTTCTTCTTGTACGCAGAGCGGTCATTGTACATTGTCTCCATAATTTCGGGCAAGAACCCATGGCGTTCTTTTGTAAAGAACTGCCCATTGGGAGTTAAGGTGCAATTAGATGTTGCCAAGCTGCCAAGCTCAACATTGCGAGATAATAGGCTGTCAACATCCACGCGATTACGCAAAATATTTCTTTGAGCATCATTATATTTTTCCGGTTCAATAATAGTGTCTGGGCTGATATTGTACTGCATAATCAAATGCGGATACAGACTGTTCAAGTCGAATGAAGCAACCCACTTGTGAATGCCAAGGATTGGATCCTTGACGAATGCGCCAACATATGCTTCATCCTTATGGTGCTTGATGATAGGATCAACCACGATGTTCTTCTTACGAAGATGATTATAGACGATAGCATCCCACATACGCACCTGAGAGAATGCGTCCATGTAGTTTGTCTTGGAATCATACGCAAGAGTTAGAACAAGTTCAATCAGTTTGATCTTATCGTCAATCTTTTCTACCAGTTCAACGTCTTTAATGTTATACTCAATGAATAACTGATAGTTGTCCTTGTAGAGAGTATGAAGATTACCGTACTCTTCATACGAAAGCTTACGCTCACCAACTTCTACATTAGCGATAGCATCAAGCTTATATGATTCCTGAGACTGACCACCTGGAGCAAACTTCTTATACATTGCGAGATAGTCCAGAACAGCAATACCCATTAGATCATAGGCTTGTTCTTCTGCACCATTATATCCACGAATCTTACGCTCATTCACAATCATCCAAGGAGACAGACGCTTCGTTGCGTCTTCACCAAGGACATTACGAATACGATTGACAAGATAGGGAATATCGAAACGCTCAACATTCCAACCAGTAATGATATCTGGATAGTTGTCAGCCCACTCATCAATGAATCGCTTGATTAGATCGATTTCATCACGGCACTGAATATACCAAACATCATCGCGCTTGTTATCAAACTTGCCACAACCCAATACAATAAACTTGCCTTGATTGTTCTTGAATGTGATAGCAGTGATAGGCTCACTGGCCTGACCAGGCTCAGGAAATCCATTCTCGGATCCAACCTCGATATCGATATTGGTAACATTGATATGACTTAGATCCCAGTCCACATCATCACTGAAATGATCTGCGATAAAAGCATACTCATACTTTTGATTGCCATAAATTTTGAAGTTCTGTACATCTTTGTATGTTTCAACAAAGTCCCTTGTTTCGCGGATGTTGCCTGGCTTCATTTCAGCCATAGCTTCACCAGAAACGGAAGAAAACCCTGTATGCTCTTTTGCTGGAACATACAGGGTTGGGAAATAATCAATCTTTCGCTTGACTTTTCTTCCGTCTTCTACACCGCGATACAGGATACGAGAACCGTAGACCTGAACATTAGTATAGAAAGATTTCATTTAAGCTCCTGGCATGATAAGATTACTGGAAGGTACAACAAGTCCACCAAACATGGAATTATATTGATTGATAAACTCTTTGATAGGATTGATTATAGCAAGAATATGAGACTTGTCAATAGTAAATGTCTTGTCATCACTAAATTCTGCCCATGGAGCAAAGCCTACATTTGGAGTCTTAGGATCAACCTTGTTAGGCATTACAACGATACGAACAGGATTCTTGATTATCACACTTGTTGGAATAGGTGATGATTCCGTAACTTCACCAAGTAACTCTTCACCTGTAACAAGTCTTAGAATCTTTACATTAGCGGCCATTATTCCAACTCCATCATGTAATCAAACACTCCAACTGTCATCCACTTTTCAGGGACATATGTCATCCGATTACCACTCTCGGTCTTATAGACACACTTGTTATCATAGTCCATAACCTTAGCAAGCTTCTCCCACTTACCATCATAAGCGCGTTGTACGAACTGAGTTTCAAGAATATTCATTATATACTTCTCCAAATTAATTAAATATTGTGCCGTTCATTTTTTCTTCGGTGGTAACGAATATCATTCGTTCGCTGTCATCAGTATAGTATACAGGGTTTAACCCTGCTTGTCTATAGTCTTCTGCGTATTTTATTGCTATATGGAAGTTGCTGTCGGGGCCGGATAGTTCTGCTGCTTGTTTAATAATTTCTTCGGAAATAGTTTGATAAGTCATAGTTCTATTCCTTCTAAAGGGTTACCATACTCCGTCTTCTATTACCCACGCGCGACCATTCTCTATAAGTTTACCAATACAATCATCACAAACATTACCTGTCTTATATTTATCTTTCTTCAAGGCAAATTTTTGCATATCATAGAAAGAGCCATACTGAGCGATAATATAAAAGTCTCCATTCATCAAATAGAGAGTTGCGGCACACCCATGACTATGTTCCATGTTTTGTTTTGTTGAAGAATAGAACTCTTGTTCACAGGTATTACACTTCATCAGTCCCATAGTCCTTGATAATATTTGCCAAAGAGACGAAAGCCGTTTGCGATACGATCATTGATTACTTTGCGTTCTGCTAATGCTTCGGGTGGCCAATCTTTGCCATGCTTTTCATAGATTCGCAAATCCCAATCTTCATCAAGTTCCATTTCAAAAGCATAGATCATTTCATCCATAACCCAATTCCAACGAACATGAATAGTGTCATCAGGATCCCAGATTTCAGTCTCACGAATATCAGGATCACCCATCTTAATACGATCTGCGTTAGACCGAAGATGCTCAGGCACATCTTCATCGTCAGTATAAGGAGAACCGTGCTTGGTAGCTTTGAGTTGCTTTAACATAGGAAGAACGATAAGAGCGAGAGTATGATCCATATTCCAAGTATCATACTTATCAATACGAACCTTGACATTGCGTTCCTTCTTACTGTGTATCCAATCACAAAAATTGCCAACCCATGTATCAGCGAGCCAAGAGCCAAAATTATGAACACGCTCGTCTTTCTCTTTGTCCATCCAGAACAGGATCTTTTCTGCGATCTGGTATGGACCAATCCAGTTACAATATGGGCCGATATAAACCTTCACTCTTTAGTTTCCTGTTCTTCAATAATCTTATTAGCAGATTCAATCAGAGTGGCTAAAATACCCTTTCGCGCGAACACTAAAAGAGTATCGTAATCCATAGTCACGGCAATAGTCGCACTGCCATCTTCATTCTCAATGAACTCATCTAGAGTAAAGTTATTCATTAGGTGCCGCTTCCAGTCTTGCCAATTGCCTTGTTGATTTCTTCGCCAGTAATTTCCTTACAAATGTAATAGACAGAACCAGCATCAGTGCCGATCTTGGCCTGTTCTTGTTCCATGAGATAGTTGCCTACATCATTACAAGTCTTCTCGTTGTTGTATTCGGGAGTGTTAGGATATCTGGTATCAACGGTAGCCTTACCGTCAGCCAGAACTGTAAAAAGAATGATATACCAAATGGACATAATGTCACCTCATAATGAATGGAGCGGAGTACGAGATTCGAACTCGTTTCTCTAGCTTGGAAGGCTAGGGCACAACCCATATACCAACCCCGCGATATTTGTATTTAGTCTGCTAACTGTGAAATGCCACGCAACTCACGAAATTTTCTTTCAAGAAGAATAAGTGCTTCCTTCTTATCACCACGATTCCAGTGGTACTCAATTGCTATGATATCGTTATGATCAGCATCGCTAACATAGAAACCTCGAGCTTCAACTTCCTCAATCAATTCCTGATCATCAAACTCGTCAAGGTCAACTTCAACTTCAACTTCGGTAATAACTCTAGCCATCTCATTTCCTCTGTGTGTTTGTCAGTTTGTATACTATACCATAGGAATTAAACTAAGTCAAGTGAAATCATCTGCCTCTGCTCGTTGGCTTTCTTGGTGGCTTTGGAACGTTTCCTTGCGGCTTTTGCGATTTCAACTTTCCGTTCTTTGGTGGCATAGAACCACTCGGTGATCTCCTCAGCCGTGCGGCCGCACCCTCGGCATATTCTTTGATCGTCTTCATATTCACATACCTTTCTACAAATGGAATTATTCATTGTTTTTCAAATTATCCAGACAGTACTTGATGCTCTCTTGAAGTTTCTTTGTTGACTTGAAATTTAGCATTTTTTCCGCCTTGCTTATATCTGGAATACGAACTTTAACGTCAGCATAATAATCCGCAACAGTTTCGAAAGAAAGATCACTCGGCGGAATAAGACCGCGCTCTACTGCTTCATCATGAATGGTATATGCTAACTGCTTCATGGTTAAAGGTTCAGGATTACCTATATTGAACGTTTCATTAAGTGATCTAACATTAAAAGATTCCGTGCCAATCATTCGGGCTACATCATCAATCCAAGTGAAGCATCTTATCTGCGATCCATCACCGATGATTGGTAGAGGATTCTTTTTTTCAATTACAATATGCTTGATGTAATCCGCAAACACATGCGAAGTGCCAATATCACCTTCAGACTTTTCATAAGGCGTAATGATATTGAATGGACGCCAGATTGTATAATCCAAATCATATTGCTTTTTGTATGCGATAGACATACGTTCACCAACATACTTGGACATTCCATATTCGGTATAAGGAGCAGGATACTTGTCTACCATATCTTCGTATACAGGAACATCGACACTTTGTGGACAGTTCTCATACACCATACTTGATGATATATAGACAACGCGCTTTACGTTCCAATTAACAGCAGATTGGAGAATATTACCATGTAGCATAGGATCATTGTATAGAATGTCCGCACAGTACTTGTTGAATCCACCAACGCCAAAGATTCGAGCAGCAGCTTGAATGATATAGTCGGGTCTTATTCTACCAATAAGAGTGTCAACATCGAATGGATTTGTAAGGTCGATCTTCTCAAAGTCATAACCCTTTGCTAAATTCATTCTTTCATTATAACGAAATAGACTATCAGCACCAACAACTTCATGACCGTTAGCAATCAAATAGGGAATAACAGCCTGCATCAAACTGCCTTCGGATCCAGTAACTAAAATTTTCATAATGTATAAACTCCGTCTGTTGTCTCTTTACTTTGATTTAAGAATTTCCAAGCATCAGCAATCACAGTGCCGCGATTCTTAGCGATATGTTTATCAAAGAATTTCTGAAATACTGTGTGAGGTGTCATGACAATGAACGCATCAAATTCTTCTAATAGGTGATCTAATGGCCACCAATTATCTGGATGACGGAGATATGGATCAAAAAAAGCATATTCAATACCATTTCTTTTACAAATCTTTGCGAATTTAAAACTTAAACTATTTCTAGCATCATCACAATCAGCCTTGAATGTCGCACCAAGAATACCAATCTTACTGATATTAGGATTTTCCTTCATCATCATCTTAAACATATATTGTGGCATACCTTCATTGATCAAAAATGAAGACTGAATCAATTCTGGATAGTGTACATCTTCAAGTAAAAACTTGCCATCTTTGAATAAACATGGGCCGCCCACGTTTGGTCCAGGCTTAGGTAATGCCATGCGCGAGTATCCTTTATTCGCAGCATCGATTACCTTATGAACATCTAAGCCCTGATCTGTACCGATCATGTAAAATTCATTAGCAAGAGCAAATGTCACATAACGATACATATTAGTAATGAGCTTACCAAACTCAGCTTCGCGTTGCGTTAGCCACATACATTCTGGCACGAAATTAAATAGCTCACACGCGCGATTATATGCGTCTTCTGTACTAGCACCAATAAGTTGTGGGAACTTTTTACTTTCCAATATGCCAACGCCCTGCGCTACACGTTCTGGAGCAAATACGACATGTGTAGAAACAGATGATTCCTCTTTCAAGATTTTCTCAATAAGTTCTGTAGTACCAGGAGCAACTGTACTACGAAGAACCACAAGAGTATTATCACGAATGCTTGGAGCAAGAGAATATCTTACAAAGTCTAAGATATCATCAACTCGAGGATTACTTTCGCCATCAACCGGAGTGCCGATCATGATTGCGACAGCATCACATTCTTCTAATCGCTCGGTATCTGTTGTGTATGTCAAGCGATTGGTATTAAGTAAACTCATTAATAATTCTTTTGCTCCCTCTTCTTTATGAGGAACAAAACCGCCTAATAGTTGTACACATGCTGCTGGATTACAATCAATGCCTATAACATCATGTCCAGCATCCGCTAGAACAAGTGAGAAAGGAAATCCAACATGTCCTGCTGCACCAATAACAGCTACCTTCATTACAAATTATTCCTTAAAGTGAGTGGATAGTCTGTACAGATTCCATGAAATCTTTCAAAATCTACATCATAGTTTATATCATATTTGATTGTTTTGCAAGCAGGAAATACAGCAATACAATTTTCTCTTACTGATGCGGAATTAACAGCATTTGGATGAACCCAGATAGTATTATCTTTTAGAAGAATACACTGATCAATATCATGAAAGAATGGAATTATATTTCTCTTACTAATCTTTACCATCTCTTCTAATGCCCACATATTTTTACAATGAACATAAAAATTCTGATTCATGTAAACAGTAGACCAGTGTAAAAGAGTATCGATTGAAAATGATTTGACAGGATTATCATGTCCTAACCAAAACTTGCTGCCCATATACCAAATATCAAATTCAATATCGAAGCCCCTTTCGAGGGCTTCGATTAGATACGATTCGGTATTTTCTTTTTCTTTATCTGGGCCAGTAAGATTGCCTCTGTGCGATACAATTCTCATACGTTAATCACGACTCCTAGATTTTCACCGTGTGGCTGAGGCAACATAATTTCAACTCTCTTACCTATTAGATTGTAAAGGTGTTCATGTACTTTGTCTGTGAAACTCCATGGATACACATCATGAAATGCGATTACATATTTTTCTCCAAGTAAAGGAACAAACGAACTAATGTCTTTAATCATTTGATGCTCAAAGTGGCCCGCGTCAATGAATACAAAATCAAGAGGTTCTTTAATCCACTTACGAATAGATTTTTCTGTATCATATGGACTCCATCCAATTTCTGGATACAAAATATCTCTCAATCCAAACTTATCGATAAGATAGTTAACAGACTTATATCCATCAGACTTTTCATACACAAGAGGGTCAATATTTTCGTATGCGCCTGGATTATCTAATACCTCTTCGACATAGGCATCCATTGTAACACATCTGCCACCAGTATTTTTAAATCCTAGGCCGATAGCAAGACTGCTGATACCAAATGCTGTGGCACATTCATATCCGCGTTGGAGATTATACTTCGTCACTAGATCAGTTAAGAAGTCAAATTCGCTTTGCTTAATTGAATATGGATACTGGTGATTCTTCATCTTAAGATTTCCACCACTTACGGACTCATAAGAAACAGGGCCGTCATTTAATGCTAAAATTTGTTCAAAGTAATTGCTCATGCTATTTCCTTATATTCACCTAGTGGAGTATGTTGTATTGTTTTATTGAGAGGTATTTCTTGCCAATTAAGATTAAGCATCTTAATCCATGCTTCTGAAAGAAGATGTGGACAAAGAGTATCTGTCTGCTTATATATGTGATTAATATAACATGATAGTTTTGAAAACAAGACCATATTCAACATGTTCCCTGCTTGAAACATATCTCCTGTGCCTTGACCCAAATGATTTCTATGTACTGCTGTATAGAATTTTTTAGGATCAAAACTCGGCAACGGTTGATGTAAGATCATATCCGGCCTTATGCGAATTACGAAATCGTATGTTTTTCCAGTTCGCGCAGAATACTCTTCAACTAAAGACATGCCTCGCTGTATCTTATAAAACATGCTTAGAATATTCTTTCGGCGATGGGCAAAGTTAGGAAAGGTGTCCCCTAACTTTTCAAAATGCTCGTTGTAATCTTCCCAGTCTTCTGTGACCATACTCTTAGGAAGATATGTATCAAAAACCTCTTGATGATTTACATCAGGAGTATTTTCATGAAATCCTTTTACATTGGTCTTATCGCCAGGAATCCACCAACCCTCTTCATTCCATGTATGAATGAAAATATCGGGCTGATAAGGCTGTATAATCCTCTCTTGAAAGTTTGGAAACACTTGTTTCCAACATCTCATATGTCCAGTTAGAACTACAGCGATGTTTGTCATTCTTTATGATTTTCCAAGAAATACTTGAGGTCTTCAGGAGTGCCGATGCCCCACATACGCTCAATCTGCTTGATACGAATTTTCTTATTGTCTTTGATTGCGTAGTTGAATACTGGACACACATAGAACTCGTTGTTTGTTCTATCATTTGCCGCAATCATTTGGTCGGCATATTTTACGTAATCGGATCCCTTCTTCCAGAAATATATACCAACAGTAGCATTTTCACTGATCACATTCTTCTCTGCCACTTCACTAACAAAACCATTATCATCCAGTTTTGCGTAGCTCCACTTTGGATGATTTGCCTTAAATGTTAGGATACCACCATCAATCGAATCCGCATTGAAAGCGTACATGACTTCGTTAGTATTCCATTCAACAAATTGATCGGAGTTTGCCATAATAAGAGGATGATCATTGTCGATCAATTCTCTCGCAAGAAGAGTAGTACAAGCCGCACCTTCTGTCATGCCTTCAACTTGTACAATTTTACAACCGGGCTTGATGGCAGATAGAAGAGACTTAAGATTATACTTCTCGTAGTGATCCTTCTGTACGATAAAGATATAATTTGCTTCCATGTTTAGGTTATCAACCACTGTCTGGATCATAGTCTTATCACGTACCTCGATAAGAGGCTTAGGGAAAGTATATCCAGCAGCCGCGAAGCGTGATCCTGCTCCTGCCATTGGAATAAGAACATTGAGTTTTTGATCACGCCATGGAATAGACTTCTTACTACCACTTTCTAACTTCATTACAATATCCTGTATTCTTTCTAATGTTAGATCATAACTGTTTTCTATAGGAAGCAAAACAGCACCACTATCTATTGCGCCCTGTCTACCAATATGACTATCTTCTGCGATAATCGTAGTTCGAGGAATCGCATTAAGAGCATTCATACAATTCCAATACATCTCAGGATAAGGCTTTGTACGTCGAACATCTTCATTGCTCATGATGTATTCAACGTATTCCATTATACCAAGAGACATGAGACTAATCTTAATTGTTTCTCGGATACTGTTTGATGCTACAGCTATTCGATAGTTTTTGCTTTTAAGCCATTCGCAAATTTCAATAAGTTTAGATGACTTTGAAATAGACTTCAATCGTTCAAAAGTGTGCTTCTGCTTATCTTGCCAAATCTGATCGAAATAGGAAGAAGGTAGACCCTTGTTAGCAGCAAGAATTTTCAACTTAGTTGTTGTTGATAATCCATCATAAGTTGAAAGATGTTCTTCACGGGTAATGATATATTTTGGATCAATCGCATTCAGAGCATCATTGAGAGTTTCATAATGAAGTTCTCGGCTTTCGATCAAAACACCATCAAGATCAAATATCATTAGTTTATTATATTCAGTGGCCATTATCAAATATCTCCTTAAGCCTTTTAACACATTCGTCGGTCATCTGTCCAACTTTCCACTTATTAGGCTTCTGTATAGAAACGTCTGAATAAGGATTAAATTGAAATTTGTAACCAGCATCAATAACACTTTCACTCCATGCCAAATCTTCTGCTTGACCCCAAACAAACGATTCATCTAGCACAACATCTGTGAGTACCTTCTTCTTTGCTAGAATGTATCCACCACTTATATATTGTAGATGCGTGAGACCTTGTTCGGAGTAAGGCAGACCGCAAACCCATCTCGCGCCATTCCAGTTATCGGGAGCAACAGAGTATAATTCATTATGTAGACTAGGATATTTTTCTAAAAGCTTATCCATATATTTTTGATTTACAAGCCAGTCACTATGACGATCACCCTCATATCGATGCACCCTATTCATAAGAATATTCCAATTAGGATTCTCATCATTATAACGTCTCATGCCTTCATGCCAATTGAGATGTAATATATAGTAATCGTGTATGAGACAGACAATATCATACTTTGAATTATTGACGAGTATATTCTTCTTCTTTGTGATCCAACCCTTTTTCTGTGTTTCATCAAAATCAATAATGTTTGAATTTTTAGGAAGATTCACATCGTTTCTAAATTTTCCAATAAGATTAACTTCGTAGACAGCATCAGATTGTTTTCCAATACTGTCTACGAGATTTTGTAATTGATTAACATCATACTCTGGAGAAAGGCAGATGCCAAATGAAACTTCTAAATTTCCCATAGAATATCTTCGATATCATTTACCGTTTGTTCGATTGTGTGATTTGCCATGACGTAATTATAGCTATCTTCAATCTCTTTGTCAACTCTTTTAAATCTCATCAGCATCAACATAAGTTCTGATTCGTTATCATAGATTTTACCATATGATGACATATCTTTAGCTCCAGCAATGTTACGAGCATACCAAGGTGTCTTATTCATCATTGCTTCCAAAAGAACAAGACCGAATCCTTCATCATAGCTATTCATAATATAAGCATCCGCACTTGCGATAGCTTGAGCAACTTCATCTTTTGGTTTGCCAAGAAATACCTTAACATTACTTGTATTCGGTGGCATTTCTCCAGGATGATATCCGTATAGATGGAGTTCTGTATTTGGTATGTTCGCATGTATGAATTCTTGAGCAAGAGGCACCATTGCCTTATTTGGCCAAAAACCACCAGCAGAAACGAAAGTTGTCTTAGGATATTTCAATTTTGGTTTTATGGTTTGCCCAACATTCATTCCATGACGAATGCGCCGAGCTTTATTAAGATATCCAAATTTCTTGATATGATTGATATCGACAGAAGTTGAATATGCTATGAATCGATGATGCTTTAATCCATTGTAACAAATTTCGCTTTCGCTCGGTTTGATAATCATATAGACAACAGGTGTTTTTCTTAAAGCATAGGCATTCGCATGAACAATATTCTGAGAGATAACATCGCCGCCATGAACAACTATGAGATTCCATCGCTGATTAAGAATGTTATAATCGTTTGTAACTTTAACGCCGTTTAAGTCGCCCTGATGCTCATGAGCAAGTACGGTAACATCATAGCCACGTCTCACACATTCTTCTGCCATATCTCTCACATAATACTCAGAGCCACCAGGAAATGGAGCATATCGATGTACCACAAACATAATACGAGCGTTACTCATTACAATTTATCCTCATAAACAAAAGTATCGAACCACTTATAAAATTCATCAAAGTTCATCCATTCATTTGGTCTGTTATCTTTGACAGCAGATTGTGAAAGCATATCAAGATACAGGTTCTTGTTATTGTCCAGTTCTCTAACACGATCAACGACCTCACCCAAATTTACATACTCATGACTATTGATAAATGCTTTTGGATTAAAATCACGCACAACAGTTAGACTCCCCCAGTATATAGGTATTGTATTCGAATAGAAAGTATTCAATATCTTTTCGGTTACATACCCAGGATAACTACCGTTCTCAAAAGCAATGTTAAACTTGTGTTTAGAAACAAAATCAATTTTTGCTTGAAGCTTTTTAGGAATAGTATATCCTATGTTGTTCTTGTGCGGCCCTGCCGAATTCACTTTCTTATATTCTGAGAGAAGATCAAAGAAAATATTGCGAGTTTCACAGTTGGGATTACTTTGAACGAAAGAACAAAATTCTGTTTTTCTGTCCCATTCATATTCAATATCAACTTTTCTATTCAGTACATGATAGAAGTCCTTGTAGTCTGTATCATATGTTGCCGACAACATTTCAGCAACATATAGCGGTAAACGATAGTGCTTTGGACTACTCTCATGATCAAATGTGATAGCATAATCATATGTGAAATATGTTGGACGATAATTTTCGCCTGTAAATAAAATCTTCTTGCAGTTTTTATATGTGTAGTTGTTGGTACCAAATGTAGGATCACAAAAGATAAGATAATCTGGATTGGTATCATCTCGAATAATTTCGTAGTATCTACCGAGAATATCGGTTAGAGTTTTCTTAGCATTATCATACGCATCGGTAAAACCTAATTTAAGTTTTTTCTTCATATTATACCTCACTTATTCCGTAAACACGTATGGAAAATATCTTACAAAAGAATCCTTCTTGTCAGGACGAAGCTTTTTAATCTTAGCTTGAATCTCTTCAAAGAAGTTCCAAGCAAGAGGCACGAATACAACATCTTCATTGGCATATTCATTCATCTTTTCCGAAGAGAAGATAGGAACGCGCATACCAGGAGTAAACAATCCTTGCTTCATAGGATTATCATCAATGATGAAATCAAGTATGATGTTTGCTGCGTTTAGTAGAGTGTTGCCCTTAGCTGGAGCACCATAGCCAATAACAGTCTTACCCGCTGCCTTGTGGTTTCTAACTTCAATACCAAACGCTTCTATAATATTCTTACATTCCTCAACGTAAGCTTCATAGGTGTTCTCATCATAAAGATGATATGTTTCTTCATTCTTAATAAGAAGATTGATATATGAAGGTCTAGCTTTTGACTTTGATATAACAAAGATAAAGCTAGTGCCATGAATCGGATGCTTTAATACTTCTACTAGATTTAGTCCAGCCCTTTTACACAGTTCATTCATAGAACGAACGTTATAGAAAGAAAGATGTTCGTGATAGATAGTATCAAACTCACAGTTCAAGACCATGTCGGCCTGTGATGTAGTAATATAGATGTACCCTTCATCTGACACAACGTTAGCCATATTCTTTAAGAATGTAAGCTGGTCATAGTTGTGAGCAAAAGCATTTTGGCAGATAACAGCACCACATCCAATTCTAGGATAAGTGCTATCAAAATAGCCACAATGTACATGATGATTCTTGGAACTGATCTGATATAGATTTTCTGCAGGATCAACACCGAAAGTCAATGCGCCATACTTCTTGAATGCGTCAAGTTGTGAGCCGTCATTGCAGCCGATATCTAAAACACGATCCGCTTTATGGTTTTCCATAACAAACTGAGCAAACCAATCAAAGTATTCTAACTGAGTCTTTGTAGTACCAGACACATAGAGATAGTTCTTGAACAAAAGATCAGGATTAACTTTATGTGTCAATTGTACATGAAAGCATTCTTCGCAATAATTGGTAGCGAGAGGATACACAGCCTCTGGTTCATTGTCTGTCTTAACAAACGAATTAGCTAGAGGCTGTATTCCAAGATCAAGTAGAGACTTTAAATGATTGCCTCCACACGCAATACATTCTTTAATTTCTACGCAGTTTTCCATATTACATTCCTAACCATTTGGTATTATTCATATACCAATCAGATACTTCCTTGATGCGCTCACTTAAAGCAAGTCTAGGTTCCCAACCAAGTGACCGCATAAGATCACCAGAGAGAGCATACCTAAGATCGTGACCTGGTCTAGAAGTATGAAAATCAACCATCTCATATTTTAGTTCCTTATTCTGAGCGGCAGCAATCATCTTAGCAAGAGAAAGATTGTCCACTTCTTCTTTACCAACAATATTAAATTTGCGACACTTTGCCATACCAAAATCTGGTTCAATCTGTGGATTATTCTGTAATAAGAATAACAGTGCGTCAGCCACATCCTTAGCATGAACATAGAAACGAGATCCTGCTCTTGTCTTTGTGGGATCAGCATGAATAGTCACTACTTCATCGTGTAGTACCTTCTTAATAGACAGAGGAATAAACTTCTCTGGAGTCTGACGTTCGCCAAACACGTTCATTGTGTGAGTGACCATCATTGGCATCTTGTATGTGTTCTCATACGCAACACACAGTTCTTCTGCGCCTGCCTTAGATGCTGAGTAAGGATTGGTCGAGTTGTAACGATCACGTTCCTTGTACGCAACACCGGGAGGTGCTACACCAAAGATTTCATCAGTACTAAAATAAAGGAACATTTCAAGATTATCAAGTCTACGCGCGTACTCAAGCAAGTTAGCTGTGCCCATGACATTATCTGTAATACATTCTATAGGATGTGAAATAGAACGATCCACATGTGAAGCTGCTGCCAAATGAAGAATGATATCTGGCTTACCAACAAAATTCTGTACGAGAGGATTAAGTTCAGCCTTCAAATCATGAAAAACAGTACGAACTCTCTTTGTTTGATCGGAAGGACGATCATGAGTGACTTCATATAATCTATTCAAATTGCCAGAATAATCAAGTCTATCTAATGTGATAATATTCCAGTCTGTATTATCCAATAAATGTCCCACAACATGGTGTGCGATAAAGCCAGCGCCGCCAGTAATCAATACAGTCTTAGTCATTATACTTCTCCATAATCTTATTTTTCCAAGAATTAGTGCGATCATATTGGTGAACAATTACAAATCTATTGCCTTTTTCGTTCTCAACATAACCATCAGCAGTTAGTCGCGGTTGCTCATCAAAATACTTAGCTTGATATAGAATCATGTTTGATGGATTCTGTGCTACGCTCATGCCAATATCACCAGCGCCAGACTTTACCGCCTCAATTGTTGTGCCAAGCTGAATTGCCCACCCATCAGAGTTGTATGAGAACTTAACAATATCCTTATACGGCTTCTGTTGAAGAATGATATTGAATACAGCTTGATCAACAATCGGAATAGGTCTGTTGATAGACAACTGGAAGATCAAAAATAGTAAGTCAGCAATGTACGCAGCTTCGCCCGCAATAGTACCAACGTTGAAAATTGGATTCGACTTATATATGCTATGGAAATATGGTCCGAAAGATTCTAATAAATTGTTATTGCTCCAAGGCTCGTCTTCATATTTCATTCCCTCAGAAGCTACAACAATAGTTTCACGACCAGAGAAAATCATCTCATCAAGCCAAGCAGAGGGATTCTGCTGAAACACAACATCGCGCGTGTCCGTCGTGATCACGAAATCATATAAATCTAGATTTTGTCTGATGTAGTTCCAGATATAGAAGAAGCGTTCTACATGAGGCGCACCATTTGTGTGTGCTGTAAAGTTGCCTTCAGCATCCTTATTGCCATACAATTCAAGAATAACACCCTTGCTTGTGAGCTTATCAATTGTCTCTTTAGTGATGTTTGTTGCGACTAGAACAACATCACCAGCAAAACCAGAAAGCTGAATTGAATTGACCCAGTACTTCAATTGATCCCAGGTGTAGCCAGAAGCGCCACCAATAATTAAGTCTTTACCCATTATTCTACTCTCGCGCAAATCACATCATTAGGAATGTGTCCATCAAGAAATTCAATTCTATATTTTGGATTTATCTTTAAAAGATTTTCCATAGCACTTGATAAACTCACATAAGACCATTCGGCCGAACCAAATAATCTCTTATCATCAATAAAGATAGTGTGTTCTTTACAAACACTAGCATTAATGATAGCTAACTCATCTACCACAGGAGAACCTCCGCTCTTGCCACCAACAAGAGGTCCAGATGCGTGAGCGTCTAACCAGAAAGTAGCACGGTTATCTCCAATCTCATTAATGATAACAGGAAGAATCTCGGCAGAATCGCCAAGCCAAATCTTCACGGCTGGTTCATCCTTAAACATTTCTACAGCATCATCATAAAGCTTCTTGTTCAACTCAATCGAATGTATCTTCTTAAAACCATGCTCAAGAGCAAGTCTTACAGTATCACCGAGATATGTGCCAGTTTCAACAAAAATATCACCTGAAGCATACGTTTTTAAGTATTCTAATGTTAAATGAGAAAGACTGTTTGATTCTATCACTTCTTGGCCGGGTAGTACTAATTTGTAATCCATGGTAATGCTCCATTATAATGTTCAAGCTGTTGTTCGTTGCCCTTGATGAAGAAATCAGCATCAGGAGAATTTGGATTTGCGTCTGTTCTATAACAGAGAGTGTGTTTATAACTTGTATCCCACTTAGGATTCTGAGCTAATACACTGTAAAGATATCTGCGATCACCGCCCCAACCAGAATGCCATAAATGACAAGTCTTCTGTAGGAATTTTGTATTGAAGGCAAACGAAGATGTATCAACAAGATACTGCGGATCATTGTGAGAGAAATAGATTGGCCATTTGCCTAGTGCTTCACAGTTATCGTCTGCGATATATGTCTTATCGGGGGAGTATATTTTGCGGAATGAGTATGCGAAATCGTTACCACGATCAAGCACCTCTACAAGAGTTCTCACATGATCGGGTTCATACCAATTATCTTCATCAAGAAAAAAGACATAATCAGCATTGAGAAAATGAGGAACACCAGCATAGATGCGATGCCCGTAGAATTTGCCACCAGTCCCTCCAGTGTTCCAAGGTAGAAACATAAATTGAAGATTCCAATGATCCTTATCTTGGTGCACAAGATTTTTATTAAAACGTTCTAGATGTTCAGTTCCATCTAGAACCAAAAGATGTGTGAGATTTTTATATGTCTGATTCGCAACGCTCTCAACAGCATCAGCAAGTTTTGCTGAACCTACTGTAGGGGTAACAACGACCACAGACTTTTCAATAATGAGTTTCATAATATACCTATAAAGAAAGGAGAAGATGATAGTATATATCATCCTCTCCAGATTGTCAAGTATTACTTAAGCGGGATAAGACCCTTCTCAGCCAAATATCCTTCTTCGCCAATAGCTTCGTCGCTCTGATATTCATCCATAAACTTCTTCAAGTCTGGATTTGATTCAAAGTGTGATCCCTTGAAATAAACATAGAGCTTACGAGCGATTGGATAATTACCAGCAGCGATAGCATCATATTCTGGTGCAACATCATTGATTGTTGCGCCCTGAATAGTGTTTAGGTTCTCTTCAAGGAATGAATAACCAAAGATACCGAGAGCAGCAGGATTCGATTGAAGCTTCTGAACGATTAGATTATCATTCTCACCCGCTTCGATGTATGCGCCATCTTCACGAACTGATTGACAGAATGCCTTTGTATCTTCTTCTGAAACGATCAAGTTGTTATTCTTAATGTCAGCCTTGCATTCCTTCTCAAATACCAACTCTACAAATGAGTCGCGCGTACCTGAAGTTGGCGGCGGGCCAAGAACTTCAATCTTGTCAGAAGGAAGATCAGAACGAACCTCATTCCAAGTCTTTACTGGATTTTCGACAAACTTACCATCAACAACCACATACTTCGCAAGAGCGCGATAGATATCGTTTGTTGATAGGTTGATGCCAGGATGATCCTTAGACATTGCGACTACAATGGCATCAATACCGATTGCCATTTCGGTGATGTTTTCTACACCATTCTCAGCACAAATCTTCTTCTCTTCATCCTTCATCTTACGAGAAGCATTCACAGCATCAGGAGTATCCGGACCGTTACCAGCACAGAACATCTTGATACCACCACCAGTGCCAGTTGCTTCAACGATTGGTGCTGAAACACCATTCTTCTTAGCGAACTGTTCTGCGACAGTGGTTGTGAAGGGATAAACTGTAGATGATCCTACAATACGGATAACATCACTGGTAGCATAAACTGAACTGGTACCAAAAGCAAACAGAACAGCAGCAAGAGTAAGCATAGTCTTATTCATACATTTCTCCATAATAAAAACTGAGGAGCGTTATTGCTCCTCAGTATGTAGTGTCATTGGCCAGATAGCCAATCAGCTTCTTCATTAGTATAAGGAGCCATTACCAATGTCTCCTATCGTTATAGGACTTGCGGTCCCATTCACGCTGAAGCCATTCTAAGTGAGCTTGATCGGTAGCTTGACAAAGATAATCATACATACGATCATGCTCACTCTTGCGAGTGAATAGTTTCTTCAGTGTTCTTATCATTACTTCTCCGATCTATCTTGTAGATACTCTTTGGTGGCAGTATTGCCATCCTCGTTGAGAAGTTCTTTCTTGGATTCAGTCTTTTCGCCGATGTTGATTTTCTTTGGCTTCTTATCTTCAGGAATGAAGCGTTCAAGCCAAATCTTTAGCATACCGTTAATCAAATCAGCATTCTTAATTTCAATTGTATCGGCCAGAGCGAACTGGCGAGTGAAAGCACGTTCTGCAATTCCCTTGAAGATATAATTGTCGTCGGTGTCATTTGTATGAATATTGCCCTTGACGGTAAGCTTACCATCTTCTAGCTCAAGTTCCAGATCCTGCTTGCCAAAACCAGCAACAGCGATTTCAATAACGTAGGTGTTTTCACCAGTCTGTCTGATATTGTAAGGCGGATAAGTAGGAATCTTAGGAAGGGTTTCTGACATTTCCGAAAGTCTCTTCAAGATTGGTTCAAATCCAATTGTGGTATTGAACTGCTTCGGAAGAGAAAAAGACATAGGATCGAAAAAGGGGATTTTATTGATAGTCATGTGTTAACTCCTGTTTAGCAAGTTAGTTGTTTAAGTCTTCCCATTCAGGCGAAGACATACATATTTATATCACATCCTATGTCTCAAGTCAAGTGTTTAAAAAAATTATTCTGCGTCAAAGAAGAACATATGCCACAGTCTAGCATCATCCATAGTTATGCCAAAATATTCGCTGGCAGCATGGATGCATCCGCCGTCAAAGATGACCAATCTATTGAATATGTTTCCGAACTTATCAACTCTTTCAAATGGAGTTCCATCAAGGTGGTTGCTACCATAGAAAACTTCATTGATGCGTGGACTAGAGTTATGATGAACTCTACTCTTTTTATGCATGAAAGTAGATGTTCCACACGATGGCGGAGCATCTGGTGTTAGAAAGATCATAGCAGCATATTTTTGGAAGTCACAGTGATATACTACTGGTTCTCCTGCGGTATTGAGTTGGAATCTACCATTCATACCATAGTCTTCCCACTTGGTAATTTTCATATTTAAAATAGATTCGAATGATCTCTTGACTTCAGGAAAAAGAAACTGCTTAACTGTTCTTTTTCCTATAAACCCACGACCAAAACCACCTTCGACATATTCTTGCTGCTGCGCGAAAGCCCGAATAGCAAGAGGATCTGAATAGAAGTTGTCTACTATAAAGGCTCTCTTGTTCATGCCTTTGTTCACATTGAACATTAATTCTTGTTCAGTGGGCTTAGGCTTTTCAGGTTCTGGAAGAGGATGATGAGCCTTATTCTCATACACTGGTCTATGAACTATGTTCTTAAGGGGATTCTCGTTCTCTTTTATATCAACAAAGTTATACAACTTGGCCTCTGGATTTGAATTGATCCAGAATTCATCTCTATATCTGTTAGATCCTATTATCGATCTAACATCTCCTAAATTATCTAGAAAACTGTTCCACCAATTTAGATTTGAAGGATCACCGAGAGTTCTCAGATAGCTTGATTTTGCCCACCAAGTATTACCAGCAAAATGTGGTATAAGATATGTTTGGTAATTGAAACTGGCTACATCATATGTATCAAGAGCTTTATGTAATGTTTTCCAATTTTCAATTGCTCCCCAATTTAAAAATTGTCTAGAAAGATATGTTGACTTTTGATATTGATTATCATATGCCCACTTAACATTGTTGTTATCTCTTGCCTCATACAGTCCTCTCAAACTGAAAGTTATACCACGCGCATGAAAATACAAAATCTTCATGTCTTCTTTTTGAGCCATATTATAGATTTTACTATGGGTATAGGATTCAGTATTTTTATTTCCGCCATGATTGCCTTGATTTTTTGTAAAATCAGGATAGTGGTTCAACATATCTTGATCTGAAACAAAAGGATCTGGTACTTCCTCGATTACCGCTTTCTTAAAATAAGAATTAGCTAGAACACTAAACCACTTTGTTTTCCAATAACTGTTGCTGACACATGTGATATACATTTCATCTGTAGCATCAAATAGACCCGAATCTACAGCACAGGAAAACTGTTCATTAACAATTGATGACCAATGACCCAGATCGTCCAAATAGATATGATAAAATAGTACTGTCTTCATAATTAAATTTCCACATCTGTTCTGTAACAAAGTTTCTTAAAGATTGCCGTAGAGCCTACCGAATGAATAGGCACGAATCCTATCTTTTCTAAGAACTTAGGTACATTTTCAACTTGACCCCAATCAACATCATCGACAATACAGTATCCATTCAGTTCAACATTCACAGCATACTTTTTCGCATCGCGTAGAGCTTGATCGGTATGCTGACCATCGATATGTAGCAAGTTAATATTCTTTAGTTCAGGAGCATTATCACTTGTTTCTTTGAGTGTTACAACATATTCGTCTAATTCAAATTCCTTAATTACCGTCTTAAACAATTGAAATTTTTCTTGTAGATTGATTTGACTCCAATATTCATAGTGCGGACCCTCATATCCTTTGGTCGCTTCTTCATTTGTCCAAGGATCAATGGCATAGATTTGACCTTTGTAATTTCTCTTTAATTCCAAAGCAACAGGCAAAATACTCTTACCCGCATAAACTCCAATTTCAACGCAGATAGGATTGTCAACATCTCTACAAATTTCATCTACATAGTCGATTAAACATCCGGCCTTGTCGAGTGAAATCCATCCCCATTCGCCATACTTCGCATCATATTCTGGATATATTCTTTCAATCTTATGTTTCGTTTGATTTTTTGATGTCGGCTCATAAGTTGGAAATAAAAACTCTTTAACTGTAGGTAATTCAAAAATTATAGAAGGCAAATCTTCAATAGGATACTTTTTGAGGATTCTATTTTTTTCAGCACTGACTCCCATCGATCCTTCTTCGATAAGAACATTGTCGATGTAATCCATTTTCTTTACGGAAGCAACTTTACCGTTTACCGATGATGTGGTAAAAGTATCATCATAGTGAACAAAGGTCTTATACTTGTGCTTGACAACATCTCTGCCGCCCATAGAACTAAAATGCCATCCCAAGTCCTGTATCATTTGATCGTTTTGTGTTACATAGTTTATAGGGAAAGGATTATTTACATTGGTTCTCATTTGTGCTGGAGTGGCTCTTCTCAAATGCTGTCTTGTTGTGATAACAGCGCCAGTCCATTCAGCGGGTGTATTCGAATCTCTATTGTAAACACGATAGTCAGCTCTACCTTCAAGCAATACCATTGGAATTCTTATGATACAATTTTGATTTTGCTTAACAATAGAAGACATGAATTCTATTGCTTGTGGCTTAATAATCTCATCAGCATCACTAATGATAAAGACCGTATCGTCGTTATAACTGTCCAGTACAGAAACAAGAGAATCAATGCCCATACGCTCTCTAACCTTTGCTTTTAGAGTATTGATGTTATCGATGTTGTAGGAAGCATTAACTCTATCGATATCTTCTATAACAAGATTTTCTGTTTCTGGAATATCCACCTTAATAATTCTAATATTGAGATGATCACATCCTATTTCTCTTAGAACGTTTTCAAGTTGATATTCCATAGGCGCGCCACTATGACTCTTATTACATTCGGAAATAACAAACTCATCAACATGGTCTTTTAGTATATTAAGTCTCAGTCGAAGAATTTCTTTCATCGTTGGTGCATAGAATGTGAAACAATCTACAGTTTTGATTTGTTCTGGGCCAAGTTTAGATTCAATAGTGCTCATATAATTATCAACCTCTTCTCTATGAGAATTATCCATGTCATTCCAATATAATCTTTTCAATCTTTTGAATAGTCTTCTAGACCTTTCATTTTTACCATACCACCATGATGCGATTGCTTCGTGATAATATAATCCCCATCTACCAGGATAGTCTGATCCTATATCTGAATATGAGTTTTCTTTACAGTTGCGTTGTGCCATACTACACATTAGAAAAGAGTCAGCATAGTTCTGTTCGGAATTATAATTTCTTGCTAGAAGATAATATGCCTCTGGTCTATCAGGGCAAAGATCGATAGCATTTCGATACATAGACTTAACAGTATAGTTTCTGTTTTTCTGTTTTTCAAAACATCTACCAACTCTCAACAAACATTCATATGATAGAAGATTGTCTTTTGATCTTTCAGCCGCGCGTAGTAGATACGATACAGCAGCCGCAGTCTGTCCAATCTTTTCATATTCGAGACCCATCTTGTAGTTAAGAATTGGGTTTTCGGTATCCATAATATATTCAATAAGCAAAGACTCAAGCATAAATAAATTCCTTAATCACATTCACATCCGTCTTTAATACATATGCGACATTATCTTGAAAGCCAAATGTTATGAAGATATCATTATCTCTTTTAGCAAGCCCGCAGGCAAATTCTATCTTTGCTTCCATGAACGAGAACTCTTTCGATCTATGTATTGGTTCCCAGTCCTTACTCCAGTAGATGAATCGATGACGATATGTTCCATCTTTTCTTCCTTGGGCACTAACATATAGATTTGTTTCATGGATGAGTGCTAGATATCCGTCTTCAAATGGAATAACTTGACCGCCGCCGCGTTGATCTCTATCAAAGAATATTTTGTTTCCTAAGAAACTTGTCACGCAACTCCTATCTTCAGGATCTGCTTTAACGATTTCTACTGGATTACACCACTTCAAATAATGATACGGCATATCTGTTATAGGCATCCAGTTCTTTTCACAGTAAGAACCATCACCATTTGGTGCAGGAATACGGAATCGAGAAATCTCTTTGACACCACTCTCAGAAATTTCTATCTCTGAAAGTTCCATACGACCTTCACCATTAGTTTTCACATCTCTTCTAACACCAGAAATATATAGCTTATCATTCCATCTAACTATTCTAGCATCTTCTAATCCAACAAATTCCCATACAGGTTTAATATCAAATGCGCTTGTATCAACTTTGTGACAGTATTTAAAAGATAAGTCTTCGTTCAACTCACCGAGATAGTTTGTTGTTGTAAGACTTACATCATTTTCAGGATTGAGATAGACTAGAGGACCCCAAGTATGTTCAAAACGATTTAGCTCGGAATGATATAGAGTATATTGGCAGTGTCGAACATTAACTAAAATCTTATCGCCATCAACATATACGCTTGGATTAAACAGACCTGTTCCATTTGTAAGTGAGGAATCTAACAGAAGCGGTTTGACAATACCGCCATTATTCAAAACATACTTCGCAAAGTGGATCATAATATACCTTCATTATAAAAATTCACACTATTATATAGCAAACACTTTATAGATGCAAGCTAATTATGATAGATATGACTTATCAGGTTGTGTAGAATTGAAAAGCAATGGCTCCATTAAAGCCATCTATACCTGATCCTACTGTGTTTTTTCCATAACCACCTATACCATAATTATTCCAGTCTGGACC
>Ga0214168_1000164_pt1 | contig 25838 bp, 26 predicted proteins | sample LakMenepilimnion_FD_153002 | JGI IMG/M metagenome (GOLD analysis project Ga0214168, IMG submission 153002) | Freshwater microbial communities from Lake Mendota, WI - Practice 29OCT2010 epilimnion v4 | ecosystem: Environmental > Aquatic > Freshwater > Lake > Epilimnion/Euphotic zone | place: Lake...
GCCTGAAGGCACGGCCGCACGGCCTATCACGCCACTTTCTAGCAAGACATCACACTCCACCGTCGGGTTGCCACGTGAGTCTAAAATTTCGCGGGCGATAATATCAACAATTGCACTCATCACTTACTCCTCAAATTAATGGTTTAGCCACGAATCGGTTGGCTTAAACCGTTTTAGCTAGTTCTTATAATGTACTTTCTATGAAGCCGGCTTTTTTCACCAGCTTATCTAAATCAACCAACAGGGCTAACAACTCCTGCATTCTATGCAAAGGCCAAGCATTGGGGCCATCGGACAAAGCGCGATCGGGGTCCGCATGGGTCTCCATGAAAATGCCGGCTATGCCACTGGCCACCGCCGCCCTGGCTAACACCGGCACATGCTCGCGTTGCCCGCCACTTTTATCGCCTTGACCCCCAGGTTGCTGCACCGAATGGGTCGCATCAAACACCACCGGGCAATGGCTTTCCCGCATGATGGCCAAGCCACGCATGTCCGACACCAAGGTGTTGTAGCCAAACGACACACCACGCTCACACACCATGATGTTGTCTTGGTTGCCATTGGCCTCTCGGGCTTTTTGCACCACGTTACGCATATCAGCCGGCGCCATAAACTGGCCTTTTTTTATGTTGACCGGCTTACCGGATTTCGCACAAGCCATAATAAAATCGGTTTGGCGACATAAAAAAGCCGGCGTTTGCAGCACATCAACCACGGCAGCCACCTCATTTACTTGCTGCTCGGTATGCACATCAGTCAACACTGGCACGCCAATTTGACGACGCACTTCATCTAAAATCCTCAAGCCTTGCTCTAAGCCTAAGCCCCTAAATGTATTGTTAGCGCTGCGATTGGCTTTATCAAAAGACGATTTGTATATAAATGGCATGGACAAGGCCGCTGCCATTTCTTTTAGCTGGCCCGCACTATCAATGGCCATTTGTTCGGATTCGATGACACAGGGTCCGGCTATTAAAAATAAGGGGTGGTCTAGGCCCACCTCAAAATTACATAATTTCATTTAAGGCCTTTTTATACCGCAGCGCCTACCAAACCGACGGCACAGACGTCATCAATGTTTTTTATTTGCCAAGGCCGCGCTAACAAAAGCGGTAAACAAGGGATGGCCGGTACGTGGGTTAGAGGTGAATTCGGGGTGGAATTGCACGGCCATGAACCAAGGGTGCGCCGATTTAGGCAATTCAATGATTTCACACAAATCTTCGGTTGGCGTTCTGGCTGAAATAATCAAACCGGACGCTTTCAATTGCTCCACGTAATGGTTGTTCACCTCATAGCGGTGCCTATGACGCTCGTTGACTTGCTTGCCGTATATATCGGCAGCCATGGTATTGGGCACGATGGGGCAAGCTTGTGCGCCCAAGCGCATGGTGCCTCCCAAATCAGAATCCTCCGAGCGGGTTTCCTTGCTGCCATCGGCTGCTTGCCATTCAGTGATTAAACCCACCACTTGGTGCGGGCTTTCTGGGTCGAATTCCGTACTGTTGGCTAGGTTCAATTTGGCCGCATTGCGGGCAAACTCGATCACCGCCAATTGCATGCCCAAGCATATGCCTAGGTAAGGCACTTTATTTTTTCTGGCGTAGGCAATAGCGGCAATCTTGCCTTCCGTTCCGCGTTTACCAAATCCACCTGGCACCAAAATAGCATCCATATCGGCCAAGGCAGACGTGCCGTTGGCTTCTATGTCCTCGGAGTCTATGTAGTGAATTTTGACTTTCGATTCGGTGTGTATGCCGGCGTGTATTAAAGCCTCGGTCAAGGATTTGTAAGAATCGGCCAAATCAATGTACTTACCAACAAAGGCAATGTTGACCAAGTGTTTGGGATTTTTTAAGGCGTAAGCAATTTTTTCCCAGCTGGATAAATCCGCGGCTTTAGCCAAAATATCCAATTTATGGCAGACGATTTCGTCCAGCATTTGGTCGTGCAATAGTCCGGGTATTTGGTAGATGGAATCGGCGTCGATCGCGCTGATGACGGCTTCTGATGGCACGTTGGTGAACAAGGCGATTTTTTTGCGCTCTTCTTCTGGAATATTACGGTCAGCACGGCACAACAGGATATCGGGTTGAATACCGATTTCGCGCAACTCTTTCACTGAGTGCTGAGTCGGTTTGGTTTTTAATTCACCGGCAGTTGGTATCCATGGCAATAGCGTTAAATGAATGTAACAGGCGTTGTTTTTACCCTCTTCAAAACCCATTTGCCGAATGGCTTCCAGAAAGGGCAAGGACTCAATGTCACCCACCGTGCCGCCGACTTCAATAATGGCAACGTCCGCGCCTTCTGCGCCGCGTTTAACGCTAGCCTTAATTTCATCGGTAATGTGCGGAATGACTTGCACGGTTTTACCTAGGTATTCGCCGCGTCGTTCTTTTTTAATGACACTTTCGTAAATTTGACCGGTGGTAAAGTTGTTGCGCTTACCCATGCGCTGGGAAATAAAGCGTTCGTAATGGCCTAAGTCTAGATCCGTCTCTGCACCGTCGTCGGTAACAAATACCTCACCGTGCTGGAAAGGCGACATGGTACCCGGATCCACATTGATATAAGGGTCCAGCTTGAGCATGGTCACTTTGATGCCGCGTGACTCAAGTATCGCGCCTAAACTGGCCGCCGCTATGCCCTTACCAAGAGAAGAAACCACACCGCCAGTTACGAATACATATTTAGTCATTAAATTAACTTTGTAGAAGACTTTTTAGAAGGCTGTTTATAACTACCTAGACGGGAACAAATTTTACCGTAAAGGCAGTACAATCACAATCAATCAAGAGGCATCCGTGCAGAAATTTTCACCACCCTTATCTCGCCGTATAAGAAACCGTTAAAGCAAGCTTGACTAGCATGAGCCCAGCCAATTTAAACAGCATAAATGAACAAAACACCGCGGACGAGCGCTGCATGCGCTTAGCCATGGCTTTAGCCGAACAAGCCGCTCAAGCGGGTGAAGTGCCTGTCGGCGCAGTCGTGGTGAAGGACGGTTTAGTCATTGGACGTGGTAGCAACGCCCCTATCGCCAAGCACGACCCCAGCGCCCATGCCGAGATATTAGCCTTGCGTGAGGCCGCCCAGCATCTGGGTAATTACCGCTTAGTGGATTGCACCCTGTACGTCACCTTAGAACCTTGCGCCATGTGCAGCGGCGCCATTCAACATGCACGCATAGCCAGGTTAGTTTTTGGCGCCAAGGATTCTAAAACCGGCTGTTGCGGCAGCGTGCTCAACCTCATGGCGGAAGCCAAACTCAATCACCATACTGACGTGACCGGCGGTGTTTTGGCGGATGAATGCGGCGCCCACTTGTCGGCTTTTTTTTCAGCACGCCGCAAAAAATAATGCCGCAAAAAAATCAGACTCTATAAAAGCAAAAAGCCGACACGATGTCGGCTTTTTGTATTTAACGAGGGCTTAACACCCAATTAAATTAATCGTTGTTGCCACCTAATAAGCCCATCAATAACTGCAATAGGCTGGTGAATAGATTGTAGATGCTCATGTACAAACTTAAGGTAGCCATGATGTAGTTGGTTTCACCGCCGTTAACAATGCGGCTCACGTCATACAAAATAAAACCCGAGAACAAAATCACGCCTACCGCTGACATGGCTAAGGTCATGGCTGGTATTTGCAAAAAGATATTGGCCAAGGAGGCGACGATCAGCAAGATAATGCCCACCATTAAGAATTTACCCATGAAGCTAAAGTCTTTTTTAGTGGTGGTAGCGATACCGGCTAAGGTTAAAAAGATGATGCCGGTGCCACCTGCAGCCAAGCCTACAATTTGGCCGCCGTTACGTAAGTGCAAAGCGTGTTGCAAAATAGGGCCTAGCATCAAGCCTAATAAGAAGGTTAGTCCCAACAGCAAGACCACGCCTACGCTGCTATTACGATTGGCCGTGATGGCAGCAAAAAGTCCGTATAAAACAGCCATGGCACCAATCGCAAAAATGAATGGGTGCTGGGCGGCAAATGAAAAATTCATGCTCATGCCGATTAAGGCGCCAATCACCGTAGGGATTAAGGTGATGCCTAATAGTGCATAGGTGTTACGCAAGACCTTATTGCTTACTTGTTGTGCTGATACCGCACTAGCTAACACTGAATTTTGATCTGACATGTTTTGTTTCCTTTAATTAAAATACCACATTGCATAAGATAGCGACTAAGCCTAGAAGTTTCAAGGGCAAAATGATGACAAACGCACTATTTTTTCTGTCCCCTAGTTAAACAACTCGCCTTCTTGCAATCCTACCTGACCGACTTGATGCACTGCTTGCACAAACTCGGCATTTTCATGCAGCGCATCCAAGCTAGGCGGATGCTTTTGCCCGTGCATGCGCGCAAGGCGAGCGATGCTTTGTGCAGAAATAGACCAAGTTAAATTAGCCAGCAACTCGTCTTGCATGGCCGGCTGATTGCACAGCAACACCATGTCGCAACCGGCGTTTAAGGCCGCCAAGGCGCGAGTAGTAACATCGCCACCAGCCGTGGCCGCTTCCATGCTTAAATCATCGCTAAAAATCACGCCATTGAAACCCAAGCGTTCGCGCAGGATTTTTTGCAGCCAGCGCACCGAGAAGCCTGCAGGCTTGTCGTCCACTTTCGGGTAGATCACGTGAGCCGGCATGATGGCTTGTATGCCATCGTCTATCATCATCTTAAACGGTTGCATGTCGTGCTGAGCGATCTGATCAAACTCCCTATCGTCCACAGGCATGCTCACATGGGAATCTGCCACTACAAAGCCGTGTCCAGGGAAATGCTTGCCCACGGCGGCCATGCCGCCTTTTTTCAAACCTTGCATTAAAGCAAAAGCCAAATCGTTAATGGCTTGTGGTTTTAAGTGAAAGGCGCGATCGCCTATGACCAAGCTATCGCCGTAATCCATGTCCAAGACCGGCGTAAAACTAAAATCGATACCGTGCGCACGCAATTCGGCGGCCAAGATCCAACCGGCTTCGGTGGCCAATTGTTTGGCTTTTTTCGGATGGCTATCCCAAATTTTACCGAACTCGCGCATGGCCGGAATTTTAGTGAATCCTTCTCGAAAGCGCTGCACGCGTCCGCCCTCATGATCCACGGCGATCAACAAGGGTGGCGTTCTTACTTCATGAATGCTGGCGGTGAGCGCCTTTAATTGGCTGTTGTTAATGAAATTGCGTTTAAACAATATCACCCCGCCAACCAAGGGATGCTGCAAACGACGAACGTCGTCTGCAGTCAACTCGGTGCCAACCACATCCAACATCACGGGACCTAATGACATACACTCTACCTTCTTAATTTAAATAATCTTACTTAGGCTGATAGCCTATACGCAGCACAATCAACTTAGTCAGCTTCTTGCCGCACATCCAGGCGATCCCTTAGGCTGTCGCCGCCTAAATTAATGGCCAGAATCAAGCTCATTAAACTCAAGCCCACAATTAAAACATAATGCGGGGCCACCAGCATATAACGCACCCCGTCTCGAAGCATGGCACCCCATGAAGCATTTGGCGCTTGTATGCCCAGCCCTAAAAAGGACAAGCTGGCCTCGGCTATCATGACGCTGGCCAAGCTGTATGTCGCTTCCACGACTAACACCGATGTTAACAAGGGCAGGATGTGTTTGCCTATCAACCTAGGTACGCTAGCACCTAGCGATAGCGCCGCCAAGACATGCTGCCTATCGCGCAAACTGAGCGTTTGGCCACGCGTCAAACGCGCGTAACTGACCCAACCGGTCAGGCTAAGCGCGATCATTAAATTCAGCAAACCCGGGCCCAATACCGCGGCAAAAGCAATGGCCAATAAAATCCCAGGGAAAGCCAAAAAAACATCGGTGACCTGCATTAAGACTTGATCAACCCGGCCGCCGTAAAACCCCGCCAACAGGCCAATCAACACGCCCACTGTCATGGTCACCACGGTCACCGACACCGCGACCATCAGTGACACCTCTACCCCGTGCAATAGCCTAGCCAGAATGCTACGCCCCAAGTCGTCATTACCTAACCAATAGACTGAGCTCGGCGTGTTCAAGATGGCATTTAAATCAATTTGATTCGGATCGAGCTGAAACAATCGACCTAGCACAACAACCAATAACCAAAACAGCAAAATGCCGTATGCCAGTATTTTTATCATCAATGCCCCAGCCTAATACGCGGATCGGCCAAGCGATAGAGTAAATCGGTCAGCACATTAACCACAACATAGCTTAATGCCACCAATAAAACGCAGGCTTGTGTCACCGGGTAATCGCGCTTTTCTATGCTCTCCACCAACAAGCGGCCTATGCCATCCCAACTGAAGATGGTTTCAGTGATAACGGTGCCCGCCAACAAACTACCCATTTGCAAACCCACTATGGTGATAATCGGCAATAAGGCAGCCCGCAATGCGTGGCGTAATATGACCTGGCGTTCAGTTAAGCCCTTGGCACGTGCGGTGCGGATAAAGTCCTCGTTTAACACCTCGAGCAGACTGGTACGCGTCATGCGGGTTAATATGGCACTCAAACCAAAACCCAAGGTAAGCGCCGGCAAAATAATCGAGGACGGGCTGTCCATGCCACTCACGGGCAAGATAGCCAACCATACGGCAAAAATTAACATCAACATCGGCCCTAGCCAAAAAGCCGGCATGGCCGATAGACGCACGGAAACAATCGTCACTAACAGATCTTGCCAATGACCGGCTTTGAGAGCGGCATAAATACCCAAGGGCACGCCCACCCCTACGCCTATTAACAAAGCCAATAAAGCCAGTTTGAGTGTGGCCGGGTAGCGGGTTTTAATTAAGTCGATAATGGGGGTTTTACTGTGTATGGACACACCAAAATCGGCATGCGCCAATCGGCTTAAATACAAACCAAATTGGCTGGCGACGGATTGATTTAGGCCCAATTCGGCGCGCAACAGGTCACGGTCTGCCGTGCTGGCCGATTCGCCTAACATCACCTCCACCGGGTCACCAGGCACTAAATGAATCAGTAAAAAAGTAAGGCTGAGCACGCCAAAAACAACGGTGCAAAAACTGAGCACGCGTTTAATCATTGCGTATGTTCACCGTGGTGCCCGCCGCCACCAAATCAAACAGCCTGATCAGCTCGGCATTGCGCATGCGTATGCAACCGTGCGAGCCTATTTTGCCCATTTCGACGCTGTCCGGCGTGCCGTGTATATAGATATAGCGCTGCATGGTATCCACCTCACCCAAGCGATTAACGCCTAACTCCGTGCCGGATAACCACAGTATTCTGGTCAATATCCAATCGCGCTCAGGGTATGCCGCCATCAAATCCGGGGTGCATAGCTCACCGGTAGCTCGGCGTCCGACAAACACGCTGTTAACTGGCGCTCCGTCGCCTATCTTCGCCCTGATAGTATGCCGGCCTAAGGGCGTGCAGCCGCTGTTTTTCTGGCAACCTGGGCCGTTGGCCGCGCTGGATATGGCACAACTTAGCAGCGTTTTACGACTGGTGTCGAACAGCGTTAAACGCTGTTCTTTCAATGAAATATCAATGTGCATAAGCGCTTATTGTAGCTAAATCGTCCCAATTCCCGTCGGCTTTAGGCGAATAATTTTGCATGCCTTTTTGCATGGCGGCAAACTGGCCTTCATACCACAGTGGGATGTAAGGCAATTGTTGGTGCACGCGCTGAGTCACCGCCTGCCAATCGTCCGTGCTTAGCAGTTTGTCCAATTCGGCATCTTGGTAACGGCCACGATTAAAGCCTTTGGGTGGCACGCTGTCCGAGGCAAAGGCCTGAGCGTAGATTTCCGGTGTTTTCACTCCCACCCATGTCAAACCGTACAATTGGAAATTGCCTTGCTTAATCTCAGCAAAAAAAGTCGCCCAATCCAAACTGCGTATTTCCAGGTCTATGCCGGCCACCCGCATTTGCGCTTGCATGATGGTCGCCAACCTTAAGCGCTGCGCATCGGTGGAGGTTTTATAAACTAATCTGAGCGGCAAGCTGACACCGGCTTCTTGCAACAAACGTCTAGCCAGTGCCGGATCATAGGCATAAGCAGGCAAGGTTTGTTGCTGTGCGTAATGCTCGGGCGGCAGTATGGCACCGCCTAAACGACTGTGCCTTAGCATGGCTTTGTCAATAATCGCTTGCCTATCTATGGCATGCGCCAGAGCTTGCCTAACCTTAAGTTTTTTTAATTGCGGGTCTTGCATGTTTAAACCCAGGTAAGAGAAATTTACCCCTACAGCCGTTTTAACGGTTAAGCCAGGTTTAGCTTGCAAATAGCGCACGGACTCAGGCGGCAAATCGCCTTGGATCAAATCTACTTCTGCGTGCACCAATTTCAGCATGCGCACCGTTGGGTCTTTTACTTCAATCAAACTAATCAGCTGGCCGTCATCCAAGCGTTGCAAACGCCATTTATTGTGGCTATCAAGCAACACCAACGGCCCGCTACCCACTGGCAGACGAGCGAAATCGTGCTGACTTTTCACCAATTCGGCAGGCAAAATACCCAACACTAATTTAGCCGGAAAATGCCGGTCCGGTGCGTTTAAATAAAACAGCACGGTCCGTTCATTAGCCACAATAATATTTTTCAAGTTGCTGAACTCTGCACTGTGCGGTGAATCTGAAAGTGCAGTAATGGAATCGTAAGTGGCTTTAACGTCGTAGGCCGTTAATTTTCTAGCCTTTGCTTTGTACTCTGCGCTTGCTGGGTAGTAAAAAAGACGGCGCTGTTCGCTCAATGTGAATCGGTAGCTTAACGGGCTTAATTGTTGCCAACTGGCTACGCCGGCTTGCGGTTTGGTGTTGGCATCAAAATCCACCAAACTTTGATAAAGCAAGCGATTAAGCCGTTCGGATGCGGCATCGGTGGCATACCTGGGGTCTAGGTTTAATGGTGCTTGACTGATGGCGAAGACGATTTCTGGCGAGGTCGAGGCTTTGTTTATTGGATTAGATGGCGAAGAAGTTGGCTTGCAAGCCGTTAGGGTTAACATGGAACACAGCAGCAAGCCACTTAATAGGCGGTATATAAAAAGCATGAGGGGAATTTTACAGATTATGTTGTTGCATGGCGAGCTTGCCTTCAAGGCAGAAAATTTTAACAACTGCATCCATCCTACACACAATATTGGATACTGAAATGCCTTATAATGGCGCCTTCAAAATTTACGAACTGCACTCACCGCGCTGGGAAAAGCAATATTTTCTTATCTATTGATATAAATCAATTTGGCTCAAGGTGATGTGCGACAAAATGTCACGTGTGAAAAATCACAAAAGAATTATCAATTAGTACCATGGGGGAAACCAAATGCAAGACCTAAATGTAAGCTCGAACACGTATAGCGACGGTGTTATACGGCAGTTTTCTATCATGGCCGTGGTTTGGGGTGTGGTGGGCATGTTAATGGGCGTGATCATCGCCGCACAACTTGTCTGGCCAGAACTTAATCTCGGCTTACCTTGGACCAGTTTCGGTCGCTTAAGGCCATTGCACACCAATGCGGTGATCTTTGCATTTGGTGGCTGTACCTTATTTGCCACTTCCTATTTTGTAGTGCAGCGTACCTGCCAAACCAAATTGTTTATGCCTAAATTGGCCACCTTCACCTTTTGGGCTTGGCAATTGGTCATAGTTTCAGCCGCCATTTCCTTACCGCTTGGTTACACTCAAGGTAAAGAATACGCTGAATTAGAATGGCCGATTGACTTGTTGATTGCAGTAACATGGATTTGTTACGCCATAGTCTTCTTTGGCACCATAGGCACACGTAAGGTCAAGCACATCTACGTGGCCAACTGGTTCTTCGGTGCGTTCATCATTACCGTGGCCTTGTTGCACATAGTTAACAGTGCCGCTATGCCAGCCGGCTTCATGAAATCCTACTCTGCTTATGCAGGCGTTCAAGATGCCATGGTGCAATGGTGGTACGGTCACAACGCAGTGGGCTTCTTCTTAACCGCTGGCTTCTTGGGCATCATGTACTACTTCGTACCAAAACAAGCCGGTCGCCCTGTTTACTCCTACAGCTTGTCTATCGTGCACTTCTGGGCATTGATTTTCACTTACATGTGGGCGGGTCCTCACCATCTACACTACACCGCCCTTCCTGATTGGACCCAATCGTTAGGCATGGCTTTCTCTCTAGTATTATTAGCGCCAAGTTGGGGCGGCATGATAAACGGCATCATGACCATGTCAGGCGCATGGCATAAATTACGCACCGACCCTATCCTACGCTTCTTAATTGTTTCACTTTCTTTCTACGGCATGAGTACGTTTGAAGGCCCAATGATGGCGATTAAAACCGTGAACTCCTTGTCACACTACACCGACTGGACCGTGGGCCACGTGCACTCTGGCGCTTTAGGTTGGGTGGGTTTGGTGTCCATGGGTGCGATTTACTACATGATTCCACGCTTATTTGGTCAAAAACAAATGTACAGCATCAAAGCAATTGAGCTGCACTTCTGGCTAGCCACTATAGGTATCGTGCTCTACATCGCTGCCCTATGGATCTCCGGCGTGATGGAAGGCCTAATGTGGCGTGCAATCAATGCCGACGGCACCTTGACCTACACCTTTGTAGAAAGCGTAAAAGCTAAAACACCTTACTACATCACTCGTATGGTAGGCGGTCTGCTTTACCTAAGTGGCATGTCCATCATGTTGTGGAACGTCATTAAAACAGCAACCAGCGGCAAAGCGGCTACCCATGCCATTCCTGCTGTCACTGCTCACGCTTAAGGAAACCATTATGTCGAATCATGAAACAAAAAAAGGCTTTAGCCACGAAAAGATCGAAACCAGCAACTTTCTAATGATAGTGCTGATTTTAGTGACGGTTGCATTTGGCGGATTAGTGGAAATCGTCCCCCTGTTTTTCCAAAAATCCACCACCGAACCGATCACTGGCTTGCAGCCCTACACGGCTGTTCAGTTAGCTGGACGTGACATCTACACACGTGAAGGTTGTTACAACTGCCACTCACAAATGATACGTCCGTTCCGCGCAGAAACCTTGCGTTACGGTCACTACTCCGTGGCAGGTGAATCGGTTTACGACCACCCATTCCAATGGGGTAGTAAACGTACCGGTCCTGACCTAGCCCGTGTTGGTGGTAAATACAGCGACGAATGGCAACGCATCCACTTAATCAATCCAAGAGACCTGGTGCCTGAATCCATCATGCCCGCTTACCCTTGGCTAGAAAAAGACTTGGTCGATGCAGAAGCCATGCCAGCCCACATGAAAGCATTACGTGCAGTAGGCGTTCCTTATACCGATGCAGACATTGCAGGTGCAGCAGAAGCCACTAAAGGCGTCACCGAATTAGATGCCTTAATTGCGTACTTACAAGTTTTAGGTATACACCTTAAATAACTGACTTGGATAGGATTGAATCAAATGGACATTAATTCGCTACGCATCTTGACCACGGTTCTTAGCTTTGTCGTATTCATAGGCATTGTGGTTTGGGTTTGGCAACGCAGAAACACATCGGATTTTAAAGATGCGGCCAATCTGCCGTTTAAAGACGAGTAGAGTTAAAAGACTATAGATAAAACTGCCACGCAAGTGGCAGTAAAAAACCAAAGGAAAATAAAATGAGTGACTTTACGAGTAATTTTTGGCCAGTATTTATTACCGCCATCTCCTTGCTTGGTATATTCGGTTGCGCCCTGCTGTTATGGCGCACTAGCAAGATCAAAGTTGAAACCAATAGCGAGGGCACCAGCGGCCACGTTTGGGATGAAGACTTGCGTGAAATGAACAATCCATTACCGCGTTGGTGGGTGGGCATGTTCATCTTGACCATTATTTTTGCGCTGTTTTACTTAAGTGCTTACCCTGGTTTAGGCAGCTATGCCGGTAAATTGGGCTGGACGCAAAACGGTCAATACGATAAAGAAATGGCCGATGCCAACAAGGCGCTAGAGCCTTTGTATGCTAAATACACGGCCATGACGACCGAAGACTTAGCTAAAAATGCGGATGCTAAAGCCATTGGTGAACGCTTGTTCATGAACAATTGTTCACAATGCCACGGTTCGGATGCAAAAGGCAGTCGCGGCTTCCCTAACTTAGCTGACCAAGACTGGATACACGGTGGCAGCCCAGAAAAAATCAAGGAAACCATTACCGGTGGTCGTATCGGCATGATGCCTCCAATGGCTGCGGCAGTGGGCAACGCCGAAGACGTGAAAAACGTAGCTAACTACGTATTAAGCTTATCCGGCAGCATGCACGATTCCGGTCGCGCCGGTTTGGGTAAAGAAAAATTCACCGCTTGTGCCGCGTGCCATGGCGCAGATGGTAAAGGCAACCAAGCAATTGGTGCCCCTAACCTAAGCGACAGAATTTGGTTACACGGTGCTGGCGAAGCTGCTATCATCAAACGCATCAACGAAGGCAAAATCAACCAAATGCCTGCGCAAGCCGGTCGTTTAACCGATGCACAAATCCACGTGGTAGCTGCTTATGTTTACGGTTTATCAAACAAATAAACACTAGCTAGTCCATGAAGTTGCATGCGGCCTACACTGCATGCAACTTTTTTCATTCGCAAGCCCTAGGCACCTTAGAAAGCGAGTTATGACCAATACGCCAGATGAAAAGAAACCCAGCAAAGCCACCTCAAAAAAGGCGCCTGCTAACGAGGTAGTCATTTCACTCTACGAATCGCAAGACAAAGTCTACCCACGTAGCGTGTCAGGCTTTTTTACCCAATGGCGCTGGGCCATGATATGGCTGACCCAGCTATTCTTTTATGGCGTGCCATGGCTAGAATGGGGTCAACGCCAAGCCCTATTATTTAACCTAGAATCCAAACGCTTCTACATATTCAAATTAGTCTTGTACCCACAAGACCTGATCTATCTCACGGCCATCCTCATCATCTCGGCCCTATCGCTATTCCTATTTACCGCCATCGCCGGGCGGCTTTGGTGCGGCTACACCTGCCCACAAACGGTCTACACGGAAATTTTTATTTGGATAGAAAGAAAAATTGAAGGTGATCGTGCCACTCGCATGAAGCTCGATGCGGCTGCCATGTCACCCGAAAAATTAGCCCGCAAAGGCGCCAAACACTTCGTTTGGATTGCCTTCGCCTTATGGACTGGCTTTACCTTTGTTGGCTACTTCACCCCGATACGCGAATTATGGGCCGCCGTAATGAGTTACAGCCTTAGCCCATGGGAAATGTTCTGGGTGTGCTTCTACGGTTTCGCCACATACGGCAACGCCGGCTTTATGCGCGAACAAGTCTGTAAATACATGTGCCCATACGCACGCTTTCAAAGCGCCATGTTCGACGATGACACCTTAATCGTTACCTACGATGAAGCCCGTGGCGAACCGCGCGGCGGACGCTCACGCAAAGCCGATGCCAGCTCACAAAAACTTGGCTCTTGCATAGACTGCAACCTGTGCGTGCAAGTCTGTCCTACCGGCATAGACATACGCAAAGGCCTGCAATACGAATGCATAGGCTGCGGTGCCTGCGCAGACGTGTGCGACACGGTGATGGATAAAATGGGCTACGAACGCGGCCTGGTTAAATACTCCACGCAAAATGCCATTGACAACAATTGGACGCACAGCCAAATGCTGCGTCGCATCCTGCGACCACGTGTATTAATTTACGCCAGCATCTTGCTGCTGTTAATTGCTGCACTGATGGCCAGCTTGTGGTTTAGAACACCGTTCCGTGTGGACGTGGTGCGTGACCGAGGCGTGATGGCACGCCTAAGCGACGATGGCAAACTAGAAAACGTCTACCGCTTACAAATCATGAACGGTACCGAATCGCCGCAACATTTCACCTTAAATGTAACGGGTATTGATGGCATAGAAATCGAAACCGAAGCCGCTAGCGATAACGATGACGGTGAAGACGACATTAAAACCATCTTAGTCAACCCCACTGAATCACGCTGGGTGATAGTCGATTTAAAAATACCGGATGGCTCATTGGAAAGCGGTTCACACAAAATTAAATTTGAGATTGAATCGATGGAAACCAAAGACGTGGTGTCGGAAAAATCGGTCTTCTTGGTGCCACGCTAACACCCACTCGATTCATAATGAGTGATGGGCTGGCTAATTAAAAGGAAAAGCAATGCAAGAATTGGATACTAAAGCTTGGTGGCGCTACGGTTACGTTTGGTTTTTAATTGCCGGACCACTGACGGTCATTATTGCCGGCGTCATCACCGCCTACATTGCTGTCAACAGCCCTGACCCGGTCATCGATCAGAATTATTACCAGCACGGTCTAGACATCAATAAAACCTTGAAAGCGCAAAAAGACAGCTTGGCCCCCGCCATACAGGCCCGCAACCACGCGGCAACTGGCGTCACCCCAAGTGCAGACGAGCGACCCTAAAGCATGCACGCCCAAACCGACATCCTTATCATCGGTGCTGGGCCTAGCGGTTTATGCTTGGCCAGTGCCTTAGCTAAAACCGGCTTAAACATCACCGTGCTTGAACGACAAAGCTTGGGCAGCATTGCCCATCCTGCGTTCGATGGTCGAGAAATTGCTTTAACCCACCATTCCGTTCAATGGCTAAAGGATTTAGGCGTATGGCAGCACATACCAGCGCAAGCCATTTCCCGCTTGCGCGATGCCCGCGTGTTCAATGGCAGTTCCTTGCTGTCACTCAATATTGGCCATGACTTAAGCAACAAGAGCGAATTGGGTTACTTGGTGGCCAACCACGAAATTCGTCTAGCGGCTTATGCGGTGGCGGCCAGTCATGCCAGCATTACCATCCAAACAGACCTGCAAGTGCAGCACATCCAGCAGCAAGACGCTGGCGTGCGTGTGACGCTTAGCAACCACAACACCATCACCAGCCAATTACTGATTGCTGCCGACAGCCGCTTTTCAGAAACACGCCGAGCCATGGGCATCGCCGCCGACATGCACGACTTCGGCAAAACCATGTTGGTCTGCGTCATGGCCCACACAAAGGATCACCAGCAGACTGCATGGGAATGGTTTGATTATGGGCAAACCTTGGCCTTGTTGCCCATGAACGGTTCCCTATCCTCCGTGGTGATTACCCTAGCACCCGACGAAATGAGCGAGTTAATGCAGTTAACTGAGCCGGCATTTAACCAAGAGCTAACGGCCAGATTCAAACACCGACTCGGCGCCATGCGTCTGGTATCCACCCGCCACACTTACCCATTAGTCACGGCCTATGCCAAACGGTTGGTTGGCCCACGCTTCGCCCTTGTCGGTGATGCGGCAGTGGGCATGCACCCGGTGACCGCGCACGGTTTTAATTTTGGTGTGTCCGGCATAGCTTGCCTGGCCGGTGAGATTCAAGCCGCATTAAATAAACAGCAAGACATCGCGTCTGATCGCTTGCTACGACGCTACGAACAAGCCCACAGGCGTCACACCAAGCCCTTGTTTTTAGCCACCCACGCCATAGCCAAACTGTACGCAAGCAACAGCCTGCCAGCGCGCTTGCTGCGGGCCGGTGCCATTCGTATCGGTAATCGGATTAGTCCATTTAAACGGGCCGTGGCCGGCTTTTTAGCGGATGCCCGCTAGGGGCCCATGGTGCTGTGCTAGTCGCTGATTTGCACCTTTAAACCCAGCGCGCTGATGCGCACGCCCATGGCGACCATCCACTCGTGCGGCAAGCGGCTTAATCTGGGCGCTTCAACCTGATAAGACGGTCTGGCCAAACCGTACAAAAGCACCCCCAGCACCACCTCTTTCACCTCAGCCAGACGTGCTAAATAGGCTAATATATCGTCTTCACTGGGTGGCTCGCCGTCCATGCCGAATACGCAGGTTTGTATGAAGGTCGGGCACAGCGCCGCGCAGTTTCGTAAGCGTTGCAAGTGGCTTGCAGGCTTGATGTGCACATCATTGATGCGGGCAATGCCGGCCTCCGTGCCTGCATCCAACTTAAACCACACTTCGCCATTTAATTTAGCCAACTGCTTCAAGCTAGCCAACACCGCGGGTTTGTCCATTAAACTGCCGTTGCTGATTAAGCGCACTTTAATGGGATGCAATTGATCCTTGCCCAACAAATTAAAGTCGTGCAAGACCCTTTCTAGCATGGTTAACACCTCAGGAAATTCCTTAGCGCTAGTAGGTTCGCCGTTGCCTGAAAAAGCAATGTCTTGCAATTGCCGATCGCCCTCCGCCACATAGCGCGTCATGAAATCGCCGTGCAATGCGTCCTGCAGAAATTGCCGCAATTCTTTTTCCAGCAAAGGCACATCAACAGGCGGTGGCGTGCCCCGGCTTAAATCAGGCACTTGGCAATACACACAGCGCCAATTGCAGGCGTTATTCACATTAAGGTTGATGCCTATGGAAACGCCACCGGCCCTTCTAGAAACCACCGGATAGACATAACGCATGCCACTGACGTCTCGGTTGTGGTCTTCCACGGTTAAATACTGATTATCTGTCATGGCTTAAGGCTTGGCGGCGTTATGCATGGATGGGCAAGGGGCTAGCTAAACACAGCCAGTGGGGTTAACGATTTTCTTCAAGGCGGCAGGATTTAATATGCCGACATAACGCTGCTTCACTTCTATGATGCCTTCGTCGCTGAATTTAGAAAAAGCCCGGCTAACCGTCTCTAGCTTCATGCCGAGGTAGCTTCCGATTTCCTCGCGCGACATGCGCAGCACAATTTCTGATTGAGAAAAACCGCGGGCATGCAAACGCTGCACTAGGTTTAATAAAAAGGCGGCCAGGCGCTCCTCGGAACGCATATTACCAATCAGCAACATCATGCTGTTTTCACGCACGATTTCACGGCTCATGATTTTATGCACATGGCGCTGCAATACTGGAAATTCACGGGATAACTCTTCTACGTTGGCAAAAGGCATGACACACACCTCGGCATCTTCCAAGGCCACGGCATTGCAACTGTGCTGGTCGGTAACGATGCCGTCCAAGCCTATGATTTCGCCGGCCATTTGAAAGCCGGTTACCTGCTCGTGACCCTCAGCCGTTGACACACTGGTTTTAAAGAAACCGGTGCGTATAGCAAATAATGATTTAAAGGGCTCACCGTCTCTAAACAACAGCTCACCTTGTTTTACCTGGTGACGGGTGGCGACCACTTCATCGAGGCGCTTCATGTCCTCTTGGCCAAAACTGATGGGCATGCAAAGTTCACGCAAATTGCAGCTGGAACAAGCGACCTTGATGGTTTCTGGTGTTGTTGCGATAGTCATGTTTGAATAATTAACGTGAGAGGCTTATAGCATAGCGTTTTCAGGCCTTAATGGCTAGGCCTAGTTAGCCAATCTGCTAACGATAAGGCATGGATTTAAATTACCACACTATCTTTTGATATGCATCAAATCGACAGGCACGAAAAACTGTCATAGTGGCATCCTGAGCTAATTGCCGAATAAGAAATTATGACCACTGCCAACGAAACAATCGCATCCGCCCTAGACAACATCATGCCTGGGGTGAGCAGCGAGACCTTGAAAAAATACGATGTTTCAGGCCCTAGGTACACTTCTTACCCTACCGCCGATCGATTCGTTGAAGCGTTCACGCAAGAGGCTTATATGCTGGCATTGGAGCAGCGCCGAGAAATTGCTGCCACGCAGCCATTGTCTATTTATGTGCACATCCCTTTTTGCGAATCCTTGTGCTTTTTTTGTGCCTGCAACAAGATAGTCACCAAACACCACGAACGCAGTGCCGAGTATTTGCGCTACTTAAACCGTGAAATTGATTTACACATCGAACACCTAGGCGCTGGCCAAACCATCTCGCAACTGCATTTGGGCGGCGGATCGCCGACTTTTTTCTCGGATGAAGAATTGGCCGAGCTGATGAGCATGCTAAAACGCAATTTTGTGTTTGCGCCCGGTGGAGAGTATTCAATTGAAGTCGACCCACGCACGGTTAACGAACAAAGATTGAAGCATCTGGCTGACTTAGGATTTAACCGCTTAAGTTTTGGCGTGCAAGACTTTGACCCGGAAGTGCAAAAAGCCGTGCACCGCATCCAACCGGTTGAGCAGGTATTCTCATTGGTGGATGCCGCTAGGCGCTATCGCTTTGAATCGATCAATGTGGATTTAATTTACGGCTTGCCCATGCAGACACCGGAGTCGTTTAAACGCACTTTAGCGCAAGTGGTTGAGCTACGCCCCAACCGCATTGCCTTATACGGCTATGCCCACTTGCCTGAGCGCTTTAAACCGCAACGCCGCATCAGCGAATACGAGCTACCGGCCGCAGCCGATAAAATCACCATGTTAGGCAGTGCCTTAAAGGCGTTTATCGATGCCGGCTATGTGTATGTGGGCATGGATCACTTTGCCCTACCCGACGACGACTTGGCCATTGCTAAGCGCCAAGGTCGCTTGCACCGCAACTTTCAAGGCTACAGCACCCAGCCCGATTGCGATTTAATCAGCCTGGGCGTCTCTGCCATAGGCCGTGTAGGCGCGACCTATAGCCAAAATGCCAAAACCATAGAAGAGTATTACGACCACCTTAACCACGGCCGCTTTCCGGTGGTGCGCGGCCTAGCCCTATCGCGCGATGACATCGTGCGTCGTGCGGTTATCATGGCCATCATGTGCCAAGGTGCACTGCAATACGAATCCATCGAATTGGCTTACATGCTGGATTTCAAACGCTACTTTGCCGATGAAATGGCCGCCTTAAAAGCGCTGGAAAAAACCGACATGCTGGTGCTAGAAGAAGACGGCCTACAAGTCACTGACACCGGCTGGTTCTTTGTGCGCGCCGTCGCCATGGTGTTTGACAAGCACTTGCAAACAGACCGCAACCGCGCTCGTTTCTCCAAAATTCTTTAGATTTTTTGTAGGAGCGTGGCGTATGAATCCATGACATTCATGTCATGGATTCTACGGACAAGACCCTTGCGGTCTTAAATCGCGAATAGCGCAATGGAAATAGCGCATTCGCGGTCACCAACCCCTCCTACAACGATTATGCCTATCCGCCCATAAAAAAAGCCCCTACCCTAAGGCAGAGGCTAATGTGGAACCAGCAGTTCCGCTACAAAACTAGGAGGTTAGAATTTTTTACCGATACCAATACTTACAACCAATGGATTAAGATCTAGATTGTCAATTTTCTTGTATCCACCACCTAAATCTAACTTAACATCAGTGTTAACCCATATTTTTTTAACATCGAAGTTAATTAACCATTTATCTTGCAAATTCACGTCAAAACCAGCTTGCAAGACACCGCCAAACGCACTTCTATCAATACGGATAGGATACGCCGCGCTAACGGTTGTCGCAGTTAATTTACGGTCCAAACCAAGAACAAATGCCGCACCTGCACCGACATAGGGGTCAATTGTTTGATCGGGATTAAAGTGCCACTGTGCCGTTAATGTAGGTGGTAATAAGTTCACCTTGCCTAATTCTGGATTAACAGCAGGGTTTGTGCCGGCAGATACATTAACGCTATGCCGTGTGCCGACTGCTAAAATCAATTCTGCCGCAATATTTTTAGTAAGGTAATAAGAAATATCTAATTCAGGGATAGTATTTTTACCAACCTGCAAATCTGCAGTGGCACTTCCATAAAGACTCAATGCAGTTCCTGCTGTATAGGCTGCATCCGTTGTTTCACCTAATGAACTCTTTGTATTTGGGTTTACATTCGTAGCGCGCATACGCACCACGATGTCACCGGCTTCAGCTTGAGCTAGCATAGGCGCAAAGGCAGAAAGCAAGGCCACGACTAATAAGGATTTTTTCATTTCAATTTCTCCACTTAATAAATAAGACGAACACAAATTCGATGAGCCATCATATACAAAGGGCTAAGTCGTCGATTTGACATTTATCAAGTGGTGGTGGGAAAAACACAGCTTGTTGTTTATTTACCACAAGCCATGTCTAGAAGTGGCATTAGCTCGCTTCTAGGCATGCATTAGATCAATTCAAATAAGGCGATCGATTCCACGTGTGAGGTATGGGGAAACATATTGATGACCCCCGCGGCTTGCAGGGTGTAGCCTTTCTCATTAACCAACACGCCGGCATCGCGCGCCAAGGTGGCGGGGTTGCAGGACACATAAACAATCCGTTGCGGGCTGTTGCTGTCGTCCAAGGCTTTAATCAATTCAAAGGCGCCATCGCGTGGTGGATCAACCAACCATTTATCAAAGCGGCCTAAGGCAGTTAAGGATTCAGCCGTCATTTTAAATAAGTCGGCCACGCCAAATTCGCTGTTCGTGATGCCATTCAGTGCTGCGCTTTCATTGGCTCTATCCACCAAGTTTGCCAAGCCTTCCAAACCCAATACCTGTGCCCCACTTCGCGCAATTGGCAGGCTAAAGTTACCTATGCCGCAAAAGAAATCGGCAATTTTTTCATGGGCTTGCGGATGCAACAACTGCATGGCGCGTCGTATCATCACTTGGTTGATTTGTGGGTTCACTTGGGTGAACTCGTTAGGCTTAAACGGGTAGCGCAAATCAAATTCAGGCAAGCTGTATTGCAAGCCAGGCAGGCTGTCGTCCGCTGCCGGGTAAAAAGGCTTAATGGTGTCTGGGCCTTTGCTTTGTGTCCAAATCTGCACCGCCTGTTTGTCGGCAAAAGCTTTTAAAACCAATTCATCGGCGGCGCTTAATTCGGCCATGATGCGTAAAATCAACACTATCACGGGCGGCGAAGATGGCCCAACAGGCTCACCCACGGCCAATTCAATTTGCGGCAATTTATCGCGCAAGCTTAGCTGCAAAATCATGTCTTGCAAGGGCGCAATCAAGGCTGACACTTCTGGCACCAAGACCTCGCAGCTGTTCATGTCGGCCACGTAGCGGGTGGCTTTTTCATTAAAGCCCACCAGCACGCGCTGTTTCTTTTCCACGTATTTAACGCTAAGACGCGCTTTATGACGGTAGCCCCAAGTAGGGCCATAAATCGGTGGCAACATGCTGTTAGGACGCACTTTACCGATATGCCACAAATCGTTTTCCAATAAACGCTGCTTGTTCGCCACTTGCGCCGCCGCATCCAAATGCTGCAGTTTACAACCGCCACACAGGCCAAAGTGCGGGCACTTAGGGGTCACGCGTTGATTGGATTGCTTGAGGACATCGATCGCATTCGCCACTTCGTAGCTAGGCTTAATGCGGTGGGAGCGAAAGCTGACTTTTTCTTGCGGCAGCGCACCATCAATAAAAATGGTTTTGCCGTCTAGGTGGGTGACCCCACGGCCTTCTTGATCTAAGGATTCGATGACGGCGTGTAAAACCGGGCTGAGCGCCAAGTCTGCGCTGGATTTGTTGCGTCTTTTTCTCATGGCCGCTATTTTACCGCAGCGGGCAGAGAGTGACACCTATTAACTTAGCAAGCGCACGCACAGCGTATCGCGTTGAGCTTACATACGTTTTACTGCCAAGCCGCCAAAAATTCAGCCCAATGAATGGCATCACCGCTTTGCTGGTAGCCACTTAAGGTTTCGCGTACCAGGGCAATTTCTGCATCGTAAGCGGCTTGCGTTAACTGACCGCGCATCAGCTTAAAGCGCAAAAACACCAAATGCGTATTGGCTACATCGGTCTCGCAATAATTGCGTATTTCATCAATCTTACCGGCTTTGTAGGCATCCCAAACTTTGCTGCCGTCCATGCCCAATTTACCGGGGAAGCCACATAGCTTAGCCACGTCGTCTAATGGCGCGTTGGCGCGCGCATTAAACATGGCCATGACGTCCATTAAATCCAAGTGACGCGTGTGATAGCGACTAATGTAGTTATTCCACTTGAAGTCTTTGTCGTCTTCGCCCAAATCCCAATAGCGTGCCGCATTGATGCCGTGCATCAAGCCACGGTAGTGCAACACCGGCAAGTCAAATCCGCCTCCATTCCATGACACGATTTGCGGGGTAAATTTATCAATGCCATCAAAGAAGCGTTGGATGATTTCCGCCTCACTCGATTGCGCGTCACCCAAAGTCCACACTTTGAAATGGTTGCCCTCACGCATGGCACAAGAAATGGCGCAGATGCGATGCAGGTGTAGGGCTAAAAAATCCGTGCCGTTTTGCTGACGGCGTTGATGAAAAGCAATGTTGGCCACTTCTTCATCGGACAGATCAGCCGGCAAGTCGTGTAGCTTACGCAAGCCATCGGTGTCGGGGATGGTTTCTATGTCAAAGACTAAACTCGGTGTCATTTTTTCACCCAAGCGCTGCCGCTTTCGTAATACCAACCGGCTTGCGCCTTATCTATCCAGCGCCCAGCAAAGGTGTTTTGAATCTCACCACGCCATTCCGGGTGACCATTGCCAGCGGCTATTTCTTTATACAAGGCGACCCGATCGTTATTCTCTGCGGCGACCAAGGCATTGATACCCTGCCTATCTTTTAATGGCACAGCGCCTGCATCACGCAAGGCGATCAAGCCGTCTTTAGTTAAGCCTACGGCGCCACTGGCGTAGTGGGCTGCCAACTGGGCATGACGGGCTTGCATGCTGTTTTTAAGTGCGCTAACGGCAGGCGTAGCGACATCCAAATCGGCCGCAGCCTGCGCCCAACTGGCGAAGCACAGAAAGCCTACTAACACGATGCTTTTGATACTTTGCATATTGCTCCTATTTAATAAGCCACTCATTTTGCTGCCTCCTCTTTCTTAGGCGCAGGCGCTGCGTCTTGCAAACGCCATACGTCATCGATTATTTGATCGGCGGCTTTCTCTGCTGCTGCCGCCGGAAAATAGATGTTAATGGTCACGCAGGCGGATAAGCTTAAGCCTACAACCAATGCTATGACTGCTTTTTTCATGTTCATTTCCTTATACTTTGCATGCGTCGTTTAATGATGCCGCGACTGCCGTGCTATTGAATAACCGCCTTGCTGTTGCCATCGGTAATGCGTTTAATTCTTGCTAACAAATCCGACCAACTAATACGCTGGGTATAGCCATTGACGTTCACCGCTGGCAGACCTTGACCTTTGACTATTACGTAGCCTATGGCATTGCTTTCCACGCCGGCCATCTCACAGACATCTTGCCGTAATTTGCAACTTAAGCCTATCTTATCGTAGTTAAATTCTTTAAAAAATTGTAAAAAAGTCCGCTGCACGGCGGCGGCCGTGCCTTCGCCACCCAAGGCCGTGATGTTCTCCACCGCGCGCTGGGATATTTTCTTAAGCTGCTTGCCCGGACTGGTTCGAATCGAGGCATCTAAGTAGACTGGCTTCCAATTTTCCAGCTGCATGTTCTGCACGTCGCCGTCTAACTTACCTTCAATCCGACCAAAGCTATAGGTGCGCGTGAGTTCACCCAGGTCCAATTGACGCATGCTTAAATCAGCATATAAGCGCGGCACCACGCCCAAGGGGTCGTCGATTTTCAAATGACTCATGCCCACCGTGCCGTTAAACACATTGAAAGTCATCGCGCCATTCATGAGCAACTGCTTGTCGGCGTAACTGACTTGCGGCACCTGCCCAGAAATCTTCCCTTGCATGCTAGGCCAACCCAGCGCTTGGCTAAATTCCGTCATGCTAATCGGCGTCAAATTCATGCTGACGTGCCAATACCATTGGCCATCAATAATCGCCGCCGACAAGTCGGTGAAGTTCAACGCGCCGTCCAGTAAAGGCAAGCTGAGCTTAGGCGCACTCAATGCATAACGGTTAATCTGCGCCTGCAATTGCGTTTTAGCCAAAGGCAGCTTGAGCACTTGCCCGGAGGCATACGACACCGACTGCGTTTTTACCTGATCGTAATCCCATGGTAGATGCGCTTGCAGTTGTTTAAAGGCAAATTTACCCTTGTTATCACGGATGTCGGTATCGCGCAGCGTTAACTCAAAGCTTTTAGGCTGACCGTCTTTTAGCTCAAATTGCCAATCGGCTTGGCCAGTCACCGTTAAATCACCAAACACCGACTTCTCCGCCATAGGCTTTAAGAACACCGCGTACAAGCCGGCAAAATCCACTTTTTGCGCACGGATGCTAGCTTCCTCGAGCCGACCCGTCACCGTGTTCATGCGCCCTGCGGCCGACATGCGGCCCACGCCATTGACTAGTAAATTGGCTTTATCCACCCACAACAGATCGTCGACAAAACGGCCATTGATGTCCAATTGGTTGCCGGCCTTAGCAAAATAAAACGGCTGCCAATAAAGCTCACCGGCATCCCACCTTAGCAGCCCCTGCCAAGCCCAACCGCCTTGCGAAGGCTTGGCTGACAAGCTAATTTGACCGCTTAATTTGTCCCCCGCATGCAAGCCAGACACATCACTAAATTGCGCGTCGCTGAAGCGCAAATCGGCCGCCAACTGCTCAGGCTGAATGTTGGCCCGCAAGGAGAAAGGCAACTGAATCTGCTTTGCCTGCAATTGGCCATTTAGGCAATCTATCTGCCCGGCTTTCGTCATTGCCAGGCGTCCACAACTGAGGCTAAAAGGCATATAGCCGTTCGATTGCTGGGCTTGCACTTCGGGCTTTAATGCCGTTGTGGGTTTTATTTGGGCTTTTAAGCTTAATCTAGGCGCGTCGCCTTGCCAGTCCAGCTTAAGGTCGGCGTTTTTTATTGTGGCGCTAGGGCTAATGAGCTGGTCCATTTGCACCCGTACGGCGCTGATGGCATAGGCGTTTGGACTGCTCAGACTGGCTAATAAAAAACAGGCTAGTAAACGTGTGCGGCGCATGAGCCTATGCGCTTAAGCGGGGAACACCCCAGTGGACAAGTAACGGTCACCGCGGTCGCAGACTATGGTGACTATCACGGCATTCTCCACTTCCTGGGATAGTTTCAGTGCCGTATACAGCCCACCGCCACTGGAAATGCCGGCAAAAATGCCTTCTTTGGCAGCCAATTGACGGGTGGTGTTTTCTGCTTGCGCTTGGTTAACGTAGCGCAAGGCATCGACGCGCTTGGCATCGTAAATTTTAGGTAAATACGCTTCTGGCCATTTGCGTATGCCCGGTATTTGGCTGCCTTCTTCCGGTTGCACGCCTATGATTTGGATGGCCGGATTTTGCTCTTTTAAATAGCGTGACACGCCCATGATGGTGCCTGTTGTGCCCATGCTGGCGACAAAATGGGTGACTTTGCCGTTCGTGTCACGCCAAATTTCTGGGCCCGTGGTTTCATAATGCGCCAAGGGGTTGTCGCTGTTGGCAAATTGATCCAAGACCACGCCTTCGCCTTCAGCCTGCAACTTCATGGCCACGTCTCTAGCCAATTCCATGCTGCCGTCTTTAGGCGTCAATATGAGCTCAGCGCCGTATGCGGTCATGCTTTGGCGGCGCTCTATGCTTTGGTTTTCTGGCATGACCAATATCATTTTATAGCCACGCATGGCCGCCACCATGGCTAAGGCAATGCCGGTGTTGCCGCTGGTGGCTTCGATTAGCGTGTCGCCCGGCTTGATGTCGCCTCTGGCCTCAGCACGGCTAATCATGCTGTAAGCCGGCCTATCTTTCACCGAACCAGCTGGGTTATTGCCCTCTAATTTGAGCAATATGGTGTTGCTGGTTTTGCCGGCCATGCGCTGCAATTGCACCAAGGGCGTGTTGCCAACAAAATGATCTAGAGTTTTATATGCCATATACGGTCGCTTGCTATTTCTTTGTTAAATACAGAGCATAGGCCGCCAAGCCCAAATAAGCCAACAAGGCCAACTGCGGTAGGCTTAAGCCTAAAAAGGTCCAGTCTATGGCCGCGCAATCGCCGGTGCCTCGGAACACCAAGGTCAGGGCTTTTTGCAGGGGAAAGTTTTCAAACATGTAATCAAAGCCCACGCCGCAATCGGCGATGATGCTGTCACGGTGCGCCTGCAACCACCAATGACGTAAAGCCACGCC
>Ga0214168_1000165_pt1 | contig 25764 bp, 27 predicted proteins | sample LakMenepilimnion_FD_153002 | JGI IMG/M metagenome (GOLD analysis project Ga0214168, IMG submission 153002) | Freshwater microbial communities from Lake Mendota, WI - Practice 29OCT2010 epilimnion v4 | ecosystem: Environmental > Aquatic > Freshwater > Lake > Epilimnion/Euphotic zone | place: Lake...
TATTGTTTCTAAAAAAAAAAATCGTATTGTGCTTTTTTTATTCCCCGATAGCTCAGTTGGTAGAGCAGTTGACTGTTAATCAATTGGTCGCAGGTTCGAGTCCTGCTCGGGGAGCCAAAAATATTTAAGCAGTTTTTGTTAACTTCTTATTTGAATTTAAAATGTTCAAAAGTTTTTCTTTTTCAACTTCCGATAATTTGCCTACAAAAGTTTCTAAAGAATTATCGTTTTTCATTTGCGAATCTAAATTTTGAAAATCTTTGAATTCTTCAAAAAAATATTTTACGGGAACTTTTAAAAAATTAGCTAATTGCAAAAGTCTACTAGAACTAACTCCATTAGTTCCTTTTTCATATTTTTGAATTTGTTGGAATGTGACGTTGATAGCTCTTGCGACTTGAGTTTGTGTTAAACCAAGAGAAGATCTTCTTGCTCTTAATTGTTTACCTAAGTGTTGATTTAATTCTAATGACATTGATCCCTTTATTTAAATAATAAAATCTGATTAAACTTATTTTTAAATAAGAAATCAAGACTTAAAATTAAAAAAAATAAAATAATGTCATGTTCTTTTGTTTGGCTAAAAGACGATTTCAGAATATCAAATAATCAAGCAATTACGGCGTTAATTGAAGATGATAATAAAGAAAAAATCGCTTTATATATATATGAGGAAGAAGCATACCGTTTATGCGAATCTCAAAAATGGTGGCTTGCTAAATCTTTAGAAATTTTCCAAAAAAAATTAGAAATTTTAAAAATTTCACTTGACGTAATTCATGAAAATACAACAAAAAGTTTTAAAAAGCTAATATCTAACAACTCTTTTAATCGTATTTACTGGAACAAATCTTGTCATGTTAATGATAATATTATTGAAGAAGAGATTAAAAAAATCTTAAATAATAACAATATTTTTTATAAGGAATTTGAGGCTAATTTACTAAATCCAGTTGAGAAAATTAAAAAAGATGACGGAAGTCCATTTAAGGTATTTACTCATTATTGGAAAAAAGCTGAACAAACCTATCTAAGAAATAATCATAAATTTAATGATAAAATATTTAAAAATTATAATCTAGATTTAAAAAAAAATAAAAATATTCAAGCTATATATCCAAAAAAAAATTGGTATAAAAAATTTGAAAAATATTGGGTACCGAGTGAAGAAAATGCAGACAAAATATTAAATAGTTTCATAAAAAATAGCATCGATAATTACTCGGTAAATAGAGACATTCCATCAATTGAAGGTACTTCAAAATTATCACCTTATTTAAAATTCGGCCAAATTTCTGTTAATCGAATAATGGAAAAATGTTTAGAAATTAAAAATAAAAAAATTGGATTTAGAAAATATATTAATGAAATTGGCTGGAGAGAATTTTGTCACTCTTTGCTACATAACTTTCCTGAAATGGAAAGAAATAACCTTAGAAAAGATTTTGACAATTTTAAATGGAATAAAAATGAAAAATTATTATTAAAATGGAAAAAGGGATTAACAGGATATCCGATTGTCGATGCTGGAATGAGAGAACTTTATGAAACTGGGTGGATGCATAATAGAGTTAGAATGATTGTAGCTTCTTTTTTAGTAAAGCATTTAAGAATACATTGGCTTGAAGGAGAAAAGTATTTTAGAAATACACTGCTAGATTTTAATATTGCAAATAATGTTGCTGGTTGGCAATGGGTTGCTGGAACAGGAGCTGATGCTGCTCCATACTTTAGAATTTTTAATCCAATCTTACAGGGTGAAAAGTTTGATACAAAAGGCGATTACATAAAAAAATGGTGCCCTGAATTAAAAAACATTCCTAATGAATTTTTGCATAAGCCTTGGGAAATGCCTGAAGAATTACAAAAAGAAAAGAATATTATATTAGGAAAAACATATCCATTACCAATTGTTAAACATGAAGAAGCTAGAAATTTAGCGTTAAAAGCTTTTCAAGATTTAAAGAAATGAAAAAAAAAATTGCTATTATAGGTAGTGGCATATCAGGTATAACCGCAGGCTATGAGTTGAGTAAAAAATATGAAATTCATATATACGAAAAAAATTCCTATCTTGGTGGTCACACTCATACTCATGAGATAAAGGAAAATAATAAAAAATATTTTATTGATAGTGGATTTATTGTTTTTAATAATAAAACCTATCCAAATTTTATAAATTTATTAAAAAAAATAAATGTAGATTCAGAAAATACAAATATGAGTTTTTCTGTAAATTATCCCTATGAAAATTTTGAATGGTCAGGAAAAAATCTTAATAGTGTAATTTTTAAAAACAAATATTTTTTTACCGTAAAATTTTTTAAAATTCTTATTGGTATAATAAAATTTAATTTTTTAGCTAAAATTAACAAAAAATCATTTTTAAACATAAAGATTAAAACTTTTCTCAAAAAATTCAATTTCAGCGATGAATTTAAAAAATATTATTTATACCCTATGTGTGCATCAATTTGGTCAAACCCTATAAATAAAATAAAGGATTATAAAACTCATTTTCTAATAAAATTTTTTATTAATCATGGTTTAGTTAATTTATTTTTTAGACCACAGTGGAAAGTGATTAAGTTTGGCAGCAATCAATATATTAAAAAAATTATACAAATATCTAATATAAAATTTTTCTTAAATAACAATGTAAAAGCCATTAAAATTAATAAAAATAAAATTCAAATAAAGAATAAAAATAAATTAATAAATTACGATCACTTAATTTTTGCCAATCATACTAATGAGATAAGTAAAATACTTCCTAATAACTTTAAAAAACAAAAAAAAATATTAGCTTTGGTAGGTTATCAAATTAACGATGCATGTTTACATACAGATTCATCATTAATGCCAAAAAATAAGTATAACTGGTCAAGTTGGAATTTTATTAAAACTAATGATAAAAATGCAAAATTAACCTACTGGATGAATTACTTACAAAATCTAAAATGCAAAAAAAATTACTTTGTCTCTATAAATTCTAATAATTTAATTAATAAGAGCAAAATAATTAAAAAAATTAAATATAGTCATCCAGTGTTCAAGCATAATAGAGAATATACATTTAAAAAATTACAAGAAATCCAAGGTTATAAAAATATTTATTACTGCGGTGCATGGTGTGGCTATGGTTTTCATGAAGATGGTGTTGTGTCAGCGAAAAATGTCACAACTTATTTATTATAATGCAAAGCTCTCTTCAACTTGGAAGCGTATTTCATAATAGGATTTTTCCATATAATCATCAATTTAAATATAAAACATTATCAATTCTGATTAATTTAGAAGAATTAAACAATATTAATAAGTTATTTTTATTTTCTATTAACTCATTCAATCTTTTTAGTTTTTTTTTTAAAGATCATGGTGAAAGAAATGAAAATAATAATCCTAAAAACTTTATACTAAAAAACATAGCAAAAAAATTTAATGATAAAAAAAATTACAGTGTTTATTTATACTGCACACCTTCATTTTTTGGCTATGTATTCAATCCAATTTCTGTTTATTTGTGTAAAGACCAAAGAAATAAAATTAAATATATTTGTTATGAAGTAAAAAATACACATCATGAGCAACATTGCTATTTTATAAAAATTAAAAAAAAATCAAAAAAAATATATTCAGAATTAAAAAAGAAATTTTATGTTTCCCCTTTTTTGCAATTAAATTTAAAATATAAATTTTATTTATTAAATAATAAAAATAATTTTTTGCTGAATATAAATGTATACAAAAAGAATCAAATAATTCTTAAAACCGGAATATCTTCAAAGCCTGCGGCACTTAATAGTATTTCTTTGTTTAGCAATTCAATTAAAAATCTGTTTTTTGCACAAAAAATTATGTTTTTTATACATTATCAAGCAATTAAAATTTTTATTAAACAAAAAACTTTTTTTTCTAAACCGCAAAAAAATAATGATACAGTCTCTTTTCATGGATAATCTATTTAAAAAATATTTAGAATTCAAACTTCAAGATATTAAATGGGGAGAAATAAAAGTTAATTTTAAAAATTCTTATGAAAAAATTTTTAAAGCTAAAGAGGGTGATTTAAGTTCTAATATTTTTATTAAAGATAATTCTTTATTTACTGACTTACTTTTTAGAGGAGAGTTAGGGTTCGCAGAGTCCTATATAAATAATAAATGGGAAACTTCAAATTTAACAAATTTACTAAAAATATTATTAAAGAACCAACAAATTAAAAAGAAAAACTGGGCTGATAATTATTTTTCAAAATTTATAGAAAAAATAAAATTTATTTTAAAATCAAATTCTTTAAATCAAGCAAAAAAGAATATTCATTATCACTACGATCTTGGAAATAAATTTTATTCATTATGGCTAGACTCTTCTATGACTTACTCATCTGGAATTTTTCTAAAAGATAATGATGATTTATTAACTTCTCAAAATAACAAATATGACAACATTATAAAAAAATTAGACATCCAATCTTCTGATGTCATTCTTGAAGTTGGTTCTGGTTGGGGTGGTTTCATTAAAAGAAATTATGAAAAAACTGGATCCCAAATTGAGGGTTTAACAATAAGTGAGCAACAATTTTCTTATGTTAATGAGCTAATAAAAAAAAATGAATTAAGTAACAATTCAAAAATTATATTTAAGGATTATAGAAATTTAGATTCTATTAATTATTATGACAAAATTGTTTCTATTGAAATGTTTGAGGCTGTTGGAAAAAAATATTGGGATATTTATTTTAAAACTTTGAATCATGTTCTTAAAAAAAATGGAAAAGCTTGTTTTCAAATAATAACAATTAACGATGACGAATATTCAAATTACATTAATCAAGTTGATTTTATACAAAAATACATTTTTCCTGGTGGTGTGCTTCCCTCAAAAAAAATTTTATATAAATTATTTAAAGAAAATAATTTTGAGCTATATGAAGAAAAATCTTTTGGAAAAGACTACGCTAAAACATTAAGGATTTGGAAAGAAAATTTTAATAGATCATGGAATGATATTTCAAAAAACGGCTTTGATGAAAAATTCAAAAATTTATGGAACTATTATTTAAGTTATTGTGAGACTGGATTTGACACGCAACATACTGATGTTAGTCAGTTTTATTTAAAAAAAATTAACTAAAAAATTTAATTTAAAGTCTTTAACTTATAATTCCATTCACCTTTAAGAGAAAAATCCATTGAAACCCATTGTAATGTTTTGTCGGTAAAACCTATTTTAACATCAATATCTTCTCCCTTAACATTAAAAAGCTGAACAATTTCTTTTTTATTGTTAATCATTCTTTCTTCCTTGTTTAAAAAAGTTATTTTTGTTTCGGTAGATCTACAGCTCTGTCCTAATACAAAATTGTTATTCACTAAAACATCATGATTCCACCATGTTCCTAAAGAAAAATCCTTTTTAGAGGAATATTTAAAAAATTTACCTTCTGTTGTGCCATCAAAATTATATTCGCCGCTACTTGTGTTTGTAATATTACAATAGTCATTATGATTTCCGTCTTTTGTTTTTGATTTAAATTCAATTAATTTATTACCTTTGTAAATTTCTTTTCCTAGAGAGTGGTATTTGTAAATAGAAACTCCTAATAATTTAATGTCAAAAAATACATCTGTTGAAATTTCTCTAATACCATTCTTGTTTGAGAAAATAACTTTATGATGACCAACTTTCTCGTTATTTCTGTAAATATCAAATTCAATTATGTTTAAATCTTTATTATGATCTACATGTGCATTTAAATTAACTGAAAAAAAAAAATAAAAAATTAATATTGAAAAAATACGAACCATTAAAATTAGCGAAGTATTTGGCTTAAAAAAAGTTTAGTTCTATCATTTTCTGGATTTTCAAAAAAATCTTTTGTTTTTTTAGTTTCAATTATTTTTCCTTCATCCATAAAAATAACTCTATCAGCAACAGTTTTAGCAAATCCCATTTCATGCGAAACAACGACCATTGTCATTCCAGCTTTAGCAAGATCAGTCATAATTTCTAAAACTTCTTTGATCATTTCAGCGTCTAAAGCGGAAGTAGGCTCGTCAAATAACATAATTTTAGGCTCCATGCACAAAGCTCTTGCTATCGCAGCTCTTTGCTGCTGCCCTCCTGACAATTGTCCAGGATACTTAAGAGCTTGCTCAGAAATTCTAACTTTTTTTAAATATTCCATCGCGATTTCTTCGCTTCTTTTTTTTGGAATTTTTTTAACCCATGCAGGTGCTAATGCGCAATTATCTAAAATTGTAAGATGAGGAAACAAATTAAACTGTTGAAAAACCATTCCAACATCTCCTCTTATTTTATCAATATTTTTTAATGTATTATCTAATTCAATTCCCTCTACAATTATGTTTCCATCTTGATGCTGTTCAAGTCCATTTATGCACCTAATCAGAGTTGATTTTCCAGAACCTGATGGACCGCAGATAATTATTTTTTCTCCTTTATTTACAAATAAATTAATATCCTTAAGTACGTGGAACTTGCCATACCATTTATTTACATTTTTAAACTCTATAATCTTTTCGCTCATTAATGTCTTTCTGTACTAAATTTTTTTTCTAAACTTTGAGTATATCTACTTAATAAATATGAAAAAAACCAAAAAATTATTCCAACAAAAATATATCCTTCTATTGCCATCCCAAGCCAATATGAGTTAGATTTTGCTAAATTCACCATTCCCAAAAGTTCAAGTAAACCAACTAATATAATTAAGGGTGTGTCTTTGAATAATGCAATAAAAGTGTTGGTAAGACCGGGTATTACCGTCTTAATGGCCTGCGGTAGAATGATCAGAAAATTCATCTTCCAATAACTCATACCTAACGATTTTGCAGCTTCGTACTGGCCTTTTGGTAAGGATTGAAGCCCTCCTCTAATTACCTCTGCTACATAAGCAGATTCAAATATCCCTAAACCAATTGCCACTCTTAATAATTTATCTACACTAGTATTAGCTGGTAAAAGCAATGGAAACATAATTGCAGCTGCAAAAAGAACTGTAATTAAAGGAATTCCTCTCCAAAATTCTACAAAAGCAATGCAAAAATATTTAATAACCGGCAACTCAGATCTCTTACCTAAGGCCAACAAAACTCCTAAAGGAAATGCAAATATAATTCCAAAAAAGGTTAACATAAATGTTAACGATAGTCCTCCCCAAACTCTTGTTTCAACATTTTCTAAACCAAAACCTCCATGAATTAAAACAAATCCAATTATTGGAAAAATAAAAATTAAAAAAAATAATATAAATGGTTTAATTTTTGGTTTTACAAAAAAAGCACTTACTACAGTTAAAATTAAAATTATAAATGCTAAATTAACTCTCCAAAGTTCTTTGTCTGGATAGAATCCATAAATAAATTTTTCAAACCAAACGCTAATAAAAACCCAACAAGCTCCTCCTGTTTTACAGTCAGCCTTTGTTTTTCCAATAAATGTGGCTTTGATAATTGCCCAATCTATAAAAGAAGGAATTATCGAAAAAAAAACAAATAACACAAATAATGAAATTATAGAATTATACCAATTTGAAAATAAATTTTCTTTTAACCAATTTTTTATATTTTCCTTATTCATTTTTTATCTTTCAACTAATGCTATTTTTTTATTATACCAATTTAAAATAAGTGAAATTAATAAGCTGATTGTTAGATACGTCATCATAACAATAAATATAATTTCAATTGCTTTTCCAGTCTGTGACAAGGCTGTTCCTGCAAATGCTCCTGTTAAATCTGGATACCCTATTGCTGCTGCCAATGAAGAGTTTTTTGTTAGATTTAAATATTGATTAGTTGTAGGCGGAATAATAACTCTTAAGGCCTGCGGTATTACAATCAAATTAAGGGATTGAGAATTGTTGAAACCTAAAGATTTTGAAGCTTCTTTTTGACCTTTGCTAACTGCTAAAATTCCAGCTCTGACATTTTCTGCTATAAATGCAGAAGTATACAAAGAAAGAGAAAATACTAATGCTAAAAATTCAGGAATTAATTTAACGCCGCCCAAATAATTAAAAATACCAAAATTTTTAACAAGTTTTGGATATTCAATTTTAACACCTACTCCTCCAATCAAAGAAAAAACTAAAGGAAATATAATAATTAAGATTAAAGATATTTTAAAAACAGGAATAACTTTAGCATGTTCATAAAACATTTTATTGGCGTAATATTTTATTAGAAAGATCGTAAGAATAGCAAAAGTAATTCCATAAAATATATAGTGAGAATTAGTAAAAACAAATTTTGGTATGTAAAAACCCTGTAAATTAATAATTAAAAAATTAAATATTATTAAACTTTTTTCTGTGCTTGGTAATGATCTTAAAACTGTAAAATACCAAAAAAAAATCTGCAGGATCAATGGTAAATTTCTAAACAATTCTACATATATTAATGACAATCTATTAATAATCCAATTTGAGGATAGTCTTGAAACTCCAATAATAAAACCAAGTATGGTTGCAAAAAATATTCCAAAAAAAGCTACTAACAAAGTATTTAATAAACCAACTAGATAAGCCCTGCCATAACTTGAGGAGCCATCGTAATCTATAAGACTAAATTGAATATCAAAACCAGAATTAGTATTTAGAAAATCAAACCCAGAACTCATGTTTCTGGCTTTCATATTTATTTGCGCATTGTTTGCAAAAAAATAAACAACAAAAATAAAAAATAGTATTAATAAAACTTGAGGAATTAAGTTAGATAATTGTAAATTTTTTTTAAGAGAAGTTTTAAATTCAGAATTTAAAAACATATTTTTAACTTAAAAAAAAAGGGCCGATAATTAACCGGCCCTTTTATAGATTTTAAGAAATTATCTTACTGGAGGTGCGTATAAAATACCACCTTTTGTCCATAATTGATTCAGTCCTCTTCCTAAACCAACCGGTGTTTTTGGACCAACGTTAGCTTCGTAGCTTTCTCCATAATTACCAACTTGTTTAATTATGTTGTAGCTCCACTCATTGTTTAAGCTAAGATTTTTTCCAGTTTCACCTTCAAGTCCTAACAATCTTTTAATTGCAGGATTATCAGTAGATTTTAAACTGTCGACATTTGCTTTTGTAATGCCTAACTCTTCAGCTTCGATCATTACGTTAAGAGTCCATCTTGTAATGTTTGCCCAGTTTTCATCATTACCTCTTACAACAGGTCCTAATGGTTCTTTAGAAATTGTTTCTGGCAAAATTATATGGTCAGCTGGATTTTTAGTTTTAGTTCTGTTCGCAGCTAATCCTGATTTGTCAGTAGTATAAACATCACAACGTCCAGAGTCATAAGCAGCAACTGCTTCGTCAGACTTTGTAAAAGCTACTGGTTCATACTTAAGTTTATTTGCTTTAAAATAATCTCTTAAGTTTAATTCAGTAGTAGTTCCTGTCTCTACGCAAACTTTAACGTTATTAAGTTTTTTTGCTGAGTTAATATTAGCAGCTTTTCTAACCATGAAACCTTGTCCATCGTAGAAATTAGTGCCAATAAAATCTAAAGCAAGTCCACCATCTCTAGATAAAGTCCATGTTGTGTTTCTAGCTAGAACATCGATATCTCCAGCTTTTAGAACTTCAAATCTGTCTTTTGCACTTAGAGGAGTAAATTTAACTTTGTTAGCATCTCCAAGTATAGCGGCAGCTATAGCTCTACAGAAATCAACATCGATTCCTGCCCATTTTCCTGATGCATCAGCATTAGAAAACCCTGGAACACCTTGAGAAACTCCGCAATTAAGCGATCCACGCTTTATTACATTTTCTCTAGTTTGATTTGCATTAGCATTAAAAGTTGTAAAAATAAAAGTTACAACAAAAGCTAAAACTGCAAATGAATTTATTCTAATTTTTTTCATTTTTTTTTTTTTTGTTAAGTTTAATGCTAGATTTATACTTAATAAAAAAATGACTTAAAAGAATATTAATACTAAAAACAATTTGGGGTTGTGCTAATAAACTTGTTAATTAAATCTTTTCGAATTTTTTGATTTTTTTTTAATTTATATTCAAATTGCATAGCTTTTTTCTTTGAAAACATTCTTTTTTTAAAAATTAACATCCATTTTCTACCTCTAGTAAATTTAGCTCCCTTTCCATTGTTATGAAGTTCAAGTCTTTTTTTTAAATTATTTGTCCAACCAACGTAAGTGGTAATTTTTTGGTTATTAAAGTTTGCAATTATATAAACGAAAAATTTTTCTAACACTTATGAGAAAAGTTTTTTATCAATTTGAAATTTGGTGTTATTAATTAGTGCTTTTATAAAAGAAGTCATTAACGGAAGTTCTTTTACTGTAAAATCTTTAATAATTTTATTACCAATATCGAAAATAAGATCAGCTCCTTCTACTGTTTCATTTGGCATTTTGCTCTTTTTTGCTTTTTTATATGTCATGCCCATGCCGATAAATTTGCCCATTTTTGAATTTCTTCCACCTGTGCAACTAACATATAAGTCACCAACACCTGCTAAATTTATTACGGTAGATTCTTGACCTCCTATTTTTTTAATAAAATAACACATTTCTTTTACTGACTGATTAAATAAAGCAGCTGCGGTATTGAGATTTTTATTATCTTTTTCTTTTTTTAAGTTAATACCCATGGATGTTCCAACAATCATTGCATAAATATTTTTAATTCCACCACAAGCAGCAACACCTACTACGTCTTTTGAACATTTAATTTTATAGTAATACGTTGATAACATCTTAGATAAATTTCGAACTACGAAAATATCTTTGTTTGCAAAAATAACATTTGTAAGAACTCTATTAGATAAATCTGATGCCAAGCAAGGTCCTGCAGCTACAGAAATTTTAAAACTTTTAATGCCATTTTTTAATAAAAAATTTTTAACAGTGTCTGGATATACTTCATAACGATTTTTTTTATTAACATTTAACCCTTTTGTTAAAATTAATATTTGTTGATTATTTTTAATTTTTGTTAACTGCTCAGATGCCCAATGAATTCCTTTTGAGCTAACACCTATAACTATTAGATCAGCCTTTTTTAACAAATCATGAAAACTATTAAATTTATAAAGTTTAACATTATTTGGAATTCTAGATTTTAATGCTGGATGAACATTTTTGTTAGATTTGATAATATCGATAAAATTATCCTCTAAATGAGTGCCCACAATTGAAACTTCATGATTATTATCACTGCACGGAAAGGCAAAAGCAGTGCTCATCGAACCTGCTCCTAAAATTAAAATTTTAGCCATAATTTATAAAATTGGCGCGCCCTAAAGGATTCGAACCTCTGACCCTCGGTTTAGAAAACCGATGCTCTATCCAGCTGAGCTAAGGGCGCATCTAAATTTAAAGTAGTTTTAACAATTATTTTTTTTTAATCAATTTCTTAATGATCTAAGCTTTCATTAAAGCAATAGAGGTGTCTAACATTCGATTTGAAAAGCCCCATTCATTGTCATACCACGCTAACACTTTAACTAACTTACCATCACCAGATACTCTTGTTTGAGTTGAGTCAAAAATACAAGAATAAGGATTATGATTAAAATCTATAGATACCAATTGTTCAGTATTGTACTGAATAATATTTTCATATTCACTATTTGCTGCGGTTTTAATAATTTCATTAATATCTTTAACTGATGTTTTTTTCTTTGCTACAAAAGTTAGATCAACTAAAGAAACATTATTAGTTGGAACTCTTACTGACAATCCGTCTAGCTTACCTTCTAATTCAGGTATAACTAATCCAATAGAAGTTGCGGCACCAGTCTTTGTTGGTATCATAGATAAAGCTGCTGCTCGTGCTCTTCGTAAATCATTATGATAAGCGTCATTTAACACTTGATCATTAGTATAAGCATGAATTGTATTCATGATACCTGATTCAATTCCCAAACTATCATTTAATACTTTAGCAATTGGAGCTAAACAATTAGTGGTGCAAGAAGCATTAGATACAATTGTATGATTTTTTTTTAATATTTTATGATTAACCCCATAAACAATTGTTGCGTCGACTTCTTTTCCTGTTCCGGGTGAATATCCAGGACCGGAAATTAGAACTTTTTTTGCACCTGCATTAATATGTAATTGAGCATCATCTCTTGAAGTAAATCGACCTGTACATTCTAAAACTAAATCAACGCCTAAATCTTTCCATGAGGGTAAGTTTTTGGGATCTTTCTTATTTAAGATATCAATTTTATTTTTATTTATAAAAATACAATTATCTTTTGAAGTGACATCTTCATTAAATTTTCCATGAGTAGAATCATATTTTAGTAAGTGAGCATTATCCGCTGCATTACCTGACCCATTTATTGCAACAATTGTTAAATCATGTTTCTTTTTATTTTCATAATGTGCTCTTAAAATTGTCCTTCCAATTCTACCAAACCCATTAATAGCAACTTTGATTGTCATAATTAATTAATTCCTAAAGATTTTAGTTTTCTATGTAAAGCACTTCTTTCCATCCCAATGTAATCTGCAGTTTTAGAAACATTTCCATTATGTCTATTAAGTTGAATCTCAAGATAATTTTTTTCAAATTTCTCTCTGGCCTCTTTTAAAGGAAATTGAAATGCATCTTCACTATTAGTTTCTTTAACTGATGAAATTTTCAAAGATTCAGAAAGGATTTTATCCACATCTTCATTTTTTCCAGAAGCCAAGATAACAACTCTTTCAATCAAGTTTCTTAATTCCCTAACATTTCCTGGCCAATCGTAATCATAGAAAACTGTATTTTTTGAATTTATAATAATCGGTTTTAATCCGTTGCTATCTGAAATTCTTTTAACAAAATATTCAATTAAAAAAGGGATATCATCTTTTACATCTTTTAAATAAGGTGTTTCTATTGGAATTACATTTATTCTATGGAAAAGATCTTCTCTAAAATTACCTAGCGCAATTTCTTCTTTTAAATTTTTACTAGTTGAACAAATGACTCTGATATTTACACTAATTTCATTAGCTCCGTTTACTCTATGAAATTTTTGATCAGACAAAACTCTTAAAATTTTACCTTGCGTTTGTAATGGAACATCAGAGATATTATCAATTAATAATGTTCCATTATTAGATTTTTCAAAAATTCCTGAAACAATTTTATCATTATTCTCCAAACCGAATAATTCAAAATCAAAATTGCTTGGGTCTAAAATAGCTCCATTAACTACTTTAAATGGATTATCAGATCTTAAAGAACCTTCATGAATAAGCCTACTAACTAATTCTTTTCCAGATCCAGCTGGTCCTGTGATTAAAATACGACTATCTGTTTTGGAAAATTTATCTATAGCATTTCTTAACTTTGCTATTGTTGATGAATTACCAATTAACTCATTAGAAGAATAAAGATTTTTTTTTAAAGATTTGTTTTCTTTTTTTAAAGAAGAATTTTCAAGAGCCCTATTAACAAAATTTAATAATCTATCTTTATTAAAAGGCTTTTCTAAAAATTCAAAAGCTCCAAGCTTAATTGAATCGACTGCAATTTTAATATTTGCGTGCCCTGAAATCATAATAACGGGAATATCAATATCAATTGATTTGATGAATTTTAATATGTCTATTCCATCTCTATTTTTTTCATCTAACAAGACATCTAAGATTATTAAATCTGGTAATTTTTTCTTTATTTCAGAAAATGCTTTTTCAACTGTATCTGCTTCTCGAACAAAAAAATTATTTTCTTTTAAGATTTCATGAACGGCAAATCTTATGTCTTTTTCATCATCGATTAATAAAATTTCACTTTTCATTAATTAATCTTGATACTTAATTTAATTTTAGCTCCATTGCTCTTTTCTATAAAATTTAAATCACCGCCATGTTCATGTAAAATTTTTGATACAATTGACAATCCAAGTCCTGAGCCATGTTGTTTTGTTGTAGTTAAAGGGGTGATTAAATCTTTAGGTGTAGCTTTAAAACCAACCCCATTGTCTTCAATTATAATATAAATAAAATCATTATTATTTTCGACTGATATATCAATTGTTCCTTGTAAATATTTCTCCAATTCTTGTTTTTCATGAATAGATTCTAATGAGTTTTTAATAATATTAATTAAAACTCTAGAGATTTGACTTAAATCAAATTCAAATACTTCTTTGGTACTTTTATAATCAAAATTAAAAATTATTTGTTTTTCAGATAATTTATATAAATTAATACTATCCTCTATTAATTTTTTTAAATTATTAGACTTTTTGATAGGATTGGGCATTCTTGCAAAATCCGAGAACTCATTTGCTAACTTACCTATATCCTCAACTTGTCTTGATATTATATTTAAATAATTTTCAAAATCAGCTTTATCAACATTAATTTGTTTTGAATATCTGTCCTTAATTCTTTCCAATGACAGTGTAATTGGAGTTAAAGGATTCTTGATTTCATGCGCAAGTTTTTTTGCAACCATTTCCCATGCTTGATATCTTTCAGTTAAGGCAATTTTATTTTTTTGCGCCTGTATTTCTTGGGTCATTATATTAAATGTTTGATATAATTTTTTAAAATCATTATCTTCTTTTTCATCTTTTAATTTTACATCCAAATTTCCAGCAGATACTTCTTTAGCTGCAAAAATTAATTTAACAATTGGTTTTGAAATTTTGTTAGCTATATTAATTGCATATACGCTAGATAACATAATTAGCGAACTAACTATTACAATATATACTAGAGCAAAAGTAATTTGAAGACCTAGACTATTAGATTTTAATTTATAATAAAATGTAGAGGCCTCTCCCGTTTTTTTTAAAAAATTAACAGTCTCAGGATCAACATACCTAATTGTATATAAAAAAATATTTTCATTGCTATTTAATTTTACTAAAGCATTTGTTTGATTTTTATTAGCATCTGATATTAATATTGTTTGACCATTTTGAGCCATATCAATAAAAGTTTTTAACGGTGAAATGAAGTTATTCTTATTAGTATATGATGTTGAAAACAGAAGAGCGCCGTCTTTATTTATCAAATACGATTCTTCAATTTTTCTAAATCTTGACTGCTGATCAAAATAATTTTGAAAAAGAGGTTTGTTTTCCGTGTATAAATTAAAATTACGGTTTAAATCATTTGCCATTGCTAAAATTTCTCCTTTGATAGAGTTCTGATTTTCCTCAAGATAATTTCTTGCAACCTCAACTGAGTTATTTACAACATCGTTAACTTTTTTATCGAACCACTTTTCAATACCCAGGTTAAAAAGCATTAAAGAAAATACAGCTACAAAAATTGATGGGATAGCTGTAACAAAAATAAAATATTTTATAAAATTTAAATTTGTTCTTAAACCTGTGATTTCTTTAGATTTATAAAAAAAAACTGTGAGCTTTCTAATAATTAAAAAAAGCAATAAACATATGATCGATATGTTTATTATTAATAGAAGCTGAATGTTATTTTCATTTAATTGAATAAAACTAGTTCCGGAAAAAGTATAAAGTGTAAAAATTCCAAAAACGATTGAAAGAAAAGTACCAAAGTATAAAAGTAAATTTGAACTTAATATTTTTTTAATCATTTTTTATGAGTTATTGCGCAATAATTTTAGCAGCTGGCAAAGGTCATAGATATTCAAGAACTATACCAAAGCAATATACAGTATTCGATAATGAATTAATAATAAATTACTCTCTTAAAATATTTTCTGAAATAAAACCAATTAAAAAGATAATTTTAGTTATTAATAGGCTGCAATTTACTAAATTTAAAGATCAAGTTTATAAAAGTAAAAAAATAACAATAATTGAGGGTGGAAAAGAAAGAAAAGATTCCGTATTTCTTGCTCTTTCGAAATTAAAAAAAAATAATTATAAAAAAGTTTTAATACATGATGCGGCTAGACCCTTTTTAAAAAAAATACTTATAAATAAAATTATTAAATTTTCAAAAAAAAATGATGCTGTAATTCCATATATAACAAATACTGACACGGTAGTTTTTAAAAACCAAATTCTAGACAGAAAAAAAGTGCTCTCTATTCAAACACCACAATGCTTCTCATACAGAAAAATATTTTCTTTACACAAAGAATATAAAAATAAAAAATTCAACGATGAATCTTCATTATTTTTTTATAAAAATTTTAAAGTTAAAAAAATACTTGGAGACCACAATAATATTAAAATTACTCTTAAAAATGATTTAAATAATAATAAAGAACTTTCTTATGGTATTGGCTATGACATTCATAAATTAGAAAAAAATTATAAATTATATTTGGGTGGAGTCTATATACCCTATTCAATGGGAACGGTTGGTCATTCTGATGGTGACCCTGTAATTCATGCTTTAATAGATTCTATCTTAGGCTCTAAAAAATTAGGCGATATTGGAACTTTATTTCCAAATAATAAAAAATTTAAAAACAAAAGATCAACATTTTTTTTAAAAAAAATAATTAATCTGATTGAAGCTAAAAATGTTAAAATTAATAATATTGATATTAATATTATTGCTCAAAAACCTAATCTTAAAAAATACAAAAAAACTATATCTAAAAATCTTGCAAAAATTTGCAATATTAGTGAAAAACAAATAAGCGTTAAAGGAAAGACTACTGATAGACTTGGTAATGTTGGAAAAAATAAAGCAATTGCATGCGAGGTAATAACATCTGTCACAGATAATTAATTTTAATAAAAAAATTTTTACTTTGTTTGGAATAGGATTTTTACCTGTTCCAGGAACAATGGGATCCCTTATTACTATAATAATTTATTATTTATTTTATAATTATCTTAACATTATTTTTTTTATATTTTTTATTATTCTAGTTTTTTTTTATTCACTTTACTTTTTAAACAAAACATTAAATCAATCTTTTTCAACTTCTGACCCAAAAGAAATTGTAATAGATGAATTTATAGGTCAATCAATACCCTTGCTTATATGTGGAAATAATTTTTTTTTAATTATACTATCTTTTTTACTATTTCGACTTTTTGATATCACTAAACCATGGCCAGCAAGTTATTTTGATTTAAAAATTAAAAATGCAACTGGAGTTATAATGGATGATATAATTGCAGGAATATACACATTTTTAATCATTTATTTATGCATCTAAATAATCAATTAAAAAATTTAACTACAAAATTAAAAAAAAATAAAATCAAAGTAGCAGTAGCAGAATCCTGTACTGGTGGATTAATTAGTTATAATTTAACAAAAATACCTGGTGCATCCAAATACTTTATGATGGGCATAGTTTCGTATTCAAATATTTCAAAGCGTGACCTTCTTAAAGTAAGACAAAAAACATTAACAAAGTATGGAGCAGTTAGTGCAGAAATATGTAAAGAAATGTGTAATAATTTACTTAAAATATCTAAAACAAATATTGCAATATCTGTAACGGGTATAGCAGGTCCAGATGGTGGAACTAAAAAAAAACCTATAGGTCTTGTTTACGTAGGTATTTGCAGCAAAAATAAATTTGAAATAAAAAAATTTAACTTTGGTAAAAAATTATCAAGAATAAATATTCAAAATCTAACTTTAAAAAAGACTATTAAATTAATAGAAAATCACATTAATACTTTATAGTTTCTCTTGCTCGTTGTTCAAAAGAATTTAATATTTTTTCAAAACCATAATTAAAAAACTTATTGAATATTATATTTATAATAGGATTTTTTAATTCTATATCTATAAAAAAAATTACATTACAAGACTTTTTATCAATTATTTCAAACTCCCAAATATTAGATAATTTTTTAATATTTCCACTTACTGAGGTAACCTCAATCTTTGAAGTATTGTTGTTATAAAGAACTTTGCTTGTATAAACTTCTCTAAAAGTTTTAAAGCCTATTTCTAAATCAGCTGTAATTTTTAAGTTTTCTTCATTTTTATCTATTGTTAGAATTTTTGAATTAATACACCAAGGTAAAAAATTTTTATAATCATCAATTTTTAAAACCAATTCTATAAGATCTTTTTTAGAATAATTAAATTTTTTTGTAATTTTTTTAACTGGCAATTTAAATTAGCTTGTTAATTCTTTTTCTTTTCAAAACATCAAAATCTTCTGATGCATGATAGGATGATCTTGTTAATGGGCTTGATGAAACCAATAAAAAACCCTTTCCTTCTGCTATTAATTTGTAATTTTCAAACTCCTCAGGAGTTACAAAATTTTTTATCGGATAATGTTTTGCACTTGGTTGTAAATACTGACCGATAGTTAGAAAATCTACTCCCGCTACTCTTAAATCATCCATAACTTGCATGATCTCTTCTTTTGTTTCGCCCAGACCTACCATTAAACCTGATTTTGTAAAAATGGTTGAATTATAATCCTTAACTTTTCTTAATAAGTCTAAAGACTGAAAGTAACGTGAACCAGGTCTTACTTTTAAATACAGACGAGGTATAGTTTCTAAATTATGATTAAAAACATCAGGCTTTGCGTCTACGACAATTTTATAAACATCTCCTTTTCTTAAAAAATCTGGCGTTAAAACTTCAACAGTTATCTTATCGTTATATTTTTTAATCTCTGAAATAACATTTGCAAAGTGTTTTGCTCCTCCATCTTCTAAATCATCTCTATCAACAGAAGTTATAACTACATGCAATAATTTTAAATCATTAACGCTTTGTGCGATTTTTTTAGGCTCGAGAAGATCTAAGGACTGTGGAATTCCAGTTTTCACATTACAAAATGCACAAGCTCTAGTGCAAGTATCGCCCATAATCATAAATGTTGCATGTTTTTTACTCCAGCATTCATTAATATTAGGGCAGGAAGCTTCTTCACAAACTGTAAAAAGATTGTTTTTTTTTAAAATATTTTTAGTTTCAGTATATTCTTTGGAGTAACTAGCCTTTACTCTTATCCAAGCTGGTTTTTTTTGGATTGGATGTTCAATATTATTAACTTTTTCAGGATGTCTAACTGTCATTTTTGATTAATAATATAAATCTTTTCACCTTTTTTTCCCAATACAAAGTAATCTCTATATATTTCATCAAGATAATCTTTATTTATATTTACTGATAAAAAATCATTTTTTCTTGTTAAAAAAATAATTTCTTTTTTTATTTCTAAATTTTTTTCTTGAAATTCTTTTAATAAATTTTTCTTTTTAAAGTACTCAACAAAACCTCTATCGCCTCCAAAAAAATTAAAAAAAATATATAGAATTATTAAGAGTATTATAAAAAAGAATTTTTTATCTGAAATTGAATTAATGAAATTATTCATTTTAATTTTGACATTTGAGATTTTTTTCCAATCTCCTCTTCTATTCTTAATAATCTATTATATTTTGCAACTCTTTCAGATCTTGCTAATGATCCAGTTTTAATTTGAGAAGATTCAGTTGCAACTGCTAAGTCAGCAATAAAAGTATCCTCGCTGTCGCCAGATCTATGAGAAATGATTGTATTAAAATTATTTTTTTTAGCAAAATTAATAACTTCTAAAGTTTCAGAAACTGTGCCAATTTGGTTTGGTTTAATTAAAATTGCGTTTGCAGCTAATTCCTTAACACCTTTTTTTAAACGAATTAAATTAGTTACAAATAAATCATCACCAACAATTTGAATTTTTTTTCCTAACTCTTTAGTCAATTTTTTCCAAACACTCCAATCATCTTCAAAAACAGGATCTTCTATAGAAACAATTGGAAATTTATTACATAATTTTTTATAATAGTTAATTAACTCATCTGAATTTACAGCTTTCTTGTCTTCTTTAATTTTATATTTTCCTGAACTGTAAAGTTCATTGGCAGCAACATCTAAACAAATATTAATATCTTTGCCGATTTTTAAACCAGATTTCTTAACAGCTTTAATTATATATTCGACTGCTTTTTCATCACTATCAAACGACGGCGCAAAACCACCCTCGTCACCGAGATTAGTATTAAATTTTTTTAATTTTAATTCTTCTTTTAAATTTTGAATAACCAAAAAGGACATTCTTAAACATTCTTTAAAAGATTTTGCTCCATCAGGCCTAATCATAAACTCTTGTATTTGCAGAGAGTTGTTGGCGTGAGCTCCTCCGTTAATTATATTTAACATTGGAAATGGTAATTTATTTTTATTATTGCCACCTAAGTATTTGTATAATGGAGTTTTCTTATATGCTGCGGCAGCTTTGGCATTTGCAATGGAAACTGCCAAAATTGCATTAGCTCCTAATCTTTTTTTATTCTCAGTGGCATCTAGTTTAATTAAAAGATTGTCTATTTTTTTTTGATCAAGAACCGACAAGCCTGTAATCGTTTTATTAATTTCTAAATTAATATTCTTTACAGCATCTAAAACGCCTTTTTTTAAATACTCTTTACTTTTGTCTCTGAGCTCATGAGCCTCATAAGATCCAGTAGAAGCTCCTGAGGGAACAATTGATTGACCTATAGAACCATCAACTAATACAACTTCGGCTTCAACGGTTGGAAAACCTCTACTATCAAAAACCTGTCTAGCTTTAACTTTTTTGATAACTGACATTACTATTTTGATTTAATTAATTTATCTATTCCTATTAGATCTTTGAGTAAATTCTCTAAACTACTAAGAGGTATCATGTTTGCTCCATCAGATGGCGCTTTGTCAGGATTATCGTGAGTTTCCAAAAAAATTGTCGAAACACCTACTGCAACTGCGGCTCTTGATAATGAGCTAACAAATTGTCTTTCACCGCCACTACTATCACCCTTGCCTCCAGGCTGTTGAACGGAATGGGTGGCATCAAAAACTACCGGGTAACCAAAATCAGCTAAAATTGATAATGAACGCATATCAGAAACTAATGTGTTGTATCCAAAGCTGACTCCTCTTTCCGTAATTAATATTTTATCATTACCACTTTCCTCTATTTTTTTAATAACGTTCTTCATATCCCAAGGAGCCAAGAATTGTCCCTTTTTAACATTAACCACTTTATTTGTTTTGGCAGCAGCAACTAATAGGTCTGTCTGTCTGCATAAAAAAGCGGGTATTTGTATAACGTCAACAACTTTGGAAACTATTCTACATTGTTCTTCATTATGAACGTCAGTTAAAATAGGAACGTCTAAATCTTTTGAAATGTAATCAAATATAGATAAAGATTTATCAAGCCCCACTCCTCTTTTAGATTTTATACTTGTTCTATTAGCTTTATCGAAAGAACTTTTAAAAATAAATCCAATGTTTAACTTGCTTGTTATATTTTTTATTTTTGAAGCAATCATATGACAATGATCTTTGCTTTCTATTTGGCACGGACCTGCGATTAAAGTTAAGGGAAGATTATTTCCTAAATTTAATTTTTTAACTTTAATAATTTTATTTTTCATGAATTTAATTTTTTATTTTTAATAGCAGCATCAATAAAAGAAATAAATATTTCATGAGGTGTGAATGGTCTTGATTTCAATTCTGGATGAAATTGAACTCCTACAAACCAAGGGTGATCTTTTAATTCTATAGCTTCAGGTAACTTGCCATCTGGTGAATTGGCTGAAAATATAACGCCTTTTTTTTCTAACATCGATTTATATGAACTATTTACTTCATATCTGTGTCTATGTCTTTCATGAATTAAACTTTTGTTTCCATAAATTTTATAAAGTAGTGAATCTTTTTTAACTTTTGCAGGGTAAGAACCTAATCTCATTGAGCCGCCAATTTTATGCTTTTCTCCTTTTAAAATTTTTTTCCCTTTAATCCATTCTTCCATAAGACAAACTACAGGATTTTTAGTTTTAGATAATTCTGTAGAATTTGAATCTTTTAGACCCAATAAGTTTCTTGCTAGCTCTATAACTGATATTTGCATTCCAAAACAAATTCCAAAAAAAGGAATTTTCTTAGTTCTTGCTAATTGTACGGATAAAATTTTACCTTCAACACCACGTTTTCCAAAACCTCCTGGTATTAAAATTCCATTTGTTTTTCCTAATTTATTTTCTAGATCTTTTAAATTTTTAATATCAGATGATTCAACCCAATTAAGATCTAAATTAATATTATTATAAACTGAGGCGTGAATTAAAGCTTCATTCAAAGATTTGTAAGCATCTTTTAAATGTGTGTATTTACCAACAATTGAAATTTTAACTGTATTTTTTTTGCTACTAAGTTTTTTATTAAACGATTTCCAATTATCTAATTTTGGATTTTTTTTATTAGTAATTCCAAAGTGATCTAGTATTTTTTTATCTAATCCCTCTTCTTGATACTTAATAGGAACTTCATAAATTGATTTTACGTCAATAGATTGGAATACATTTGATTTTTCCACATTACAAAATAATGCAATTTTAGCTTTTTCTTCATTAGGAATTAAACTTTCAGAACGACATAAAATCATATCAGGCTGAATACCTATGCTTCTTAATTCTTTTACAGAATGTTGCGTTGGTTTTGTTTTTAATTCAGCTGCACTTTTAATGTAAGGAACTAATGTTAAATGAATAAATAAACAATTTTTACTACCTACTTCATTTGAATATTGTCTAATAGCTTCTAAAAATGGCAGACTTTCAATATCTCCTACTGTCCCTCCTATTTCGCAAATTACAAAATCCTCATTAGTTAGATCGCTTGTAATAAATTTTTTTATTTCATCTGTAACATGAGGGATAATTTGAACTGTCGATCCTTTGTAATCACCATTTCTTTCTTTGGTTATTATATTTTGGTAAATTTTACCTGTAGTAATGTTATCTGATTTTTTTGAATTTATTTCTGTAAACCTTTCATAATGTCCAAGATCAAGATCGGTTTCCGCTCCATCTTCAGTTACATAGACTTCTCCATGCTCATAGGGATTCATCGTCCCCGGATCTATATTTAAGTAAGGATCTAATTTTCTAATTCTTACTTTGTATCCTCGTGATTGTAATAAAGTTGCTATAGAAGCAGAAGCGATACCTTTGCCAAGTGATGAGACCACGCCGCCAGTAACAAAAATAAAACGGACCATGGAAGTTAACTATAGATTATTTATCAATAATCACAAAGAAAATATTAAATTAAATTATTTTGAATTTGGGATTTTTGGCTGTGTATTACTATTTTTATCTAATTGCTCAATCTTATCAATTATAGATTTTTGAGAAATATCTTTTTTATTAATAAGTGTTAATGAAATACTTGTTAAAATAAATAAAAAAGCAACTATTGTAGTAAATTTAGTCAAAAAATTTCCTGCTGATCTGGATGACATAAGGTTGTCACTATTACCACCTATTCCCAAAGCTCCACCATCTGATTTTTGAAGTAATACCGATCCAATCAAAAGGACAGCTAAAGTAATATGAATTATTAGTAAAAGAGTTTGCATTAATTATCTAAAATAATTTTTTATAATTTTAATAAAGCTTGCACTTTTTAATGAAGCTCCCCCAATTAAAAAACCTGATATTAAACTAATCTCACGTAAAGTTGCAACATTATCTGTGGTCACAGATCCTCCGTATATCATTATAGGCGTATTAACCTTATATTTTTCTTTTAAAAATTTTTTAAGATTTTTATAAATTTTATCTAAATAACTATTAGACGGAACTATTCCGGTGCCAATTGACCAAATTGGCTCGTAAGCAATTATTAAATTATCAAAATTGATTTTCTTTTTATCTAAAGAACTTAAAATTTGTTTTTTTAACACTTTTAATGATATCCCATTATTTTTTTGTGATAAATTTTCACCAATACAAAAAATAACCTTTAGATTGTTTTTTAAGGCAATATTAATCTTTTCTTTTATAGTCTTAAAATCTTCATCAATTATTCTCTTTTCTGAATGACCAATGATAACATAATTAGCCCCTGTTTCTTTTAACATCTTAGCACTTAACTGCCCCGTATACGGGCCATTACTTATATTTATTTTACTAATATCCTGAGTACCAAAATCTATTAATCTACTTTTAATTTTTTCACTAAAAGAACCTAATAAATTTACAGGTGGACAAAATATAATTTTTTTAAATTTATAAATCGCATTTTTTTTAAAAAAATTAAAAACTCTTTCTATTTCTTTGATAGAATTATGATTTCCATTCATTTTCCAATTGGCAATGAAATATATAGTTTTGTTCATAAATCGGTTATATCTAAACTAAAATAATCATTTTTTAAAATATTAAATGTTATCATCCTTAAGAAAATTCTCAGAAACAATAGTTGCTAAAATTTTTATAGCAATAATTGCTTTAAGCTTTGTATTTTGGGGTATAAATGATTTTTTTAGATCCAATAATAGTAATTCAGTAGCGGAAATTGATGGAGAAGAAATATCTTTTAATCAGTTCATAAATGAATTTAATAAAATAATTAGAAGTAATAATATTCAATCAGAAAAAATAGCAATTACTAACAATATTCATATACTTGCTGTTTCAAACATTGTCTCAGAGAAACTTTTAAAAATTCATGCGAAAAAACTAGGCGTTGCTATTGATGACACGATAATAGCAATAGAAATTAAAAATAGTAAAGAATTCAAAGATAAAGACATTTTTTCAAGAACAAAATATGAAAAGTTTTTATTAGAAAGAAATATAAATTCAAAAATTCTTGAAGAACAAATTAACAAGAACCTTAAAAAAAAAATCATTATAGAGTCAATTACTGGATACATTCCAAATAATAAAAAAATTCCTGAAATAACACTAAAGGATAAAATTAATATTTTGTATGAAGATTTTCTTAGAAAAAATTATAAAATTATTATTAAGGAAAAGCAGTTAAACGATTATCTTAAAAATATTTAAAAATGATCTTTTCTACTTTTAATGAATTTAAAAAAAATTCTACAAAAAAAAATTTTTCACAAATTTATGCAATTAAAGATAAACCCAAATTACAAACAATTGAAAAAATAATTGAACTTGTTTCTTTAAGTAAAGATAGCTTTATATTTGAATCGGTAGAAAAAGTTAAAATTAGAGGTCGATACACTATATTTGGTTTCAATCCGGATCTTGTAATCGAAACTAACAATAATCGTATAATTCAAAGTATAAATAATAAAAGAAAAATAATAAAAAAAAGTCCTTATGATTATTTAAACAAACTAATCAATAATTTTCGTTTTAAAACGTCAAGAAAGCTTCCCTTAATGTCAGCGATGCTTGCAGGCTATTTCGGTTATGACATTATAAGATTAAAAGAAAAAATTCCAAATAAATGTAAAAATGATTTAAAAATTCCTGATGTAAAGTTAATACGTCCACGATTAATAGTCATCCATGATAATGAAAAAAATAAAATATTTTTCATACAAAATATTTATGGTTTAAAAAAAATTAAAAATTTAAAAAAATTGTATTTATTAAAATGTGAAGAAATAAATAAATTTGTTGCTAAAATTAACAACATTTATAGTCCGATAGAATATTTAAAAAAAAATAAAAAAAAAACCATAGTTAAATCTAATATTAGTAAAAATACTTTTTTAAATTCTATATCTAAAGCTAAAGAACTAATTAATAATGGAGAAATATTTCAGGTTGTTTTAAGTCAAAGATTTGAAGCCGAACTAAATAAAACACCCATAAATTTTTATAAAAAATTAAGAATATTAAACCCCTCTCCTTTTATGTTCTTTTTTAATTTTAATAACTTTAAAATAGTAGGTAGCAGCCCTGAGATCTTGGTTAGAGTAAGAAATAATAAAATTACTATTAGACCTATAGCGGGAACTAGACCTAGAGGAAAAAATTACAAAGAAGACAATAAATTACAAAAAGAACTTCTTAATGACAAAAAAGA
>Ga0214168_1000169_pt1 | contig 25610 bp, 23 predicted proteins | sample LakMenepilimnion_FD_153002 | JGI IMG/M metagenome (GOLD analysis project Ga0214168, IMG submission 153002) | Freshwater microbial communities from Lake Mendota, WI - Practice 29OCT2010 epilimnion v4 | ecosystem: Environmental > Aquatic > Freshwater > Lake > Epilimnion/Euphotic zone | place: Lake...
GCGCGACAAAATAGCTTGGTGCATGGTGGGCACAGCGGTATACCAAGTGGGCTTGACTTCGTCCATTTGGCTGAAGAACTTCAAGGCATTGAAGCCGCTGGTGCAATAGACTTCGCCGCCTTGCGACAAGGGTGCCAAGATGCCTGCAATGAGGCCATGGATGTGAAACAGCGGCATCACGTTCAAACCGCGATCGGTGCTGCCAAAGCGTGTGCTGCTTGCAATGTTTTGCGCGGAGGCACTGACGTTGCGGTGCGTGAGCGGCACAATTTTGGGGCGGGAAGTGGTGCCAGAGGTGTGAAGCACTAAGGCCACATCGTCAGGCTGTGCATCACCAGGATGCTGTGCTGCTTTGGCTGCAAGGCCATGCATGTTCAAAGTGAAAGAGCCAGCACCTAAGGTAGGCGTGGGCTCAAGTTCAATGAGTGCAATGCCCATTTTGGCCGCCACGGCAACGGCAGGGCTGCTAGAGCCTTTTTCAACCACCAAGGCTTTGGCATTCAAATCGTTCAGATAAAACTCAAACTCATCCGCACGGTAGCTGGGGTTTAAGGGCGCAGAAGTACAGCAACAGGCCACCGTAACAAAACTGGCGGCCATTTCTGCGCTGTTGGGCAAGACCAAGGCCACGCGATCGTTGCGACCGATGCCAACTTGGTTAAAAGCTGACTGAACGTACTGGCTCAGTTGGCGCAAAGCTGAATACGTAAGGGGCGCACTGTTGGCAGCACTCAGACAAGTTGATGAGCCATTTCCGGCCGCCAAAAGTTCTATTAGGGTTTTCATTAGTTAGTGGGGAAAAAGTTGAATTTACAGGATTTCAATCTCGACAAACTACGAATCATTCTATTACGATACTTCTGAGTTTACTTAATTACCAAGGAGTTATTGTGAAAGATCGCCTAGTGATGTCCCTTAAAACTGTTGCCTTGGTGGCGTGCAGTTCTTTCTGTTTCAATGCTTTCGCTCAAGCCAATTGGGAGCCCACCAAAAGCGTTGAGTTCATCGTGCCAGCTGGCACGGGTGGTGGCGCTGATCAAATGGCGCGTTTTCTTCAAGGTGTGATCAGCAAGCACAAGATCATGGCTCAACCCTTGGTGGTGGTTAACAAATCGGGGGGTGCAGGTGCAGAAGGATTTTTGGATGCCAAAGGGGCGCGCCCTGATGGTCACAAGATCATCATCACTCTGTCAAATTTATTTACCACGCCTTTGGCAACGGGTGTGCCCTTCAATTGGAAGGACCTGACCCCTGTGGCCATGTTGGCACTCGATGAGTTTGTGCTTTGGGTCAATGCCGAGTCGCCCTACAAAACGGTGGGCGACTTCACTAAGGCCGTCAAGCAAGGCGAATCTGGCAAATTCAAAATGGCTGGAACGGGCTCTAAACAAGAAGACCAGATCATCACGGTGGCCATTGAAAAAGCCACTGCCAAAAAAATGATCTACATCCCTTTCAAAGGGGGCGGTGACGTGGCGGTTCAATTGGTGGGAAAACACGTTGACAGCACAGTGAACAACCCCATTGAAGCCGGGGCGCATTGGAAGGGCGGATCTTTAAGGGCGCTGTGCGTATTTGATTCGCAGGTTATGCCTTATCCGAAAAAAATCACACCGACCCAGTCGTGGAAAGACGTTCCCACCTGCAAATCGCAAGGCCTCGATGTGGAGTACTTGATGTTGCGCGGCATTTTCATGCCGCCCAAAGCCACGCCAGCGCAAGTGGCTTATTACACCGATGTGTTCCAAAAAGTACGCCAACTGCCTGAATGGAAAGAATTCATGGAGACCGGCGCCTTCAAAGACACGTTCATGAAGGGTCAGGAATTTCAAGATTGGTTGCTGAAAGCAGAGGTGGAGCATTACCGCTTGATGCGTGATGCCGGCTTCTTGGCCAAATAAGAATTTTGAAGGACCTCATCATGAAAACAGGTGAACACCTGCAAATGCGGTGGATAGAGTTGTTGGTGGCTGCCTGCTTTGTGGGTGTGAGTTTGTTGGTGATCACGGACAGTCTTCGTGTTGGCAATGCTTGGGGAAGTGATGGGCCAGAGCCTGGTTACTTTCCTTTCTACATTGGTTGCCTCTTGTTGGGCGGCGCTTCTTGGGTGATTGTGCAAACTTTGCTGGCTTGGAAACAAGACGATGGCAAAGAAGTGTTTGCCGAAAAGCACGAGTTCAATTTGATGCTGCTCATGCTCCTTCCAACTGTGGCTTTTACGGCCGCCATCTTTGTGTTGGGAATATATGTGGCCTCGCTTATTTTCATTGCTGCTTTCATGGTCTGGCAAGGCAAATACAGTTACTTCAAATCAATAGTAGTAGGCTCGGGCATTAGCGCAGCATTGTTTGTCTTGTTTGAAGTTTGGTTCATGTTGCCATTGCCAAAAGGCTTTATTCACACTTGGTTGGGTTATTGATCATGGATGAAATCAACAACCTGTTTCAAGGCTTTGCAGTTGCGCTCACCCTGCCCAACATTGGCTTCATGTTCATTGGTATTTTTTTGGGCGTGTTGATTGGCGTGTTACCTGGTTTGGGCGGCGCCAATGGTGTGGCCATTCTGCTGCCTCTCACCTTTGGCATGTCACCCACCTCTGCCATCATCATGCTGTCTTGCATCTACTGGGGCGCATTGTTTGGCGGGGCCATCACGTCCATCCTCTTCAACATTCCGGGAGAGCCCTGGTCGGTGGCAACCACCTTTGATGGCTACCCTATGGCTCAAAAGGGCAAGGCCGCGAAGGCTTTAACCGCTGCCTTCACGTCGTCTTTTGTGGGTGCTTTTGTGGCTGTGCTGATGGTGACATTTTTGGCGCCTGTGGTGGCTAAATTTGCGCTTAATTTCGGGCCTCCCGAGTTCTTTGCCGTTCAGTTACTCACTTTTGCAAGTTTCATTGGCATGAGCAAAGAACCGCCCGTCAAAACCTTGATGGCCATGATGTTGGGTTTTGCGCTGGCTGCAGTAGGCTTAGACAGCGTGACCGGCACATTGCGCATGACCTATGGCCAAGAAAGTTTACTTAAAGGCTTTGACTTTTTGATAGCGGTCATTGGCCTCTTTGGTATTGGTGAAATTTTGCTCACCATGGAGGAGGGGCTTGCCTTTAAAGGTCACAAGGGTCGCATCAGCCTGAAAGACGTTCTCGACACTTGGAAAGAGTTGCCCAAATACTGGGCTACCTCATTGCGCGCGTGCTTAATTGGCTGCTGGATGGGCGTGACACCAGGGGGCGCTACACCTGCTTCTTTCATGAGTTACGGCACAGCAAAGCGTATTTCTAAACATCCAGAAGAATTTGGCAAGGGTGCCATCGAGGGTGTGATTGCCCCTGAAACAGCAGCTCACGCAGCAGGTACCAGCGCTTTGTTGCCCATGTTGACGCTGGGTATTCCTGGCTCACCCACTGCAGCCGTGTTGTTGGGTGGGTTGTTGATATGGGGACTGCAACCGGGCCCCTTGTTGTTCACTGAGCAAAAAGATTTTGTGTGGGGCCTGATTGCCTCGATGTATTTGGGCAACATTGTGGGCTTGATTGTGGTGCTGACCACAGTGCCTTGGTGGGCGGCTATTTTGAGAATTCCGTTTTCGATCATTGCGCCAGTGATTGTGGTGATTTGTGCCGTGGGTGCCTACACCGTTCACAACAGTTTGCAGGATGTCGTGTTGATGTTGGTCTTTGGCTTGATGGGTTATGCCTTCAAAAAGCTCAAATACCCGATGGCACCTTTGGTCTTGGCCTTGGTGCTGGGTGACATGGCCGAAACCAGCTTTAGACAGTCCATGCTGATTTCCAAAGGCAGCTTAGACATTTTTGTGAGCACGCCCTTGGCCGGCACAATTACGTGCCTTGCCCTAGTCATGCTTTTGTGGCCAGCGCTTGGGTTCTTGAAAAAACTCAGTCGAGGCTAAGGCCTTTGCCTTTTCTCAACACACTCTGCTCGAGCAAGCGCGTCATGGCGTAAACCGAGTCGAGTGTGGGCGTGGGCATGTTGCAGATACGGCCCAGCTCAATCACGCTACCAAGAAGCGCTTCTAACTCTAAAGCTTTGCCGTGTTCAATGTCTTGCAGCATGGAAGTTTTGTGAGCGCCTACAGCTTGTGCGCCCGCAATTCGTTTGTCGATGCTGATTTTGAATTGAACGCCTAATTTTTCTCCTACAGTTTGAGCTTCCGCCATCATGGTGGCTGCCAAATTGCGCGTGAGATCAAAATTGCAAATGTCTTCTAGCGTGGCGTGCGTTAATGCAGACACGGGGTTGAAAGTCAGGTTGCCCCAGAGCTTGACCCACAGCTCGCTGCGAATGTCTGTAGACACAGGCGTTTTGAATCCTGCGGCAATCATGGCCTGCGCCAATGCCGTCACACGTTCTGACTTTTCGCCACTGGGCTCGCCCAAGGTAAAGCGGTTGCCTTCAATGAGTTTGACAACGCCAGGGGCAACCAATTCAGCGGCGGGGTAAACCACTGCACCAATCACCCGCTCTGGGCCAATGTGTTGCCACTGGGCGCCACCAGGATCGATGGAAGTCAATTGGCGGTTTTGATACTCGCCCACCAGGTTGTAAAAGTACCACCAAGGCACGCCGTTTTGCAGGGTGACGACGGCAGTTTTGTCATGGCACAGCCTGCCAATTTGTTCAGCCACAGGGCTGACCTGGTGCGACTTCATGGTTAAGAAAACATAGTCGTGCGGTGTGGCCTCGTCGATGGTGCAGGCCTTGACATTGGGTGCATGCAGCGATGTACCGTCTTCCAAGGTCAGCGTCATGCCATTGGCTTGAATGGCTTTGAGGTTTTCGCCGCGCGCAATGAAAGTGACCTTGTTGCCCGACAAGGCCAACTTCACACCGAGGTAACCCCCAATGGCGCCTGCGCCCACGATGGCAATGTTCAAATTCATGCTGACTCTTTCATGGTGTTGGTGAGGGTGCCAATGCCTTCAATGGCCACTTCGACCACAGCATCATTTTGCCAAGGCATGGCCCCGAGTGATGTGCCGCAAGAAATAACATCGCCCGCCTCTAGAGTCATGCCTCTGGAGAGTTTGGCGACCAATTCTTGCGGGGAAAAAAACATGTCACTGACCGCATAATTCTGGCGCTCTCGGCCATTCACTTTGGCCGTCACGACGGCGCTGGTGCAATCCAATTCAGTTTCAATCCAAGGGCCGAAAGGGGTAAAGCCATCAAAATTTTTAGCTCTAGTCCATTGTTCAAAACTGGTGTCTGAACGCAGCAGTTCAACGGCTGTGACATCGTTGACACACGTGTAACCAAAGATATGCTGAGCGGCATCCACGAGGGGAATATCACGGCCGCGTTTGCCAATGACGATGCCCAATTCGGCCTCGTACACCACTCTGCCGACATCTTGTTGGGGCCGAATCACAGCTTGAAGGTGATGCGAATAGGAGTTGGGCGATTTGAGAAAATAGAGTGGCTCTGTGGGTGCCGACCAGCCATTCTTTTCAGCAGCCGCTTTGAAATTGTTCCAAAGGGCCAACACTTTGGTGGGCTGGCAAGGCGCCAAAATCTCAAGGTCCGACAAAGGCAAGGTGACGCCCGTGGGTTGAGGATTTTCAAACAGAGAGCCTTGATGAACATGGAGGGTGTCACCCACCAATTGACCCAAGCCAACCTGGCCTTGGTGTGAATAACGCAACCACTTCATGTGGGTCTCCTACCGGCGGATTCAAAATGTTTTTAAAAAGGTGTCTGCAAGTGCCACTGGACCGGCATCCTGAACCGGGGTTCAGGTGGGCAAGGTCAGACTGGCGTTGGGTTCATCTGACGCGAGATGATCACGCTCACCAGACGATGTTCCAAGCCCGGGCTCTAAGAGCATTGGTTCAAGGAAATATAAAGCCCAGCATGCACTGCAGACAGGGCGATTGTAGGCTTAGATCAGCTGGCCGTCTTTGTGAAGGGCCTGATCGAGTTTTTTGAGCAACTGACCCAGGCGGTCGTTGTCAGCTTCATTGAAAGCGGCTGCTTCTAACGGCGGTTTGACTGTTTGGTTCTCTGCGCTTGAGGCTAATTCAGCTTGATCAAAGGCCAAGTTAAGGGCGGCCAATACGGCTATGCGATCGCGCGCTTTGATTTTGCCAGCGTCCCGCACTTTGCACATGGCCTGATCAACCTTGTCTACTGCCGCCAATAAACGGGCTTCACCACCTTCGGGGCAACCCAAAAGGTAGCTTTGCCCCATGATTTGAACTTCGAGTTGTTTGTTGCTCATGAGTCGGCGTCAGAGGGGGAGTTTTGAGGTAAACGCTCAATCAGGGCGTCTACACGCGATCGGGCAGCCGCCAATTTGGACTTGAGCAGGTCGCGCTCGTGAGACAAAGACAACACTTGCTGATGCAGCAGTGCATTGGTCTTTTGCAGCTCTTCGTGGCGGAGCAAAAGATGCTCAATCCGGTCTGCAATCTGGTCGACGGTGGTGGGATTCGTCATTTCAGATGAATTGTAATGTCACTGATTGTAGGTTTGGTGCAAGTTCACATCTTACAATGGCAATTGTTGGTGCTCGGGGTTTGGTTCACAAACCCCAGTTCAACGGGAAGCAGGAGAGGAAGCCCCTTCGGGGTGAACTTGACCTGCGCTGCCCCCGCAACGGTCAGCAGACGGGCAATTTTGCCCCGCTTTCATCGATTGCCACTGAGTGCTCTGAAACAGGTGCTTGGGAAGGTGATGAAGGTTGCTCTGCTTAGCCCGGATACCGGCCAACAAGGCGGTCCCTCGAAAGAGGGGTCTAACGTTCGTGCACTGTCGGGGAAGGCGGTGAGAACACATATGTTGGTTGAATCATGAAATTTTCTGCGTTTCGCTTCAGTGCGCTTGTCTCTTGCATGGCCATGCCTGCTCTGGCTTTTTCTCAAACATTTTTACCCGATACCGTGATCACGGCCAGCCGAGTGATGCAGCGCGCTCAAGATGCCTTGCCCGATGTCTCAGTCATCACACGCTCAGACATTGAGCGTTCACAGGCCAAAGACGTGCCCAGTTTACTGCAGCAACTGGCGGGCATGGAATTGACCCAATCGGGTGGCATGGGTGGTGTGGCCACCTTGTTCATGCGCGGTGCCGAATCAAGGCACGCCTTGGTGTTGGTCGATGGCCTGCCCATGAACAACTTGAACTTCAATTTGGCGGCACTCGAGCATTTGCCACTGAGTGGCATTGAGCGCATTGAGGTGGTTCGGGGCAATGTGTCCAGCCTTTACGGCAGCGCTGCTTTGGGTGGCGTGATTCAAATTTTCACGCGGCAAAATTCTGGCGATGGCTTGAAAGGCCCATGGATAGAAGCTTCGGGGCAGGTAGGTTCTGAAAGTTTCAGAAGCGCCCAAGTCAGTGCAGGTCAAAAATGGGCATCAGGTTTTGGTGTGAATGCTTCGACTGAACACATGCAGACACGTGGTTTCAACGCCCTCAATCCTGTGCAAAGACCCGACACCAATACAGATCGAGATGGTTACTCACGCCAATCGGATGCCGTCAATTTTTCGCAAGAATTTGAATCTGGACGCATTGGATTAATGCTGCGAGAAACACATGCCACAGTGCAATACGACAGCCAGTGGGGGCCAGCCAATCAAGTGGATGAATCGAAGAGCGTGCTGCGCAATGCCTTGCTCAATGCCACTTACAAAGCTTCGAAAGAGTTGCAATGGGACGTTTCGGTGGGGCAGCAGGAAGACAAATTGAATGCAGCCCTGACGGCCTATCCTTATTACGTCAACTCACAATCTAAAACCTCTGCCATTGGCGCAGTCTGGACACTCTGGCCCAATCATGCGCTTACCTCGGGCTATGAAAACACACGCCAAAAAATTGCCAGCGACACAGAATACAAGCCTACCGAGCGTTCAGTGAATTCATGGCGCTTGGGTTATCAAGGCAAAGTAGAAAAGCAGCAGTGGCAATTGAATGTGCGGCAAGATCAGTATTCTGATTTTGGCAATGCCAACACTTGGTATGCCGGTTATGCCTATTTCCTAACGCCAAAGTTGCGATTGAAGGCCAGTGCCTCGACAGGTTTCATGGCGCCCACCTTCAACGACTTGTACTACCCATGGGGCGGTAATCCACTACTTCGACCCGAACAAGCCCGATCGCAAGAGTTGGGTATGCAATACACACAAGCCACTTGGAATGCGCGCATCACCGCTTTTGAAAATAGCTACACCGACTTGATCGACAACGATGTCAACTGGACAAGAACCAACATTGCCAAGGCCAAAAACCAAGGTGTTGAAATGGCCTTGGCGGGTCAATGGGTAGTGGCCGGTTGGGCACCTCAGCAATGGCGCTTGAGTGCCACGTCTCAGGACCCACAAAATGAAATCACTCACAAGGTCTTGGCACGACGTGCCAAGACCTTGGTCCAAGCCGGCATCACTCAAACGCTGGGCAAGTGGGATGCGGGCGTTCAGTTGCGCTACGCCGGTGAGCGCACGGATGCTGCCAAAACTTTGTCAGCCTATAGCCTAGTAGATCTCACAGCCAGCCAGGCACTCACACCTGAGTTGCGCCTCAACTTGCGCATTGAAAACGCAGGCAATGCCAACTACCAAAGCATCTATGGCTACAACATGCCCAAGCGCGGTTTGTTTGCGGGCTTGAAGTGGACGCCTAAGCTTTAAAAGCTTGCCAGGAACAAAGTCATGCAAAAGGGTGCTTTTATATTTGTGCGACCGTTGTTGGCGGGGTTGGCCTGTTGGGCTTGCTCTGCTGGCACGCTGCTACTTGCAGCAAACGCGTTTGCACAAAATACAACAGCACCCTTCACCTTAACCGACGACCGCGGCCGCGTTGTGGTCATTGAAAAAGCACCGCAACGTGTCATCACCTTGTTGCCCTCCTTGGGCGAAATTGTGTGTGAGCTTAAAGCCTGCGATTTGCTGGTGGGCGTTGACCGATACAGCAACTGGCCAGAGCGTGTGAAGGCCTTGCCGAAGTTGGGCGGCCTCGACGATACACAACTTGAAGCCTTGGTGAAACTCAAGCCCGATTTGGTCTTGCTGGCGCGGTCTTCGCGCGTGACGCAACGTTTGGAATCAATGGGTATCAAGGTGGTCGCTTTAGAGCCGCAAAGCCAAGAGGACATGCGCCGGGTGATTCTGCAAATTGCAGGTGCATTGCACTTGCCAAACTCCAAAGAGCGCGCTGAACTTCTTTGGCAAACCATTCAGCAAAAATTAGAAGTCGCTGCGGCTCGCGTGCCTAAGTCAGCCAAAGGCGCGCGCATTTATTTTGAGGCAGGCACCGGTTATTTTGCAGCAGGTGAGGCCTCTTACATTGGCGAAACACTCAAGCGTCTGGGCATGGTCAACGTGGTCACACCCTCGATGGGCGCTTTCCCTCAGGTCAATCCTGAATTTGTGGTCAAAGCCAATCCGCAAATTATTTTCATGGGTGAGCGTGCTGCCGCCGATCTCAAAAAAAGGCCAGGCTGGCACCGAATTGAAGCCATTGAGCAACAAAGAATTTGCAGCTTCGCACCAGATCAGTCCGACATCATTGTGCGTTCAGGGCCCCGCATTCCAGATGCTGCCGAGTTGATGGTGGCTTGTTTAAAACGGATCTACCCAGAATGAACGCCCGCAAAGTTTCATCGGCTTCAAAGCTGGCTTGGCAGCTGGGCTTTTTACTTTTGTTGCTGCTCATGGCGGGTGCACTGGTGGGCAGTGAAGGATGGGTCTGGGGTCAAGTTCAAGCCGACGCCAGCTTGATTGTTGACATTCGATTGCCGCGCACATTGGGCGCGTGTTTGGCGGGCGCATTGTTGGGTTTGGCGGGCGCCTTGGCGCAAGGTCTGTTTAGAAATCCCTTGGCCGACCCGTATTTGTTGGGCAGCGCTTCGGGCGCCAGTTTGGGCGTGGCCATTGGCATGGTCATGCTGAGTCAAATCGATGTTTCGCCTTGGTTCGTGCGTGTGGGCATCACGGGCATGGCCTTCATGGGCGCATGGTTGGCGGTAGCTTTAACTTTGATTTTGTCGTGGGGTGTTCAACACACGCTGCGTTTGTTATTGGCGGGTGTCGTGGTGGGGGTGGTGTTTGGTGCCATTGCCTCTTTGCTGCTGGTCATGTTTCCGCAAATTCAAGGCTCGGTGCAGTCCTTCATGTTGGGCTCAACGGCTTATGTCAGTTGGCCTGCTTGCGCCCTCATGTTGGGTGTGCTGCTTGTATCTTGGGTCGTCTCGGTGGCGGCCAGTCCTTTGTTAGATGGTTTGGCTTTGGGCGAGTTCACCGCACTCAGTTTGGGTTTGCCCGTCAAGTCTTTGCGCTGGGTGTTGCTGGGCGTGTTGGCCTTGTGCACAGCAGCAGCCGTGGCACAAACAGGCCTCATTGCTTTTGTGGGCTTGGCAGCGCCGCATCTGGTTAGAGCCCGCGTGAAGGGAGTGCATGGCAAAACACTTAGCTTGTCTTGCCTGATGGGCGCTGTGCTGTTGGGCGGTGCCGATTTGCTGGCGCGAGGTTTAATGGCGCCCCTTGAATTGCCCGTGGGCGTTTTGACCGCCATTTTGGGTGGCGGTTACATGTTGTATTTGATGCGTGGCATGATCTCTAAACCCGTTGGTGGCAGAGGAGGCGGCGCATGAATGCTCTGCACAAAGTGGCATTAAAAGCCCACAACATCACCGTCATGCATGACGATTTCAAAGCAGTCAACAGTGTGTCTCTCACTTTGCATGCGGGTGAATGGGTGTCTTTGGTGGGGCCCAATGGCGCTGGCAAATCAAGCTTGCTCAAAGCCTTGGCGGGATTAGCGCCTGCTGAAGGTCAAGTGAGTTTGTTAGGCAAAGCTTGGGCTGAATGGAACCGCCGCGAGCGCGCGCAAACACTGGCCTGGCTGGGGCAAGCTGAAGCGGGCCAAGACGACCTGACGGTTTACGACGTGGCCATGCTGGGCCGCTTGCCTCATCAGTCTTGGCTTTCAACGCCCAGTGCCAAAGACCATGCGGTGGTGGAAGTGGCCTTGAAAACAGTGCAGGCCTGGGATTGGCGGACGCGCAGTTTGGGGCAACTCTCTGGTGGCGAGCGTCAACGCGTTTTGTTGGCGCGCGCATTGGCGGTGCAAGCCCAGGTCTACCTCATGGATGAGCCCTTAGCTGGTGTCGATGTGCCGCATCAGGCCGATTGGTTAGAGTGGGTGCGTTGCCTAACCGAAACTGGCGCTGCAGTGGTGAGTGTGTTGCACGAACTCAATTTGGCACTGCAGGCCGACCGGGTTTGGGTGATGTCAGAGGGCCGATGGGTGCACTCAGGTTTGCCCAATGACCAGGACACACACCAAGCCTTGTCAGCTGTTTTTCAAAATCGATTGCAGTGGCGTGAATGGCAAGACGAAGGCGTGACGCGCTGGGTGGCTTTGCCGAAGTAATTTTTTAAGCAGTCGTTTTAGGTTTGAAATCGCAGTACGCCGAAACAGCGCATTGATGGCACAAAGGTTTGCGTGCTTGGCACACATAGCGGCCATGCAAAATGAGCCAGTGGTGCGCATCGACCAAGTACTTTTCTGGAATTCTTTTTAAAAGTTTCAGCTCTACTTCAAGCGGATTTTTGCCAGGACCAAGGCCAGTGCGGTTGCCTAACCTAAAGATGTGCGTGTCGACGGCCATGGTGGGTTCGCCAAAGGCCACATTCAAGACCACATTGGCCGTTTTCCGGCCGACCCCTGGCAATGACTCAAGTGCTTCCCTTGAGCGGGGCACCACACCTTGGTATTGGTCGATCAAAATTTGACAGGTTTTGAGCAGATTGCTGGCCTTGTTTCGGTACAGCCCAATGGTCTTGAGGTATTTTTCAAGCCCTTCTTGCCCTAAAGCCAAAATGGCCGCTGGGGTGTTGGCCACTGGAAAGAGTTTGCGCGTGGCTTTGTTCACACTCACATCGGTGGCTTGAGCCGAAAGTAGCACAGCCGTTACCAGTTCAAACACCGAGGTGTAGGCCAACTCGGTGGTGGGCAGGGGGTTGGCTTCTTTCAGGGTGTGAAAAAAGAGTTCGATGTTGTGTGCGTTCATGAGAGAAAATGTGAGAATTGACCATCCGTGTTTGAGAGAAGATACACCATGTCCTTGCAATTTGCCGATCGTTTAAACAATGTCGAAACTTCAGCCATTCGGGAGTTGTTCAAACTTCTGGGCAAGCCCGGCATTATCAGTTTTGCCGGTGGCTTCCCCGACAGCGCCATGTTTGACGTGGAAGGCATTCGCGAGGCCTCCTCATTGGCCTTGTCCCAAGAGCCCGGTGCCGCACTTCAGTATGGCGCCACAGAAGGCTATGGCCCATTGCGCGAGCAATTGGCGCACTTTATGTCTCAAAAGGGCGTCACAGAATTAAGTTCAGAGCAACTCATTGTCACCACGGGCAGCCAACAAGCACTCGACCTCATTGGCAAAACCATGATCAGCCCCGGTGACAAAGTCATTGTGGAAGGCCCCACTTTTTTAGCCACCATCCAGTGCTTTAGGTTGTATGGTGCAGAGCTCATTTCTGCGCCAGTCGATGGTCATGGGGTCGACACCGATGTTCTGGAAAAACTCATTGCCGAACACCGCCCCAAATTTGTCTATGTCATCCCGACCTTTGGCAACCCCACAGGTGCATTGCTTAACTTAGAGCGCCGTAAAAAGTTGCTCGAGTTGGCCGTCAAATACAAAACCCTCATGGTGGAAGACGATCCCTACGGCGATTTGTATTTCAATGACGCACCACCTCCCAGTTTGCTGGCCTTGAGTGCGCAAGTGCCTGGCAGTCGCGATTGGTTGGTGCACTGCGGCTCATTGTCAAAAGTCTTAAGCCCAGGTCTGCGTGTAGGTTGGATGATTGCACCCTCAGAACTTTTAAGCCGCGCAGTCATGTGCAAGCAATTCAGCGATGCGCACACCAGCACCTTTGCGCAAGCCACTGCCGCGCAATATCTCAAGGCAGGACGCATGCCAGCCACCTTAGACAAAGTGCGCCAGGTTTATGCATTGCGCGCCCAAACCATGTGCAACGCACTGCGTCAAAATTTAGGCGACGCCATTTCATTTGTACAACCCCAAGGCGGGTTGTTTGTGTGGGCCACCCTCACGGGTGCAGGGGGTAAAGTGAAAGACGGCAATGCGTTTGCCAAAATGGCCATCGACAAAGGCGTGGCCTTTGTGCCCGGGGCCCCATTCTTTTGCCAAAACCCCGATCACAGCACATTGCGCTTTAGCTTTGCCACGGTGGGTGAAGACAAAATTTTGGAAGGTGTTGATCGCTTGAAGCAAGCCATGGACGCATCTGTGTCTGCTTCGGCTTGAACTCAATGAACCTTCATGGCGTTGACATTCAAGTTGAAGGCAAAGGCTCCGAAACCCTGATCATGTTGCATGGCTGGCCCGATACCTTAGCCCTTTGGAATGACACCGTAAAAGCGCTGAGTGACACTCACCAATGCGTGCGTTTTACATTGCCCGCATTTGATGCTCAAGCACCCATGCAAGCCAAGTCGTTGGTTGAGATGGTAGGTTTCATCGATGAAGTGGTGCATGCTGTCAGCCCTCACAAACCCGTCACTTTGGTCTTGCACGATTGGGGCTGTATTTTTGGTTATGAATACGCAGCGCTGCACCCAGATCAAGTGAAGCGCATGGTGGCCGTTGATGTGGGCGATCACAATTCACATGCCCTTCTTTCCTCTTGGACTGCCAAAGCCAAATGGGGCGTGTTCAGCTATCAAATTTGGTTGGCTGTGGCTTGGCAAATAGCGCGCTGGTTTGCATCGCCAGGTAAGTCTGTGGCCAACCGCATGACGCGTTACATGGCCAAAGCTTTAAGGTGCCCCAGTCCGCTGGCCGACATGCACAGTGGCATGAACTCTCCCTATGCTATGAAGTGGATGGGCTCTTTAGGCGGCTTTGACAAAGCCGCCAATGTGCTCAAGCGATTGCCTTCGGCCCGTCCCATGCTTTACGTCTATGGCCGCCGCAAGCCATTCATGTTTCATTCGCCTGAATGGCTTGAAAAAATTGCAGCTCACCCTGGTTCGCGCGTAGAAGAATTTGACACAGGCCATTGGGTGATGAGTGCTAAGCCTGCGCAGTTTACGGCTTTGCTTCAAGAATGGTTGGCAACAACATGACATTGCCGCGCAATGAATCGCAACTGACGCCAGCGTCCAATACTCGCAGAGATATTTTGAAGTGGGCGGCCTTGGCTTCGGCACCTGTGTCGTTCAGTCTGTCGATGGCGCAATCACCTTTAAGGCACAACCCTTTTACATTGGGCGTGGCCAGTGGATCGCCCAATCACCATTCGGTGGTGTTGTGGACCCGACTCATGCCAGATGCAGCCAGCGGCAACTCGCAATTTGCCGCAAGCGATGTGTCTGTCACATGGGAAGTAGCGGACGATGAAGGCTTCAAAGTCAATCGCCGCACTGGCCAAGTGGTGGCACTGTCCGCGTTGGCGCATTCAGTGCATTTAGAGCTTGATCAACTGCAAAGTGATCGGTGGTACTTCTATCGCTTTCAAATCGGTGATGCGCAAAGCACGGTGGGCAGAACCAGAACGCTGCCACACCCTGAGGCCATGGTGCAAAAACTCCGTGTGGCCTACGCCTCATGCCAGCGCTGGGAACATGGTTACTTCAGCGCCTACGACCACATGTGCCAAGAAAACTTAGACATGGTGCTGTTCTTGGGTGATTACATTTATGAATATGCGGGAGCCGCCAATGCTGTTCGATTGCCCTCGGGCGGCTGGGTCAGTAGCCTGTCTGATTACCGCGACCGATACGCACTGCACAGAAGTGAAAAAAGCTTGCAGGCCATGCATGCGCAATGCCCTTGGCTGATCACGTGGGACGACCATGAAGTGTCCAACGACTACGCAGCTTTAGAGCGCGGTATGAGTGGTAACACCGGCTTTGATTTTCCAGCGCAACGGGCCAGAGCCTATCAAGCCTTTTACGAGCACATGCCACTGCGAGCCAGCGCCTTAACGCGCGCCATCGACGGCGTGTCAAAAGGTGCTGAAATGCGAATCTATGGGCAAGTGGCTTACGGCAAATTGGCCAACATTTATTTGCTAGACGATCGCCAATACCGTGACCGCCAAGTCTGCAACAAAGGTTTTGGTTTTGGCTCAGGCTGGGTTGACCCCGATCAGTGTGAAGCTTGGTTGGACCCCCAACGGACATTGTTGGGTGCCGCCCAAGAGCAATGGCTGGATCAAGCCTTTTCAAACGCACGCTCAGACCTGCGTCCTTGGAATGTGGTGGCGCAGCAAACCATCTTTGGCCGGCGTGACTACAAACTCGGCGAAGGGCGTTTTCTTTGGAATGACGGCTGGGATGGCTACTCATCAGCCCGTCAACGCATGACTGCTTCAATGCAAAGGCATGCGTTAAAAAATCCGGTTTTGTTGGGCGGTGATGTGCACGAAAACTGGGTGGGTCATGTCATGGCCGATGCCTACAAAGACGACAGCGCTAAAATTGGCGTTGAGTTCTGTGGCGCAAGCATTTCAGCGCGTTCAGCCGGCAATTCTAGGTTGGCCGCTCGTTTGGCTGAAAACCCACACTTCCTATTTGCTGACAGCGAGCGCAAAGGGTATGGCGTGGTGGAGTTCACGACCAAGCAAATTCAAACTGAGCTAAGGGCGGTTGACGATGTGCGTCAGCCCACAACCAAAATAGAAACCTTGGCCAAGTTTACAGTGGAGGCGGGCATGTCGCAGGTGCAACGGACAGCCTGAGCATTGAGAGCGTCAAGCTTGTTTCAGTTGAAGACTTCTAGCAAACGGTCTAGTCCGCCGTCTTCAATGGCCACCATGGCCTGCTCGCGCACCTTGGGCTTGGCATGATAGGCCACAGACAATCCTGCCACGCCCATCATGGGCAAGTCGTTGGCGCCATCGCCCATGGCGATGGTTTGTGTGGCTGTGATGCCCATTTGCTGGCAAGTTTGCAGAAGCATCTTGCGCTTTTCTTCACCATCGCAAATGTCGCCCCAGTCTTGGTCCACCATGCGGCCTGTCAGTTCACCATCCACCACTTCCAACACATTGGAGCGCGTCCAGTTGATGTTGAGCCTGTCCTTCACATGGTCTGTGAAAAATGTAAATCCACCTGAGACCAGGAGCACTTTCATGCCGGCAGCTTGGCAGGCTTTGACTAAATTTTCTGCACCAGGATTAAGTTGCAGGCGATGGTTCAATACCTCTTCCATGTGCGCCACCGTCACACCTTTTAAAAGTGCCACACGTCTGCGCAAGCTGTCTTTGTAATCAGCAATTTCACCGCGCATAGCCGCTTCTGTAATGGCGGCTACTTCGGCTTTGCGGCCTGCTGCGTCTGCAATTTCGTCGATGCACTCAATGTTGATGAGTGTGGAGTCCATGTCGAAGGCAATGAGTTTGAAATCGCTCAATTTCAAAGGCGGCGTAAAGCCCTTCACAGTCATGCCTTGAAAAGTAGGGGCGCTTTGCTCGTTGCTCATGCTTGTTTATCCTTCAACGGTCTCAATTTTAGGCTGACCCAAAGAGCGCAAAATGTCGCGCACCATTTGCGCACGGGCTTTGGGGTCGGGCAGTTCTCGCTCGATGCGCAGTTTGTCATTGCCAGCCAATTGAATGTGCTTGTTCTTTTGAATCAGCTCAATGATGCGCATGGGCTCAATGGGTGGGTTGGGCTTGAAGCTGATTTGAATCATGCCGGGCGCAGCATCTACCTTCACCACACCATAAGGCAAGCTCAAAACCCTTAAGCGGTGCACATCCATGAGCGTTTGGGCCTGCGGTGGCAGCTTGCCAAATCGATCCACAATTTCCTCTAACAAGCCGTCAATCTGATCGGATGTTTTGGCAGTGGCCAATTTCTTGTAGAACGACAAACGCAAATGCACATCGCCGCAGTAGTCGTTGGGCAGCAGGGCAGGGGCATGTAAATTGATGTCGGTAGCGGCTGACAAGGGGCTGAGCAAATCGGGTTCTTTGCCCAATTTCAAACAACGAACAGCTTCGTTCAACATTTCGTTGTACAGCTGAAAGCCCACTTCCAGCATGTTGCCGCTTTGGTTTTCGCCTAGCACTTCACCAGCGCCGCGAATTTCCAAATCGTGCATGGCCAAATAAAAGCCGCTGCCCAATTCTTCCATTTGCTGAATGGCGTCCAAGCGCTGCGCTGCATTTTTAGTGAGTGCGTCAATTTCTGGCACCATCAAATAGGCATAGGCTTGGTGATGGCTTCGGCCCACACGACCGCGCAATTGGTGCAACTGCGCCAAGCCAAATTTGTCGGCGCGCGAAATTACAATGGTGTTGGCAGTAGGCACATCGATGCCGGTTTCAATGATGGTGGAGCACAGCAAAATGTTGTAGCGCTGCGCCACAAAATCGCGCATCACTTTTTCTAAATCGCGCTCGGGCATTTGGCCGTGCGCCACGGCAATGCGCGCTTCAGGCAGTAGTTCTTCCAGTTTTTGGCGGCGGTTTTCAATGGTCTCTACTTCGTTGTGCAAGAAGTAAACCTGGCCGCCGCGCTTGAGTTCACGCAGAACCGCTTCGCGAATCACGCCAATGCCTTCGTTGCGCACAAAGGTTTTAATGGCCAAGCGGCGCTGGGGTGCAGTGGCAATCACGCTTAGGTCACGTATGCCTTCTAGCGCCATGCCCAATGTGCGAGGAATGGGTGTCGCTGTGAGCGTGAGGACATCCACTTCGGCGCGCATGGCTTTCATGGCTTCTTTGTGGCGCACACCAAAGCGATGTTCTTCGTCAATCACCAGCAAGCCCAAATTTTTAAATTGGGTTGATTGACTGAGCAATTTGTGAGTGCCCACCACAATGTCCACGGTGCCATCGGCTAACCCTTTGAGGGCTTCATTTACTTCTTTGGTAGAGCGAAAGCGGGAGACTTCTGCCACCTTCACCGGCCACTTAGAAAACCGATCTTTCAAAGTTTGAAAGTGTTGCTCAGCAAGCAGCGTGGTGGGTGCCAAGATGGCCACTTGTTTGCCACCAGTGACCGCAACGAATGCTGCACGCAATGCCACTTCTGTTTTGCCAAAGCCCACGTCGCCGCATACCAAGCGGTCCATGGGGCGTGGGCTGATCATGTCTTGAATGACGGCATGAATGGCTGCGTTTTGATCAGCTGTTTCGCTAAAGCCAAAATCGTTGGCAAATACTTCGTAGTCTTGCGGGCTGTATCTAAAGGCATGGCCTTGGCGGGCAGCGCGCCTGGCATAAATGTTCAACAACTCTGCCGCAGAATCGCGCACTTGCTCGGCCGCTTTGCGTTTGGCTTTTTCCCATTGGCCACTGCCCAATCGGTGCAGTGGTGCTTCATCGGCGCTCACACCGGTGTAACGACCAATCAGTTGCAGTTGGCTGACAGGCACATACAGCGTGGCCTTGTCGGCATATTCCAAATGCAAAAACTCTTGCAGCGCAGGTGTGTCGTCGGAATTCTTCTCGCCCAAATCCATGTTCACCAAACCGCGGTAGCGGCCAATGCCATGTGCGTTGTGTACCACGGGGTCGCCTACGTTGAGCTCTGACAAATCTTTGATCAGTGCTTCAACATCGCTCACTTGCTCTTGTTTTTTGCGCCTGCGTGTTGTGACGCCTGCTGCAAACAATTCAGTCTCTGTGACCAAGTCGATGCCGGCTTCAAACCAATGGAAGCCAGAATTTAAAGCAGCTGTCGCAATGCCAATTTGTTCATCGCTGGTTTGAAACTCTTGCAGGTTGTCAAACGCCGGTGGGTTGACACCGCCGGCACGCAAAAAGTCCAGCAGGCTTTCTCGGCGGCCAGCACTTTCGGCCAATATCAAAACTCGATTTGGCGTGCTCCGAATATGCGCTTGCAGTTTGGCCAAAGGCTCTTCTGCGCCACGCACCACCGTGAGATCGGGCAGGGGTTGTGCCAATGTGTTGTCAGCGTTGCTGTCTTGGCTGTCACCCACATTGTCTTTTGCACCAGGGCGCAAAGCCAATTGCGCATGCTGGTTAGTGCCGGTATAAAACTGCTCGGCCGATAAGAACAAAGCTTCGGGCGGCAAAGCAGGTCGCTCGGGGTCGCCTTGCACTAAGCGATAGCGGTCTTTGGTGTCTTGCCAAAAACGTTGAAACGCGGGCTCTAAATCGCCATGCAAGACCAGCGTGGCTGGCTTGTCACTGTCAGCGCCTAAATAGTCAAACACCGTGGCGGTTTGTTCAAAGAACAGCGGCAAATAATATTCAATGCCTGCTGTGGCTACGCCGTTGCCGATGTCTTTGTAAATGCGGCTTTTGGTGGGGTCGCCATCAAGCAGTTCACGCCACCGACTGCGAAACTTGGCACGTGCCGCTTCGTCCATGGGAAATTCGCGGCCCGGCAACAAGCGCACTTCGGGCACGGGATACAAACTGCGCTGCGTGTCTGGGTCGAAGGTGCGAATGGAGTCAATCTCGTTGTCAAACAAGTCAACACGGTAGGGTACTTGCGAGCCCATGGGAAACAAATCAATCAGGCCGCCGCGCACTGCATATTCGCCAGGGCTTACTACTTGGCTGACATGGCTATAGCCTGCCAAGGTCAGTTGGGCTTTGAGTTTGGCTTCGTCCAGCTTTTGCTTGGTCTTGAATTGAAACGTGTAGCCCGCCAAAAATGAGGGCGGCGCCAAACGGTACAAAGCGGTGGTGGCTGGAATGAACACCAGGTCGGCGCCTTCAGCTTTGTCGCGCTGGCTAATGCGCCACAGGGTGGCCAAGCGTTCGCTGATCAGGTCTTGGTGGGGCGAAAACGTGTCGTAAGGCAGTGTTTCCCAGTCGGGAAAAATGGCGCATCGAAGGCCCGGTGCAAAAAAAGCCACCTCGTCCATCAGGCGCTGGGTGTCGGCAGCGTCAGAGGTGACAACAGCAGTTAGGCGGCCTTGGGCTTTTTCGCGTTCGGCCAGTTGGGCCAATAGCACCGCGTCTGCCGATCCCATGGGACGGGGCAGGGTGAAGCGTTTTCCTAAGCTAAGCGCGGGTAATTGCATGAACTCCAATAGTATAGTTGGCGTATTGGCAATCCTACATAGACGCACTTTGAACCCCTCTGACCCTACTGATCTTTCTGACCTTTTTGCAGCAGTCAGCCTTCAAGACGCAGAAATCACTGCACCTGTGGCCAGGTGTTTTGCACTGGTGCCTTGCGCCGGTTCCGGTTCTCGTGCTGGCACCGCCATGCCCAAACAGTACGAGTTGATTGCTGGCCAAAGCATGGTGATGCACACCTTGAATGCTCTTCTTTCTGTTAGCAGGCTTGAAAAAATTGTGGTGGTTGTGTCGCCCACTGATTCGCATGAGTGGCCCCTTGAAAATATTCGCCCGATCAAATGCGGGGGTGCCACCCGTGCCGAGTCGGTGTTCAACGGCTTAACCCAATTGCTGGCTGAGGGTCAGAAAAATTCTGAAGGCGTTCAACCGACTGACTGGATTTTGGTTCACGATGCAGCGCGTTGTCTCATTACCGATTTAGAAATCAACCGCTTGATTGATGCGTGCTTGGACGACGAAGTTGGGGGCTTGTTGGCCCTGCCTTTGCCAGATACATTGAAGGTTGCGGTCAATGGTCGCATCAGTGAAACATTGCCAAGGCAAGATAAGTGGTTGGCGCAAACACCCCAAATGTTCAGAGCGGGAGCTTTGCATGCGGCACTGCTTTCCAAAGTTTCTGAAAACTTTGATGGCATTACCGATGAAGCCAGCGCCATGGAGATGGCAGGGTTTGCGCCCAAGTTGGTGGTGGGCAGTCCGCACAATTTCAAAGTGACCTATCCGCCAGATTTTGCATTGGCAGAAGATTTGCTCAGGAGCAAAACATGAACATTCGAGTAGGCGAAGGTTGGGACACACATGCCTTGGTAGAGGGTCGTCCCTTGATGCTGGGCGGCGTGCAAATTCCGCACGACAAAGGCTTGTTAGGTCACTCCGACGCAGATGTGTTGTTGCATGCCATCACGGATGCATTGCTTGGTGCTGCAGGCTTGGGCGACATTGGCCAGCACTTTCCTGACACCGATGCCACTTACAAAGGCGCTGACTCTGTCATGCTTTTGAAAAAAGCTTATGAGCACGTCAAGCATTTAGGCTGGCACTTGGGCAATGTCGATTGCACCATCATTGCGCAAGCACCCAAGTTGTCACCGCATCGTTCAGACATTCGGTCTTCCATTGCCAAAGCTTTGGGCGTGCCGGAATCATTTGTGAATGTGAAAGCCAAAACGGCTGAAAAAATGGGCCCCGTGGGTGAGGGCCTGAGCATGGAAGCCAGGGCTGTGGTGTTAATTCACAAGCCCTAACGCTGAGTCAATGGCCACCTCTAAAGGTGGCTTTTTTTACTGAGCGGCCCAGCCGCCGTCCATGTTCCAGGCCACGCCGCGAATGTTGTTGCCAGCGGCAGAGCAGAAGAACACAGCCAAGTCACCCAACTCTTCAGGCGTGGTGAACTGCATGGAAGGCTCTTTCTCGCCCAACAACAATTCAGTGGCCGCTTGGTTGGTGAGGCCCAAAGTTGCTGCTTTGGCGTCCACTTGTTTTTGCACCAAAGGTGTGAGCACCCAGCCTGGGCAAATGGCGTTGCACGTAATGCCAGACTTGGCGTTTTCCAATGCAGTGACTTTGGTCAATCCCACAATGCCGTGCTTGGCCGCCACATAGGCTGACTTTTCGGCAGAGCCCACCAAGCCATGAACCGATGCCACATTGATGATGCGGCCCCAGTTGGCCTTTTGCATGGCAGGTAACACAGCCCGTGAAGCATGAAAAGCGCTAGACAGATTGATGGCAATGATGGCGTCCCAACGCTCAATCGGAAAATTTTCGACGCGGTCCACATGCTGAATGCCAGCGTTGTTCACCAAAATATCGACGCTGCCAAATTTCTCTTGGGCAAACTTCACCATGGCTTCAATTTCTGGGGGCTTGCTCATGTCGGCACCGTGATAGGCCACTTTGGCGCCTAGTGCCGCAATTTCAGCCTCAGGTCCGGCATGGTCGCCAAAGCCATTCAAAACAATGTTGGCGCCTTGCTTGGCCAAGGCCTTGGCGATGCCTAAGCCAATGCCGCTGGTAGAGCCGGTCACGAGTGCAGTTTTGCCTTTCAGCATGGTGGTTCTCCGAATGAATTACGATGTGCAAAGCTGAATTATGGCGCGTCAATGCCACAGAGAACCGACGGCCCCACTCTAAATTTAGAATTGAACCCACTTATGTTCGAGCCCATCCTTGATTTTGTTGCTTGCCCCGACCCTCAGGGCACCCACCGCATGGCCTACTGGTCTTGGGGCGAAAAATCGGCCGCGCATGTGGTGTTTTGTGTCCACGGCTTAACCCGCCAAGGCCGCGATTTTGATTTGCTGGCACAAGCCTTGGTTGCATCTGCCAAAGATGCTGGTTTGCCCGCTATCAGAATCATTTGCCCAGATGTCGTGGGACGCGGCAAAAGCGATTGGCTGCAAGACCCCTTGAGTTATCAATTTCCCCAATATGCGGCTGACATGGCTATGCTGCTGCAAAGCTTGAACACACAGCGGGCTATTGAGCGCCTTGATTGGGTAGGGACCAGCATGGGTGGTGTGATCGGTATGTTGTTGTCAGCACAAAAATTACCAGTACCTGTGCAACATTTGGTTTTGAACGACATCGGACCGCCCGTATCGTGGAAGTCTATTTTGAACATGAAGACCTATGTGGGCGAGGTGGGCAAGTTTCAAACGGTGCAAGACGCGGCCAATGCCTTGTGGCAAATTTCCAAATCTTTTGGGCCGCATACGTCTGAAGAGTGGTTGGCATTGTCTCAAAACATGGTGCGGCGTTTGGAAGACGGCACTTATTGCTTGCATTACGACCCGCAACTCAGAGTGCCTATTCGCGCGCTGACTGAAGAGCAAGCCAAGGCTGGTGAAGTCACGTTGTGGCAAATTTACGATTTAATTCAGTGCCCCACATTGCTTATTCGCGGTGCTGAATCGGAGTTGCTAAGCGCTGCCGCTGCCCTAGAAATGACCCAGCGCGGTGCCCGCGCCAAAGTGGCCACTTTACCAGGTGTGGGCCATGCGCCCACCCTGACGCACCAAGATCAAATTGACATCGTTCTGCAGTTTTTAGGTTTGCCTGCATGAGTGTAGAGCTTGACGATGTACTGGTTCGCGCAAGAGCGTTTGCCGAGCCCTTCTTGTCGAGTGAATATCTAGACACCGGCGAGAACATGCTCGAGCATGCCGATGCCGTGGCCTCTATTTTGGACACCATGAGCAGCGGCAATGATGTAAAGGCCGCCAGCTATTTGGTGTATGCCTGCCCACACTTAAGCCGGCCCCGAGAAGTGATTGCCAAAACATTTGGCGATGAGTTTGCATCCTTGGCGGTTGAGACTAACAAGTTGGTGGAAGTGCAACGCATCTCACGCACAGCCGCATCGTCTGCGCAACTTCAAGACGATCCGCGTGCGCAGACAGAGAACGTGCGCAAAATGCTGTTGGCTTTTAGCAAAGATTTGCGCGTGATCATGTTGCGATTGGCTTCGCGTTTACAAACGCTTCGGTATTTTGCAAGTGTCAAAAAAGAAGTGCCTGCAGTGTTGGCCAAAGAGTCTTTGCAGGTGTTTGCACCTTTGGCCAATCGCTTGGGTATTTGGGAAATCAAATGGGAGTTGGAAGATTTATCCTTTCGTTTTTTAGAGCCCGATACCTACAAAAAAATCGCCAAGCTGCTGCATGAAAAGCGTGCCGAGCGCGAACACAACATGCATGATTTGCAGCATCAGTTGCAAATTGAATTGGCTGAACAAAACGTACATGCCTCAGTGCAGGGTCGGCCTAAACACATCTACAGCATTGTGAAAAAAATGCGCGGCAAGTCGCTTGATTTTTCTCAGGTGTTTGACATTCGTGCCATGCGCGTCATTGTGTCCAACGTAGCCGATTGTTACGAGGCGCTCAGTTGGGTGCACTCGCGCTATGTGCCTATCGCTTCTGAGTTTGACGACTACATTGCCAAACCCAAGTCCAATGGGTATCAGTCTTTGCACACTGTGGTTCGAGACGATCAGGCTCGACCTATTGAAATTCAAATTCGCACGCAAGCCATGCACGACCATGCAGAGCATGGTGTAGCTGCGCACTGGGCTTACAAAGAAGCCGGCGCAAAAGGCTATGTGGGCGTGAGTGCCAACAGCGACTACGACGCCAAGATTGCCGTACTGCGGCAGTTACTGGCTTGGGAAAGGGAGATGTCAACAGAGGCTTCTGGCGTTTTAAGTCAGATGGGTGTTGATGCTTCCAAAACTGCGGGCAAAGAAGCTGACGCCTTGTTTGAAGATCGCATTTACGTACTCACCCCCAATGCAGCCATTGTGGAATTGCCCAAAGGCGCCACCCCCATCGATTTTGCATACACCGTTCACACCAATTTGGGACACAGATGCCGCGGTGCCAAAGCCGATGGTGTGATGATTCCGTTGAACACGCCCTTGCAAAACGGTCAGACCGTCGAAATTACAACTGTCAAAGAAGGGGCCCCCTCACGCGATTGGATGAACGCTGAGTTGGGCTTCTTGGTCAGCCATCGCGCGCGCTCTAAAGTCAAGGCTTGGTTCAATGCCCAAATAACGCACGAGAGCATTGCCAAAGGCCGAGAGGCTGTGGAAAAACTATTGCAGCGCGAAGGAAAAACCGCCGTTAAATTAGAAGACTTGGCTTCAGACTTGGGATTCAAATCTGCAGAGGCATTGTTTGAAATTGTGGGCAAAGACGAATATTCGCTTCGCAACATTGAAGTGTTTTTGCGCCCGCCTGAACCCGTCATGCAGCCCGATGATTTTGTGCTGCTTAAAAAATCTCGCGCTGTACCACCCAAATCGCAGTCGGGTGTTTTGGTGGTCGGGGTAGATTCTTTGTTAACTCAATTGTCCAAATGCTGCCGACCCGCACCGCCAGACCCTATCAGTGGGTATGTCACTCGGGGCAAGGGTGTGAGCATTCACAGAGATGACTGTCGCAACTTTCAGTCCCTGGTCGCCAGAAATGGCGAAAGAGTGATCGAAGTGCGTTGGGGCATTCAAAAGCCAGGCGAAACTTTGTTGTATCCGGTGGAAGTTTCCATAGAAGCCTCCGACAGGCAAGGTTTACTCAGAGATATTTCTGAAGTTTTCGCCAAGGAAAAAATGAACGTTGTGGGGGTTCAAAGCCAGTCGGTCAAGGGCACAGCCTGGATGACCTTTACGGTGGAGGTGTCAGATGCTTCACTCTTAAAGAAGGTGTTGCAGACCGTGAAATCGGTGGCTGGTGTGGGCAGGGTGAGACGCAATTAGGGGCTTGGGTAGGCCTAAAGGGGTCATTTTTTGATGCTACAATGCGGGCTGAATTTGTAGGCGCGTAGCTCAGCTGGTTAGAGCACCACCTTGACATGGTGGGGGTCGTTGGTTCGAGTCCAATCGCGCCTACCAATATCTTCAATTAAATCAAGCACCTCACTGAAGGTGTTTTTTTTTCGCTAAAACAATTGGGGTCAAATAATTGGGGTCAGATCAACATTAATTTCCAATCAAAAGGGGCAGAGGCTAAGGGGGGCTGACGATTTGTGGTACTCCACCATGAGGAAG
>Ga0214168_1000172_pt1 | contig 25298 bp, 27 predicted proteins | sample LakMenepilimnion_FD_153002 | JGI IMG/M metagenome (GOLD analysis project Ga0214168, IMG submission 153002) | Freshwater microbial communities from Lake Mendota, WI - Practice 29OCT2010 epilimnion v4 | ecosystem: Environmental > Aquatic > Freshwater > Lake > Epilimnion/Euphotic zone | place: Lake...
ACTTTCTGTTGCACTGTTCCCGCGGATTGCTCCGGGTGGGTGTTACCCACCGCCTTGCTCTGTGAAGTCCGGACTTTCCTCGGTGTCTTGCGACAACGCGGTGATCCGGGCGACTCTTCAGTAGTTAAGGATACGGCAGGGATTAGTGATTCGTAAACGAGATTTATTTACGCGTGATTTAGTTTAAATGTGAGTCGTTGCTGACCATGCGCAAGCAACGCAAGCCATCACTTGGCCAAATAGTTAAAGAAGTAACGGAAGCTGGCTTTATATCTATGTGGAATACACCGTCAATTGGCGCACCAACGGTGATGCGAACAGCATGACGAATGACCATGTTGTGAGTTACTACGACAACTTTTTTACCTGGGTATGTATCAACTAAGTGACTAAGGCCTGCTTCGATGCGAGCAGCAATCGAGTTGTGTGATTCGCCTTCTTTTGGTGCAACTGCAGTTGATGACAACCATGCTTCGTACTCTTCGCCGAATTTTTCGCGTACTTCTTGTGTTGTTAATCCATCCCAATGTCCGAATGAAAGTTCGGTCCAGATTTCATCTTCAATAATCTGTAAATGAGTGGATTGTGCAATTGCTTGTGCTGTTTGTTGAGCGCGCTTCATTGGAGAAGAAATCAACACATCTGGCTTTAATTCTTCAATGACACCAGCAACAGCTGCAGCTTGCGCTAAACCATCTTCGGATAATCCTGGATCATTGTGACTTGAACCAGAGAATCTGCGCTCAGGTGTCATTGGTGTTTCGCCGTGGCGAATTAAGTAAATAGTTGTTGGAACTTCATCAGAGCGAAGACGATCAGTCAGGTAATTAATCTGCACAGGTGCGTGAGTTTCTGAGCCGCCACTTTCGTTATCGAGTGCCTTGTTGGCTAATCGATCTGCGTGCGAATTAAGGTCGCGCGGAATCCATGAATACTTAACGAGTGACGGAGTATGTGCTGCACGTGCTTGCGCTGCTAGTTCGCGCATATTTGAATGTTTAATCTGCCAACGGCCACTCATTTGTTCGACAACTAACTTGCTATCCATCTGCACTTCAACAGTTGCTTCTGGATCGAGTGAATGAATGTGAGTTAAACCTGCAATAAGTCCTTGATATTCAGCAACGTTATTCGTTGCTACACCGATGTAGTCATAAAGCTCGGCAACGATTTTTCCGTCTTCGCTAACAACTGCGCCGTAACCAGCAGGACCAGGATTGCCTCGAGATCCGCCATCAGCGGTTAATGTAAATGCTCTAGCCATTTCTTAAACTCCACGCACCAAAATGCAGCGGCACTCTTCGCAGCGAACAACTTCGTCATCACTTAATTCTAGAATTCTTTTTAGTTCGACTGCGTTGATTGAAAGATGGCATCCCCCACATTGACCGCCCTTAAGGGGTGCTGCCCCTGATCCCCCGCCAGTTCTGATCTTTTCATATAACTCGAGAAGTGCGGCATCAACTGATTTAGTTGTTTTGCTGCGATCTTGTGCAATCTTTTCAATATCTGAGTTGATAACAGTTAGAGCGTTTTCTTTCTTTATCTCAAGGTCAGCAATCTGTGCCGCAAGTTCAGACTCTTCTTTTTCAAGTGTCGAGATGCGCTCTTTGATTGAATCCATGCGCATCATGATTTCTAGCTCAACTTCTTCGAGCTCTGCGCGACGCTTGTTAAGAGTTTCTACTTCGTGAGTTAAACCCTCTAAATCTTTGGCTGATCCGGTACCTGAATTAAGGCGAGCTTCATCGCGAGTAATGCGCGTGACAACTTGTTCGACATCGCCTTCTGCGCGAGTGAGTTCGCGCTGCACATCACTGGCTTCAGTTTGCGCTGCGATACGTAAATCCCGTGCATTGTTTGCACGAATTGTTAGCTTATTAATCTCAGCGATTTCAGGAAGATTTGCGGCTTTGTTTTTTAGAGTTGCAGTAGTGAAATCAAAATTCTGAATATCTAGAATCTGGCGCTGGTCGCTGGGGTTGGCTTTCATAACGCCTCCCTGGCTTGGTAAGTGCAATATGTTTAATTGTTTTAAATCTGGTGGGCGCTGAGGGTTTCGAACCCCCGACATTCTCGGTGTAAACGAGACGCTCTACCACTGAGCTAAGCACCCTTAAGTTCCACCGTTAAGTGGAGCCCTAAGTCTAACCTATTAAAGAGATGCGATTGCACCCTTGTAATCAGCGACGTTACGCGCATCGCCTAGGCCATTTACTACCTGCCAACGCAGGATTCCTTCTTTATCAATTACGAATGTGCCACGTGTTGCACAGCCACGTTCTTCATTGAAAACACCGTACGCCTTAGCAGCTGCACCGTGTGGCCAGAAGTCTGCGAGTACTGGGAATTTGTAACCTTCTTGTTCTGCGAATGCACGTTGTGCATACATTGGATCGCAAGAGACTGCTAACAATTGAACATTGTCATTTTGAAATGCTGCAAGATCATCACGTAGCGCGCAGAGTTCGCCTGTGCAAATACCTGAGAATGCGAACGGATAGAAGAGAACAACAACGTTTTTCTTTCCCTTAAATGAAGAGAGCGAAACTTGAGCTCCGTGTTGATCCATCAAGTTAAATTCTGGAGCCGCTTGGCCAATTGTTAGTGTCATGTGCGCAAACTTATCGTTTGCCGGCTTTACGTGCCACTAGACGTGTGGCGGTCCAATCTTTTGCAAGCGGAATCGTCGATGTTTGGCTTAAGCCAGCGATTGGCGCAGCATCTTGAATCTCACTTGGTTCTACGTGATACGGACGACCGAGCTTTGGCGTCAAAACCCAAATCGGTCCGGTTTCAGATAAGTATGTGAGTGCATCTACTAATTCATCTACGAGATCGCCATCGCCATCTCGCCACCACAAAATAACCGCGTCGACTACTTCGTGAATATCACTATCTAAGAATTCAGTTGCTGTGATTGCCTTAATTGCGGCGCGCAGTTCCTCATCGCAATCAACGTCGTATCCGACCTCGAGTACAAGGTCACCTTTGGCGACTCCCAGTCTGCTTGGCACAGGCTAAGTCCACACAATGATTGGCGCGAGCGCAAGTGTTTTGCTCGCATTCATTGGCGTCAATTTCCACTAACTGGCCAGTACGTGGAGAATACGTCTATGAGCGAAACATTTGAGGCGCCAGACCAGATCATCGAACAGCTGGTGGATGTCGACCCAAGTGAAACCGCCGAATGGCAAGCATCCTTTGATCAAGCCCTCAAGCATGCAGGACCGGTACGTGCTCGTTACTTAATGCTGAATCTTCTAAAGCATGCGCGCGAAAACGGCGTTCCATTATCTGCACTACGCACAACTGATTACATCAACACTATTTCTCCTGCACACGAACCAGAGTTTCCTGGCGATGAATTAATTGAACGACGTATCCGTGCATTTAATCGTTGGAATGCAGCAATGCTCGTGCACCGTGCGCAACGCCCCGGTGTTGGAGTTGGTGGACATATTTCTACATACGCATCTTCTGCGGCGTTGTATGAAGTTGGCTTTAACCACTTCTTCCGTGGACAAGATCATCCAGGTGGTGGCGATCAAATTTTCTTCCAAGGTCACGCATCACCCGGAATGTATGCACGCGCATTCCTTGAAGGACGATTTACTGAAGATCAACTTGATGGATTCCGTCAAGAACTTTCACATCCTGCTGGAGGATTATCTTCTTATCCTCACCCACGATTGATGCCAGATTTTTGGCAGTTCCCAACTGTGTCAATGGGTATCGGACCAATTAATGCAATTTATCAAGCACGTTTTAATCGTTACTTACATAATCGCGGAATCAAAGACACATCAGATCAACGCGTCTGGGCATTCCTTGGCGATGGCGAAGTTGATGAAGTAGATACTCTCGGTGCAATCGGATTAGCAACACGCGAGAAATTAGATAACCTCACATTCGTTGTTAACTGTAATTTGCAACGCCTGGATGGTCCTGTGCGCGGTAATGGCAAAATTATTCAAGAGCTCGAATCTATCTTCGGTGGCGCTGGCTGGAACGTCATTAAAGTTATTTGGGGTCGCGGTTGGGATCCACTTCTTGCTCAAGATCGTGAAGGCGCACTCGTTAACATCATGAACACCACACTCGATGGTGATTACCAAACATTTAAAGCAGAAAACGGTGCATTCATCCGCGAGAACTTTTTCGGACGCGATCCACGCACTGCTGCAATGGTTTCTAGTTGGAGCGATGATCAAATTTGGGGATTACAACGTGGTGGACACGATTACCGCAAACTCTTTGCCGCATACACAGCAGCGGTTCAAGACAATGGTCGCCCAACAGTAATTCTTGCTAAAACTATTAAGGGCTGGACACTTGGTTCACACTTCGAAGGTCGCAACTCAACGCACCAGATGAAGAAGATGACTAAGGAAGATATTTTGACATTCCGCGATCGTCTTCAGATTCCGTTAACTGATGACAAACTCGATGCGTACTTACCTTCTTATTACAAGCCACCTGCAGATTCTGTGGAAGCTAAATACTTGGCAGAACGTCGCCAAGCTTTGGGTGGTTCAATTCCACGACGCCGTAGTGTTTCAAAGCCTCTGCCACAACCAGATGACTCAGCATATGAATCAGTTAAGCGCGGTTCAGGTCATCAAGAGATTGCTACAACAATGGCATTTGTTCGCATGCTCAAAGATTTAATTAAAGATCCAGGACTCGGTGCGCGTCTTGTTCCAATTATTCCTGATGAAGCACGCACATTTGGTTTGGATTCTCTCTTTCCAACTCTGAAGATTTATTCACCAAATGGACAGAAGTACATGTCTGTGGACCGCGAATTAATGCTTTCTTACAAGGAATCAACTGAAGGCGTAATCCTTCACGAAGGTATTAACGAAGCTGGATCTGTTGCATCCTTTACGGCAGTCGGTTCTTCTTACTCAACACACGATGAACCAATGATTCCTATTTATATCTTCTACTCAATGTTTGGTTTCCAACGCACAGGAGATGCTTTCTGGGCAGCAGCCGATCAACTAGTACGTGGTTTTGTAGTTGGTGCAACAGCAGGGCGTACAACTCTTAATGGAGAAGGTTTGCAGCACGAAGATGGTCACTCACATCTTCTTGCCTCAACAAATCCTGCAGTAGTTTCATACGATCCAGCATTTGCTTTCGAACTTGGTCACATCGTTAAAGATGGTCTGCGCCGTATGTATGGACCAAACTCAGAGAACATTTTCTATTACCTCACCGTCTATAACGAGCCATACGTACAACCAGCAGAACCTGAAAACCTAGATGTAGATGGTCTCTTGCGCGGTATTTATCTCTATGCACCAGCAACAATAAAGAGCAAGAAGAACGTACAGCTCTTAGCATCCGGTGTCGGCGTTAACTGGGCACTTAAAGCGCAGAAATTACTGGCAGAAGATTTCGATATTGCAGCCTCTGTCTGGTCTGTTACTTCATGGAATGAACTCCGTCGTGATGGTCTTGCAGTTGATCGTCACAACATGCTCAATCCACAAGATCAACACACCGCATACATCACTCGCAAATTAGATGGCGCAAAGGGTCCTGTTATTGCAGTCTCTGACTTTATGCGCGCAGTACAAGAACAAATTGCTCCATGGGTCGCGCAACCATTTACAACTCTTGGAACAGATGGATTTGGTCTTTCAGATACTCGCGGTGCGCTACGTCGCCACTTCAAAGTTGATGCCGAATCAATCGTTATCTCTGCGCTTCAGCAACTAGCAGCGCAAGGTGAAATTAAGCCAAAGTTAATTCAAGAAGCGATTGATAAGTATCAGATCAATGATGTGCGTGCCGCGGACGCTGGCAACACAGAAGGTTCTGGCTGATTCTTAAAAGAGTGCGTTAGCTAAATCGCTACGTGCCTTGATCAACCGTGGATCTGCAGGATCTACCAAAGCAAAGAGTGCGAGCAAATGATCTTTTGCCTGCTTCTTAGCATCGTCTGAACAATTTTTAACACAGTGCAATAGGCGATCAAATGCTGGTTGAACTTCGCCGCTAATGATTTCGATGTCTGCGCACGCCATTGCCGCGGCAATATCGAGTGGATCTTTCTGTGCTGCAGCCTTTGTTGTTTCTGGATTCAAACCATCTGTGCGGATAAATAACTCTGTTTGAGCCAAACCTAACTTTGCGAATGCATCCTGTGGCTTTCTGGCAAGTAATTTCTTGTAAGCAGCTTGAGCGGTTGCGAAATCTCCCGTTTCAAGTGCCTTCAACGCCTCTTCTTCTTCAGGTTCGATTACTTCTGCGGGTGGTGCACCTACGCCTTGTTGTGCAGATAATTCAAGAACCTTATTTATTACTAAAGCAATTTGCTCTTTGGCATATGGCTGCTCAAAAAGAGGAACTAGTTGTCCTGCAACAAATGCGACCGCATACGGAACAGTTTTTGTCTGAAGCGCCTGTGCCACTTGTGGCTGCTCATCAATGTTTACATTTCCAAGGCGCCATGCACCGTTACTTTCAGATTCCAACTCACCCATGATTGCAAGAGTTGCAATTGATTCAGCGCTTCGCGGCGACCAGCACAAAACAATCGCAGCTTTAGTTGATGAGTACTCTACGAAATCTGTTGTGAGATTCGTTGGCGTAACTGAAATACCAGCCACTGTTGATGGCGCTTGTGGCGCTGGTTTTCCAAGAGATGAAAGATCTACTGCGCGGCCAAAATTCGGTGGAAGCGTCATGCGGTAATCCTGCCAGAGTCGCTTCTAAATGGAAGAATTTCAGAAACATATGACTTAGTTGCATGATCTAATCCAACATCTCCGCCAGCTTTTTCACTTAAGTACCAACGGTGTTCCAAAATTTCGTGAAACATCTGAGCAGGTTCGACTCGTCCCACTAACTCCTGTGGCACGTGCGAAAGTGTTGGTCTAAATACTTCATTAAGCCACTTCAGTGCACTTTGGTTTACCGGTGGACGTGGTTCTTCCATGCGTGATCGATATCTATCAAAGGATGCGAGCAAACGCTTTGCTTGAAGTTCTTCCGTTTCAAGTCCCATTAACTCCATTAAGCGCGCTTGGTGATAACCGGCTGCAACAAGTTTCGGCTGGAAGATAAGAGATTTGTTTTCACCATCTAATGAAACAGAGACTTCTTCTACGGTAAAACCAAGATCATGCAGTGCTCGCATTGCACGTTCAACTGCATGGCGATCACTTGGGTCTAATTTCTGTGGCTCTTTCAACGCAGTCCACAATCGGCGATAGCGTTTAATAACGGTTTCACTTGCTCTAATTGGATCAATCTCTGGATACAAAACTCCGGACAATGCAAGATCTTCTAGCTCTGCTGCCACATTGAAGTGTGCAATTTCTAAATCATGTTCGCGTTGTCCATCGCTCAATGTTTTCTGAAACTCACTAGTTTCGGCATCTACAAGGTATGCCGCAAAGCCTTCGGCGTCGCGTCTAAAGAGAGTATTTGAAAGCGAACAATCGCCCCACCAAAATCCCAATAAGTGAAGACGCACAAGAAGTAGCGCTAAGGCATTTGTCATTGTGGTTATGTCATGTGCTGAGACATTTCCGGAGAGCAAGACGCGATAAGGAAGTGAGTATGGCAAAAATCGTGTGGCTAGTGCGCACGGCAGTTCTTCGCCGGCGCTATCTGTTCGGCCTTCTACAACGGCAATCGGATCAACGCTGGGTGCACCTAATTGTTTGAGTTGACGCAAAATTTTGTATTCACGATTTGCAAACTCTGCAACTGTTTCTTTGATTGCATAAACTTCGGCATCCGGTTCATCGCTTGCTCGCACCAACCGCACGATGTGGCGAGAGATACCTCGCTTTTCTGCGAGCAATGGATCTTCAGGCCAATTCTCTAAACTCGTTTGCCACGGCAACCCCGTAACGGCAGCGATTTCTTCGCCGAGTCCAGTAATTCGAAGTGCCATGTTCGTATTCTCTCACAGTGAGCCTTATCGGCTAACGAGTGCTTTAGAATGAGGATATGGCTCTCGCAAAACGCATTCTAAAACCTCGTAAGAAAAAAGAAGTTGCTGCAACAAATTACGGAGTCATGGGCGCTCCAATTAATCGCTCACATCCCTTTTATTTTGGTTTCGTTGCAACTCTTGGTGCGTTATGTGCAATTGTTTTGCTGAGAGCCCTCGGAAGCGTTAGTCAGGTATTCGTACTTATTCTTATTGCTCTTTTCTTAGCAACAGGACTTAACCCTGCTGTCGAAGCAATTCGTTCTCGCGGCGTATCTCGCGTCAGTGCGGTCACAATTATTTTTGTCAGTGTTATCGCATTCGTAATCTTCTTCGCCTGGGTCGTTATTCCCCCTGTAGTTTCACAAGGTTCACAACTGATTAATAACTTGCCTTCGCTTTTGCAAGATCTCAAATCAAATGCAACAATCAATAAATTTAATGACCAATATGCATTAATCGATACATTGCAGGCAAAACTTAAAGAGTTCACCGCAGATGGCACTCTTCTGGTTTCTACCTTCGGTGGTGTCATTGGTGTCGGGAAGTCAGTTATTTCTGGAACATTCTCAGCCCTTACGATTTTGGTTCTTACTCTCTACTTCATTACATCTCTTCCTCAGATGGTCAAACTCGGAGTACGCCTTGCTCCAGCTAGTCGCCGTGATCGTGTTGCCAAGCTAACCAATGCCATCATCGCTCGTGTTGGTTCATTTGTCGGTGCTCAAATCTTTATTGCATTTATGGCTTCCATCTTCGTTTTAGTTCTCGGAATGGTTCTCGGACTACCCTCACCGGTTGCAATCGCGATGGTTGTGCTTGTGTGTGCACTTGTTCCATTGATTGGACACTTCTTGGGTTGCGGTGTCTTCACAATTCTTGCGCTGACAGTTTCAATACCGGTGGGAATAATCGCATTCATTGCATACGTCGTTTATGTGCAGATTGAAAATTACGTCGTTACTCCACGTATTATGAAAAAAACTCTTGAGGTTCCAGGGGCCGTAACAATTGTTGCAGCCCTCATTGGTTCATCACTTCTCGGATTAATCGGTGGATTACTCGCTGTGCCAGTAGCGGCCGCAATTATTTTGATCTTGGATGAAGTTGTTTATCCGCGTGCAGATAACTCTTAAAACTCTTCCGGTAACGGCAAACGCTCGGGTGCAATCACTTTAGTTATTTCACTTAAGGACCGATAAACGGCAGGCTCTCCAACCCACAAGTGCTTTGCGTCCTCTACCGGAATAATTGTTATTTGCTTAAGAGCTGCAAACCTTTTCATAGCCTCAGCAGGTTTGAGAAACTCATCGTGCTCTGGAACTAATGCAATAACTGGGCGTCCATCGATATTCCACCATTGGAGATCCTCTTCGGTTGAGTATCTAAGTGGTGGGCTCAAAAGAATTAATCCTTTAACTCTTTTATCTCGCGCAAATTTAAGAGCCAAATCTGTACCAAATGACCAACCAACTACCCAGAGATTTTCTATCTTTAGTTCATCCAAGCAATAAGTAATCATCGCTTCTACATCGAAGCGTTCTGATACGGCGTTATCGAAGTGACCTGTACTTGTTCCGGCTTCACTTGTGGTTCCGCGGGTGTTAAATCTAATGACATTAATACCAGCCATTGCAGGCAATCTATTTGCCGCTTTTTTGTATACGTGACTATCCATCATGCCGCCAGCAGTTGGGAGTGGATGCAACATCAAGATTGAACCAGTTGGCTTATCAAGTGTTAGTGCAACTTCACCAACGAGATCCATTCCATCTTCGGTACGAACTACAAATGGGGTACGCGCAGCGGGTAAAACTGTGCTGGGGCGTATTAGTTCGGACATGTCGGCCATCTTATCTAGTAACCAGATTACCGAGCGACTATTCTTTGCAGATGCCTAATCGTTTAAAAACCTTTGACTCACATTACCCAGTAACCGGCGATGCGATTGGAACTTTTCCAATTCATACCGATGCCGATGTTCGCGTGGCAGTTGCACAAGCGCGAATCGCATCCGATAAGTGGGTTGCACTGGGTTTTCGTGGCCGCAGAAAAGTTTTATTGGCGTGGAGCAAATTAATTATGGAACGCATTGAAGAGTGCACTGCACTGATTTCAATGGAGACAGGTAAACCAGTAAGCGATGCGAAACTTGAAGCATCACTTGCCGCTGGTCACCTTGCTTGGGCTGCGCGTCACGCGCAAGAAGTAATGCGTACTTCACATCGCTCCCCTGGCGCCGTAATGGCAAATATGTCTGCAACAGTTGAACGTTCTCCCGTTGGTGTCGTTGGAGTCATTGGTCCATGGAACTATCCAATCTTTACGCCGATGGGTTCCATTGCTTACGCACTTGCTGCCGGAAATACAGTTGTATTTAAGCCAAGTGAATACACACCAGGAGTTGGCGTGTGGCTAAGTCGCACATTTGCAGAAGTTGCACCGTTTTCAAATATTTTCCTCTGCGTAACGGGTCTTGGTGATACAGGACGCGCATTATGCGAAGCACACGTAGACAAATTAGCGTTTACTGGTTCAACAAAAACAGCGATGGTTGTTGCGGCAACCTGTGCCAAAACAATGACACCAGTTGTGCTCGAATGCGGTGGAAAAGATCCCGTAATCGTTGCTCATGACGCGGACATCAAGCGTGCAGCTGAGAACACAATTTGGTCATCGATGTCTAATGGCGGACAGACATGTATTGGCGCTGAGCGCGTCTACGTTGTTGAAAGCGTTGCAGATGAATTTATTGCCGCGATGTTAGAGGCGGTGCAGAACATTAAGCCAGGCGAACCAGGTGTTGGAAACTACGGTCCTGCAACTATGCCAAAGCAATTAGACATTATTGCTTCCCACATTAAGGACGCCATTAAAAGTGGTGGCCGTGCGATTTACGGTGGAGCAAAATCAGTGAAAGATCCTTACGTCGAACCAGTTATCTTGGTTGACGTTCCGGAGGATTCACTAGCAATGCAAGATGAAACTTTTGGTCCAACCATTGTGATCAATCGCGTAAAACATGTGGATGAAGCAATCCTTCTCTCTAACGCATCTCGTTATGGACTTGGAGCATCTATCTGGTCTAAACGCCAAGGCAAAAGAATTGCAGCGCAATTGCACTGTGGAATGGTTGCCATTAACTCAACAATTTCATTTGCAGCAGTTGCATCTGTTCCCTTTGGTGGCGTGAAAGATAGTGGTTATGGTCGTATTCATGGACCTGAAGGAATTTTAGAGTTCACATATGCGCGCACAATTGTCCGTGCGCGTTTTCAATTGCCTATTGCTTTTACTAGCTTTAAGCGCACTGCCGGCAACGATAAATTAATTATTAAATTAACGAAGTGGCTCAACGGCCGCTTCGGTTAATTAGGATCTGAAAAACTAGTATCTCGGTGCATTTCTAGTACGTTCGGTACGCGGTTTTCTATCCCCACGTTTTGACCAACATGCATTGTGCCAATGACGGCGACCATCTTCATCACCTTCTAGCCATGCAACGGTGTGTGGTGTTGCCATTGGAATCATTTGATCACAACCAGGACATCTATACGGTTTATTTGAAGATGAACCTGTGATCTTGCGAACTACATAAGAACCTTCTGTGTGTTCTTCAATAGTTTGATTAGAAGTTGCGATATCGCGCTCTTCACTCTTTGGCCGCTTGTTTTTGGGATAATTCTTACGCGGGCTCATGTTCTTATTTTCTCGCATTTTCGACTTAATTGTGGCAAGGTAGCCATGTGAACGTCATTGAAGTTCAAGGGTTGCACAAGTCTTATGCGGATACGAAGGCTGTAGATGGCATAGATCTCACAATTTCCAAGGGAGAAATCTTCGCCCTCCTTGGACCTAATGGCGCAGGAAAGACGACAACGGTAGAAATCCTTGAAGGATTTAGAACTGCGGATTCAGGTTCCATTTCAGTTCTAGGTTTTGATCCGGCCACTCGCGGAGTTCAATCACGTATCTGGCGCAATCGAATAGGCATTGTTTTGCAATCTACAGCTGATGCTGGTGATTCAACTGTTCAAGAAACACTTTTTCACTTTGCAAAGTATTACTCCAATCCGCGCGATGTTGAAGAAGTAATTAACTCAGTTGGATTAGTTGAAAAACGTGGCGCCTTAATTCGAACACTATCGGGTGGACAGCGCAGGCGTTTAGATGTTGGCCTAGGCATTATTGGTTCACCAGAACTTCTATTTCTTGATGAGCCAACAACTGGTTTTGATCCAGAGGCGAGACGTGCTTTTTGGGCTTTGATTCAGAGCCTACGCGAAGGTGGAACAACAATTTTATTGACCACTCATTACCTCGATGAAGCTGAGGCGCTAGCTGATCGCGTGGCAGTCATAACTCGTGGAAAAATTCTAGAAGTTTCTACTCCCACTCAATTAGGTGGCCGTGCATCTGCACAAGCTCGTGTTCAATGGAAATCAAATGGAGTCATTCAGGAAGAATTAAGTGATAACCCAACTGAAGTGGTTCGTCGATTAGCCAATCAATTTCCTGGGGAGATTCCAGAACTACAGGTTTTACGACCATCTCTTGAAGATATATATCTCTCCATGATTGGAGAAAAGTAGATGAGCGTCAAGAAATCTCTGCCTACAACAATTGCTTTAGGTGTCGCTCGCGGTGGTTTAGAAATACGCCAGTTTATGCGACAACGCGAATCAGTTGTCTTTACTCTTGCTTTTCCGATTATCTTGCTTGCAATCTTCGGTTCTGTATTCAAAACCACATTGGCTGAAGGCGTCACATTTAGCCAGTACTTTGTAGCTGGAATGATCGCATCCGGTCTCGTTAATACAGGCTTTCAACAATTAGCAATTATTATCCCGATGGAGCGTGAGTTTGGTTCGCTCAAACGCTTGCGGGGAACGCCAATGCATGTGGCCAGTTACTTCATTGGAAAATCAATTCTTGTATTTGTTAGCATGACAATTCAAGTGATTTTACTCTTGGCAGCAGGAATCATTTTCTTCGGTGTTGAACTACCAACTGATCCATATAAGTGGCTTACCTTTACATGGCTCATCATTTTGGGAAGTGCAGCCTCGACTGCCTTAGGTATTGCGTTTGCAACTGTGCCAAAGAGCGGGCGGGGTGCATCTGCAGTCGTCTCACCTGTTGTCATTATTTTGCAATTCTTTAGTGGCGTCTTCTTTGTCTTTACAGATCTACCTGGATGGATGCAGCAAGTTGCAGCGATATTCCCACTTAAGTGGATGACTCAAGGAATGCGCTCGGTCTTTCTGCCTGATTCTTTTGCGGCTCGCGAGGTAGCCGGAAGCTGGGAAACTGAGCGAACATTTGTGATTTTGCTAGCCTGGCTCATTGCGGGAATCTTTTTCGCGATACGAACATTTAAGTGGAGCAAAGACTGAAAAGATTAATTGCGACCCTCTTAATTTCCGTGCTCACGCTTTCAACAACTTCTGCTCTTGCGGCCACATCTACACCCAAGCCAAAGCCAACAACCAAAACCAGCGCTAAACCAACAGCTGAAGCATCAACTAAAGCAACAAAAAAACCTGCTGCGAAGAAAAAGCCTGTGAAAAAGAAGGTTGTAAAAAAGAAGAAGAAGCTGCCTCCTCTTCAACCAGTTCTTTGTTTTGGTAAGAATTGGCCACCATCTGGCTTCACTCAAAGTGGTGAAGTTTTTGCAAAGATTCCAACAGCAACTCAATTGCAATGTGATTCTTCAGATAATTATGCGCCTTCGAAGGCAAACTTCCGAGCAGATCTTCAGAAGTGTGATGATTTTGCGTGTGGGGCAGTTGTTGTTGCATCTGAAACTGGTTGTACCTGGTGGGAAGTAAAATCTACCTTTGAACAAATAGATTTAAAGACAGGAAAGATTGAGGCAACTCTTGGCACATTGCGAACTGTTGCTCAAAGAACCAAACCCAAAGCGATACAAAGCATCATGCTAGTAAGCGAAATTAAGCACAGGGATGCTGATGGCAAAGTACTCAATAACATCAAGGCAAGTGGCTTAGAAGTGAGTTGCCATCACGATGCAGCGCCAGATTTAACTATTCGAAACTTCTTTAAATCTAATTAACGATTAGCTCCAGGAACCCATAGCTGATCGCCAATTTCTTTGTTTGCAATTCGTGCAAGGACAAAGAGAAGATCTGACAATCGGTTGAGGTACTTGGCAGTTAATGGATTTACTCCGCCGCCGAATGCGTGAATCGCAGCCCATGTGCGACGTTCTGCGCGACGTGTAACGGTTCGCGCAACGTGCAAATGAGATGCCGCTGGAGTTCCAGATGGCAAGATAAATGATTCAAGTGGTTCTAATTGTTCATTGAACTTATCTATCTGTGCTTCTAGATAAGCTACTTGCGATTCAACGACGCGCAACGGTTCGATCTTTGGTTCATCAACAACAGGAGTGCAAAGGTCCGCACCCACATCAAAGAGATCATTTTGAATACGAACAAGGAGTGCACGAAAGTCTCCGCTGATTTCATCAGTTGATAGAACAACGCCAATGGATGAATTGGCTTCATCTACATCTGCATACGCCTCAAGGCGTGGATCGTTTTTTGATGTCCGGCTCATGTCCCCAAGGGAAGTAGTGCCGTCATCGCCTGTCTTTGTGTAAATACGCGTTAAATGAACCATGGGTGGAGCCTATTAGGAGAGTTACGATGTGACCACTCAAACTCTGAGTGTTGAGCGAGTCTTAAAGCGGAGGTGAAAACATGGCAACAGCTGATCGTTTTCGCGTCCAAGGCGGCGCCCGTCTTCGTGGAGAAGTTCGCATTACAGGTGCTAAAAACTCAGTTCTTAAACTGATGGCTGCTTCTTTGTTAGCACCCGGTACTTCAAAGATCACTAATGTTCCAGACATTGCCGATGTGGACATCATGGCGGACTTGCTGACTCGTTTGGGATGTTCTGTAGAACGAAGCGGCTCCGAGTTAACTATTAATGTTCCAGAAAATCCAGGCCATCGCGCAGACTATGACTTAGTACGAAAAATGCGCGCATCAATAAATGTTCTTGGTCCACTTGTTGCACGAACCGGACAAGCAGATGTCGCACTACCTGGCGGTGACGCAATTGGTTCACGCGGTTTAGATTTTCACATCAAGGGTTTAGAAGCACTCGGTGCAAAAGCGCATATCGAACATGGTTATGTTGTTGCAGAAGCACCAAATGGATTAATGGGTGCAACGATTGAATTAGATTTCCCAAGTGTTGGCGCGACTGAAAATATAATGACAGCCGCTGTTTTGGCTACAGGCACAACAACAATTGATAACGCTGCACGCGAACCAGACATCGTTGATCTCGGCGAATTTCTCATTGCTATGGGCGCAAAAATAAGCGGGCTGGGATCACCAATTATCACAATTGAAGGTGTGAAAAAATTAAATCCAGCAACACATGCAACGATTGCAGATCGCATCATTACGGGCACGTGGGCATTTGCAGCTGTGATGACACAAGGAGACATCACAATTCATGGAGCACGACCACAAGATCTTGAGATTCCTCTAGAGAAGTTAACTTCAGCTGGTGCAATTATTACAAGCACTGATGATGGAATTCGCGTGCGTATGGATTCACGTCCACAATCAATTGATGTATCAACACTTCCCTATCCAGGTTTTCCAACAGATCTATTGCCGATGGTGATTGCACTTAATTCAATTGCAACAGGGGATGCCATCGTTACTGAAAATGTCTTTGAATCTCGCTTTATGTTCGTCAATGAATTAACTCGACTTGGCGCACAGATTACGGTTGATGGCCACCACGCCTCAATTCACGGTATTTCTCAGCTATCTGGAGCGCCCGTTGAAGCAACAGATATCCGAGCAGGTGCTGGCTTGGTATTGGCTGCACTAGTCAGCGAAGGCGAAACAACTGTCGATGGTGCCTTCCATGTTGATCGCGGTTATCCAAACTTTGCAGAGCAATTATGCGCACTCGGTGCAGATGTGGTTCGTGAATGAATATGAGTACTCCACAAAATCCAGATCGCAACCTTGCTCTCGAACTTGTCCGTGTAACTGAAACTGCTGCAATAGCTGCTGCGCCATGGGTTGGCCGTGGTGAAAAGAATTTAGCGGATCAGGCAGCAGTGCAAGCGATGAGACAGATGATTAACACCGTTGATATGTCAGGTGTTGTTGTTATTGGTGAAGGCGAAAAAGATGATGCACCGATGCTTCATAACGGTGAAGAAGTTGGAAATGGATTAGGACCAGCGTGCGATGTTGCAGTTGATCCCATTGATGGAACGTCACTGACTGCAAATGGCATGAATGGTGCTATCAGCGTCATTGCTTTAGCCCCACGTGGATCGATGTATGACCCATCAGCAGTTTTTTACATGAACAAAATTGTTACCGGTCCAGAAGCAGCTGGTGTCATTGATATCAATGCGAGCACAAAAGCGAATATCCAAGCCGTTGCTAAAGCAAAAGGTATGAGCGTTTCTGACATAACCGTGGTTGTTCTCAACCGTCCTCGTCATGATGTGTTGCTTAAAGAAATTCGTGAAGCTGGAGCTCGCATTAGATTAATTCAAGATGGCGATGTTGCGGCTGCAATTGAAACTGCACGTCCTGAAACTGGAATTGATTTACTCATGGGAATTGGTGGCACTCCTGAAGGAGTTATCACCGCTGCTGCGATGATTTGCTTGGGTGGTTCCATTCAAGGATTACTTCATCCAAAAGATGCCGACGAGAAAGAGCGTGCAATTGATGCCGGCCACGACCTCAAGAAAGTTCTTTCAACTCGGGATTTAATTAACTCCGAAGATGTTTTCTTGTCTGCAACAGGAATAACTGATGGTGAATTACTTCGCGGAATTAGATACACGTCATACGGGTCAATTAGTGAGTCGCTGGTTATGCGTGGAAAATCGCAGACCGTGCGCTTAATTCAGACGGAACATCACCTTAAATAAGGGTGTTCTGCGCTTACTTACTATTTATTTGTTGATTCAGTAAGAATTGAAACGCGATTATTTGAAACTGAGATAAATCCACCGTGAATGTTAAATTCTTTGGAAGTTCCATCAACGCCATCTATGCGGACAACACCGTCGACTAGTACGCCAAAGAGCGGAGCGTGATCTGGCAATACACCCAGATCACCTTCGATAGTGCGAGCAGAGATGAACTTTGCTTGCCCTGACCAGACTCGCTCTTGTGGCGATACTAATTCGACGTTAAGTGTCATTTGTTATTACTTTCCAATGCTTGCTGCTAGTGCTGCTGCATTGCGTTCTACGTCATCTAATCCACCGCACATGAAGAATGCCTGCTCTGGAATGTGATCGTACTTTCCATCTGCAAGTGCTTCGAATGCTGCAATTGTGTCTGCTAGTGGAACGAAGGAACCTTCGATACCAGTAAAGACCTTTGCAACGAATGTGTTTTGTGACAAGAAGCGTTGAATACGACGAGCACGTCCAACAAGAATACGATCTTCTTCTGAGAGTTCGTCGATACCAAGGATTGCAATGATGTCTTGTAGATCCTTGTAGCGCTGCAAGATCTGCTTAATGCGGTTAGCAACACGGAAGTGGTGCTCACCGATATAGCGTGGATCCAAGATGCGAGATGTTGAGTCAAGTGGATCCACAGCTGGGTAAATACCAAGCTCTGAAATCGGACGAGACAACACTGTTGTTGCATCTAAGTGCGCGAATGTTGTGTGTGGCGCTGGGTCAGTAATGTCATCTGCAGGAACATAAATAGCCTGCATAGATGTAATTGAGTGACCACGTGTTGAAGTAATACGTTCTTGTAGCTGACCCATTTCATCTGCAAGTGTTGGCTGGTAACCCACAGCAGATGGCATACGTCCAAGAAGTGTTGATACTTCAGAACCTGCCTGTGTAAAGCGGAAGATGTTATCGATGAACAAGAGCACGTCCTGCTTCTGAACATCGCGGAAATACTCCGCCATTGTTAGTGCTGACAGCGCAACACGAAGACGCGTTCCAGGTGGTTCATCCATCTGACCGAAGACCAAGGCGGTCTTGTTAATAACGCCGGTTTCTGTCATTTCAAGGAACAAGTCGTTACCTTCACGAGTACGTTCACCAACACCGGCGAATACAGATACACCACCGAAGTTTTCAGCTACGCGATAAATCATTTCCTGGATAAGAACTGTCTTACCAACACCTGCACCACCGAATAGACCGATCTTTCCGCCCTTTACATATGGTGTGAGTAGGTCAATAACTTTGATGCCGGTTTCAAACATTTCAGTCTTTGATTCAAGTTGATCAAAGGCTGGGGCGTTACGGTGAATTGGCCAACGCTCTTTGATGTCGAGTGAAGAGGTTGGAACATCTAGTGATTCACCAAGAGTATTAAATACGTGTCCCTTTGTTACATCGCCAACTGGTACGGAGATCGCAGAACCGGTATCTGATACCTGAGCACCGCGAACCATTCCATCAGTTGGTTGCATAGAGATTGCGCGCACCAGGTTGTCACCAATGTGCTGTGCAACTTCAAGGGTCAACGTACGAGTCTGACCACTCATGGTCACATCTACGTGTAGCGCGTTAAAGATCGAAGGCATTGAATCGGCTGGGAATTCAATATCCACCACCGGTCCGATTACTCGAGCTACGCGGCCCTTACCGCTATTTTCTTTCGACATCATTCACTCCCTGCATTTGCCGAGGACAACGCGTCTGCGCCGCCAACAATTTCGCTGATCTCTTGTGTAATTTCGGCCTGACGAGCCGCGTTCGCAAGTCTTGTTAGAGACTTAATTAATTCATCAGCATTGTCAGTTGCTGACTTCATTGCGCGACGACGAGCTGCATGCTCGGAAGCCGCTGATTGCAACATTGCGTTAAATACTCGAGCCTCGATATATCGTGGAAGAAGCGCATTGAGCACAACTTCAGCGTTAGGTTCGAATTCATACATTGGCAATAAGCCAGATGCAACTGGTGCATCGCTTTCAACAACCTCAAGTGGCAACATGCGCTTTGCAAGTGCGTTTTGAGTCAACATTGATTTGAATTCTGTAAAGACGATGTGGATTTCATCCACGCCAGCCTTATCTGTTTGCGCATCAGCTAAGAACGCCTGAATCAGTGCATCAGCAACGCTCTTTGCATCTTGATACGTTGGAGTATCAGAGAAACCACTCCAAGAACCGCTAATAACGCGGTTACGGAAACGGTAGTAATTCACTGCTTTACGTCCTACAAGATAAGAGGCAACTTCTAATCCACGTGAGCGAATAAGGGCAGCGAGTTGCTCGCCTTCCTTGATCGCATTATTTGAATAGGCACCAGCCATACCGCGGTCTGCAGAAATAATTAATATCGCTGCGCGCTTTGGATTCTCTGACGCCGTAGTCAACGGGTGATTTGTTGATGAGTACGTGGCAACTGCGGATACGGCACGGGTCAACTCATTTGCATAAGGAGTTGAAGCTGCGACTCGTTGCTGCGCCTTGACAATACGAGAAGCGGAAATTAATTCCATTGCTTTCGTAATTTTCTTGGTCGCTTTAACGGATCGCATCCGTCGGCGATAAACGCGAAGTTGGGCACCCATTTTTTACTTCTTCACCGCCGGTGGCACGTGCTTAGTAATTTGTTCTGCCTCAACGCCTTCAAGAGCATCCGCTTCTGCTTCATTAACTGCAGCAGAAACACTTGGAACGAAGATCTTCTTAAATGCAGAAACAGCTTCTTCGAGTGACTTAACTGTGTCATCTTCTAGTTGCTTGGTCTCTGAAATTACATCGAAGATTGCTTTGCGTTCGCGAGCAATGAAATCAAGCAGTTCTGATTCAAAGCGACGAATATCAGCAACTGCAACATCATCGAGCTTTCCAGTAGTTCCAGCCCAAATAGATGCAATCTGACGTTCTAGTGAATACGGTGAGTACTGACCTTGCTTAAGTAGTTCAACCATGCGAGCGCCGCGTTCTAGCTGTGCCTTTGATGCAGCATCTAGATCCGAACCGAATGCTGCGAAAGCTTCGAGTTCGCGGAACTGTGCAAGGTCAAGACGTAAACGACCAGCGATCTTCTTCATCGCCTTTGTTTGCGCTGAGCTACCTACACGAGAAACAGAAACACCTACGTTAATCGCTGGGCGTACGCCTGCGTTAAAGAGATCTGTTTCAAGGAAGCACTGACCATCTGTAATAGAAATAACGTTTGTAGGAATAAACGCAGATACGTCATTTCCCTTTGTTTCAATAATTGGAAGTCCAGTCATTGAACCGCCGCCCAACTCGTCAGAGAGTTTTGCGCAACGTTCTAGAAGACGTGAGTGCAAGTAGAAAACATCGCCTGGGTACGCTTCGCGACCTGGTGGACGACGTAGCAACAATGAGACTGAACGATAAGCCTCTGCTTGCTTTGATAAATCATCAAAAACAATAAGAACGTGCTCGCCCTTGTACATCCAGTGCTGACCAATTGCAGAACCGGTGTATGGAGCGAGGTACTTAAATCCTGCTGGATCTGATGCAGGTGATGCAACGATGGTTGTGTATTCCATTGCACCAGCTTCTTCAAGTGCACCCTTAACGGAAGCAATTGTTGAACCCTTTTGACCAATAGCAACGTAAATGCACTTTACCTGCTTCTTTGGATCTCCAGACTTCCAGTTTTCGCGTTGGTTAATGATTGTGTCAATTGCAACAGCTGTCTTACCGGTTTGGCGGTCACCGATAATCAACTGACGCTGTCCACGACCAATCGCAGTCATTGAGTCAATAGCTTTAATACCAGTTGCAAGTGGTTCCTTAACTGGTTGACGTTGAACTACAGAGGGAGCCTGCAATTCAAGTGCGCGACGTGCATCAGCTTTAATTTCGCCTTTGCCATCGATTGGACGACCGAGTGGATCAACCACGCGACCAAGGAAGGCATCACCAACTGGAACTGAGAGAACTTCACCTGTTCCGCGTACTGATGTTCCTTCTTCAATTCCTTCGTAACCACCCAAGATAACAACACCGATTTCGCGGACGTCGAGGTTGAGTGCAAGTCCCAGCGTTCCGTTCTCAAACTTCAAGAGTTCGTTCGCCATTGTTGAAGGCAGACCTTCGACGCGTGCAATACCGTCACCAGCTTGGCTAACAGTTCCTACTTCGTCTCGAGCTGCAACGCCTGGATCGTATGACTTAACAAAATTCGCGAGTGCATCACGGATTTCATCAGGTCGGATCGTTAGCTCCGCCATTTTTTTCTCCCTTTTCCTTTTTCTTCTCTAGTTAAATCTTCTTTACGCACTCTTACCAGCAAGTGTGCGACCTGCTGATGCGATGCGATTTACGAGTGTTCCATCAACTAATTCGTCAGCAAATTTGACTGAAAGTCCACCGATTACAGATGGATCAACTTCAACATTTACGCGAACTGGTTGGCCAAGTTGTTGCGTTAGTGCTGCCACTAAGCGGTCGTACTGAGCAGATGAAAGCGCTACTGCTGTGCGAGCAACTGCGATGAGGCGGTTGCGACGTGCAGCAAGTGCGTATTGGTAATCATCAAAAGCGGCTTCAACACTGCGTGCACGCCAGTTATTTACAACGTGGTTTACGAGTTTGATTGTCGATGATGATGAGTTTTTTCCAAGTAGATCTGCGATGAGATCTGACTTGGCTTTACCTGCTCCTGCGGTGATCAAGGCGCTACGCAATTCAAAAGATGTTGAGATAGCGCGAGCTACAGTAAAGAGCTCGCTTTCTACACGATCTAATTCATTTGCGATATTTGCAGCTGATGCTTCCGCTTCGATTGCTAGTTGTTCTAGTACTTCTACAAGATCGGAAGAGGCTGACCAGCGCAGCTCACTGACGCCAGTGATTACGTTTAGTGCAGATGCGCCAACGCTCTTTCCGAAAATTTCCTTAAGCAGTACTGCCTTTGATTTTGCATCACGTGAAGGATCATTGACCGCTCGACGCAATGAGATGTTTGAACTAAGAACTGAAGTAATGAAGAAGAGTTCAGTGGAGAGCGCAGATGCAGCATCGGCTGTTGAGCCTTTTGCTGCAGCATCAATGAAGCCACGTGCAACCACAAGTGATTGACGGCTTCTGCCACCGAAGTGATTTCTCATTACTGGTTCCTGATTCCTTTACTTACTTCTTAGATTTTTCTAAATCATCAAGGAAGCGATCCACGATGCGTGATTGACGGGCCTGGTCTTCTAGTGCTTCTCCGACGATCTTTGATGCGAGTTCAACTGCAAGAGTTCCAACTTCATTACGAAGTGAAGTCACTGCTTGTTGACGCTCTGCCTCAATGGATGCGTGTGCAGCTGCAGTAATGCGTGCTGCTTCTTCCTGAGCTTTAGCGCGAAGTTCTTCAACAATGGCTGATCCTTGAACGCGTGCTTCTTCGCGAAGAGTTTGTGCTTCTTCGCGTGCTTTAGATAACTGTTCGTTGTATTGAACAAGTGCGCGCTGTGCTTCGAGCTGTGCTTTTTCTGCACGCTCCATGCCACCTTGAATCGCTTCAGTGCGCGCGGTGAATGCTTTTTCAAACATCGGCACAACTTTGCTTCTCAAGACAAGGAAGAGAAGAGTGAATGCAATCGTTCCGACGATTAGTTCTGCTGTGTGCGGAACTAGCGGATTGATTTTCTCTCCTGCAGCCAAGATCACTGATTTAGACATTTTTACTCTCTTCTATTAGCTCTTTAGTTGGTGCGTTTGCTATTAGAGAACGAATGCGAGAACGAGACCGAAGAGTGCAAGCGCTTCAGCAAGTGCGAATCCAAGGAACGCGATTGGCTGTAGAACGCTGCGTGCTTCTGGTTGACGAGCAACGCCGTTGATGTATGCGGCGAAGATAAGTCCAGTAGCGATACCAGGACCGATTGCTGCGAGGCCAAAACCGACCAGGTTAAGTGTGCCTTCCATTTTTTTCTCCTTTTTTCTTTTCTTTAGGTGTGTACCTAATTAGTGCTCGTCGGCAAGGGCGCCGGCGATGTATAGAGCTGCCAACAGAGTAAAGATGTACGCCTGTAGACACTGGACCATGAATTCAAAGAAAGTCAGAACGATGCCGATAAAGAAGGCAAACGGACTGATTAACTTCAAACCAATAACACCTTGGAGGAGATGTTCTCCACCCAGGATAAAGACGAGCAGGAGCAAGTGACCTGCAAACATATTCGCAAACAAACGAAGTGAAAGAGTTAGTGGGCGAACAAGTAAGAATGTCAGCAACTCAAGCGGTGTAATAAGAATGTATGCAGCCTTTGGAACACCAGGCATAAACATGATCTCTTTAAAGTATTTCCAAGCACCTTGCTTGCGAATTCCAACGTAGTGGAAAACTAAGTAAACGCTGGCGGCCAAGACGTATGGGAATGAAACACGAGACATTGTTGGGAATTGCAGGAACGGAACAATTCCGAAGATGTTATTAGTCAAAATAAATGTGAAGAGTGTGAAGAGGTATGGAACAAAGCGCATGAAGTCATGGCCGATAACATCTCTTGCTAAATCATTGCGCACGAATGCATAAATGCTTTCGCCAGCGAATTGGAATTTAGAAGGAACGATCGAAGCTTTACGAGAAGAAAGAATGAAGAAGACTGAAACTAAAATTACTGAGAGAAAAACGAGAAAAATAGGTTTTGTAGTAAAAACATTGTCACCAAAAATTGGTGGGAGTTCGAAGTCGTTGCTACTAGGTGGGACGAAGCCTTCACCCTCTGCGCTTAAAACCACTAACGAGCGCACGCACACTCCTTCAAACAAACTCGAATGAAATCAAACGGACTTATCAGTTAGACGCTGGGGATGCGTTCTGCAGGCAACCTTATGGGGAAAAGTCCCGCCTGTGAAATCGGAAAAAGGGTGGGCTTGGAGCCACTGACGTGCAGTTATTCGCGCCCGAAGCGAAGCCAGACGAGGTAAATACCAGAAGCAGCCCCCACGAGAAGGCCAGTCAAAAGAAGAAAGGTAGTTCCGAGCCATCTATCTAAAGCCCAGCCAACTCCGCCCCAGAAAAGTAGTCCGGAGAGTAAATAACCGATGATTGACCACCCAGCATTTTCATCACGTGTTGCCATGTGCCAACTCCTTTGTCCGCGACTACTTTATTCTTTAGGGTTTGTTTCGGGCAGGGGTAAATGTATGCGTAATTTCATGAAACTAGCAATTTCTCCACCTAGCCAGGCAAAAGTAAGCGCAATTGCCGTTACACCAAAAGTTGTTCTGTTGATGCTCTCTCGTGAAGTAAATGCACTAAGCAAGTAGAGAAAAACTCCAAGAAAAAGTAGCTTCGCAAAGTATGAAAATACAGCAAGGGCCATGGTACTCATTGGATCAAGATTTCTAGCTATTCGAGAAACTCCGATATGAATTGCAAAATAAATAATCACAACAAATTGCGCGATTAGTCCTCCAAGAAAACCAGACAACCCAGCAAACACCGAACTAATTGCTATTGCAATAACGCCAACTATAAGAGATGGCACTAAAGCGCCGCGCAACATAATGGTCTCGGTACTCTTTTGATCAGACATATACCGAATCCTTTTTGCCAGTTCGCGTAGCAACGATTGTGATTGTTGCTAGTACTGCAGCAGTTAAGAGCGCAACCCACATTGGTGCGAATGCAGAGATAGTTATTGGGAAGGCAAGGGTTGCAGTCCACAAGTACATGATCACGGCAGTTCTGACATGTGAATTTCCTGCAGAAAGCAATCTGTGATGTAGATGATCTTTATCTGGCGCGAAAGGTGAACGACCTGCACGTAGACGACGTGCAATCGCGAGAACTAAATCAGCTAGTGGAATTGCAAGAACTGCAAAAGGCAACAACAACGGCAATAACGTCGGACCTGCTTCAACTGCTGAAATTGCATTGGGATCAACTTGTCCCGTTAATGTGATTGCAGCCGAAGCCAGCAATAAACCTAAGAACATCGAACCCGAATCCCCCATAAATATCCGTGCAGGGTGTGAGTTATGTGGCAAGAAACCTAGACAAATTCCAATAAGAACCGCAGTCATAAGAGACGGCGCACCCGCACGACTAAAGCCCCAGACCACCGCTAATAGATATGCAAATGTGAAGAACGCAGCCCCTGCTATTGCAACGATGCCAGCGGCTAATCCGTCTAACCCATCAATAAAGTTAACGGCGTTGATAGTGACTAAAACAATTAATACTGTGACAAGTTGACCAATACTTGGCGGCAGAGTGATCACTCCATTAATTGGTAACCACAAGATTTGAATTCCGTAGATAAGCAAGATTCCAGCTGCCAGTGCCTGGCCCGCCAATTTTGTAAGTGCATCTAATTGGAAGCGGTCATCGGCCATTCCGAGTAATACAAGAAAA
>Ga0214168_1000173_pt1 | contig 25297 bp, 29 predicted proteins | sample LakMenepilimnion_FD_153002 | JGI IMG/M metagenome (GOLD analysis project Ga0214168, IMG submission 153002) | Freshwater microbial communities from Lake Mendota, WI - Practice 29OCT2010 epilimnion v4 | ecosystem: Environmental > Aquatic > Freshwater > Lake > Epilimnion/Euphotic zone | place: Lake...
CTTGGTGGATGATTTGTCCAAGAGCCTTGGTTGTACTCAGGAATATGAATTCCACTTACCCAAAGCTCACCATCTTTTGCCATGGCGTAACCATCGGTAAGGGATGCTCTACCCGCTCTTAAGGATTTAACCTCAGTGCCGGTAAGCACCAAGCCGCATTCATAAACAGTTTCGATAAAGTAATCATGACGAGCACTCTTGTTTTGGGCAATTACTTTTTTGCCTAACTCTTTGACCAAAAGCAACCCCCAATCTTAAGTATTACAGGCGGTGGTTAAACCTTGAGGTATTTACGTAATGTTAGAACTGAGGCAATGCCAGATACCACAAGGCCAGTTAGCAATAGCCAGGCAGATGCAACCCAAACATCACTCCAACTAAAGAATTGAGTAAAGGTTAAAAGCGGTGCAACTTTGGAATCAATAATTGCTTTAAAGCCAACTAATACACCTGTTGAAACTAACCAACCAAAGACTGCTGCAAATATACCTTCGAGCAAGAATGGCAATTGAATTGAAAAGCTTGATGCACCAACTAGTTTCATTACCCCAGTTTCTCTTCTTCGGTTAAAGGCGGCTATTCGAAGTGTGTTACTTATCAGCAAGGCAGCGGTTAAGACTGAGGCTGCGCCAATTAATAATGCACCATTTCTTAATACGCCAAGTAATCTAAAAAACTTATCTAGTATCGCTCGTTGATCTTGGACAACATCAACACCGGGCCTGCCGGCAAAAGCACTTTCAATTACTGCAAATTTAGTTGGATCTTTTAACTTAACTCTAAAGGATTCTGGTAATTGATCAGGGGTAACATTTTGAGCAATTGCTGAGCCCTTAAATCTTTCTTGGAATCTTTTGAATGCCTCACTTTGTGATTCATAGTAAACCTCATCCACAACCGGAAGGGCTCTTAAATCTTTTTGGATACCAATTTTTTGATCAGCTGTGATCACACCTTTTGCGCAAGATTGTCCTTCAGATAAAGATCCACATAAAAATATTGATACCTCAATTTTGTCATACCAATAATCTTTCATTACCCGCACCTGTGAGTTTGCTAGCAATCCAATACCTAATAATGAAAGGGAGATTGCAACGGTAATAACAACTGCAAAGGTCATGGTTAGGTTTCGGCGCAGGCCGATTCCCACCTCACTCATTACAAACTTAGCGCGCATCTTCTAACCCTATCTTTTCTATCTCTGCTTTAGCCGGTATAGCCATAGACACCACGAGCCTGGTCGCGAATTACATGGCCACCTTCTAATTCAATTACTCGCTTACGCATTTGATCCACAATTCCAGCATCATGAGTAGCCATTACAACTGTGGTTCCCTCACGATTGATTCGATCTAGTAACTTCATAATTCCAACTGAGGTGGCAGGATCTAAGTTTCCAGTTGGCTCATCTGCAATCAAAATTGTTGGCCGAGAAACATAAGCCCTTGCAATCGCAACTCTTTGTTGCTCACCTCCTGATAACTCACTTGGCTTTCGATCGCCCTTTTCCTCAAGTCCAACAAGCTCTAATACCTCAGGCACATCTCGGCTGATCTGTTTATTTGAATAACCTAGAACATGTAATGTGAAGGCAACATTTTCTGAAACTGTTTTATTTGGCAACAATCTGAAATCTTGGAAAACTGTTCCGACCTGTCTGCGAAGTTCTGGCACCTTATGGTTTGCTAAAGTGTTTAAATCTTTACCAGCCACATGTATTACCCCAGTTGTTGGCCTTTCTTCTCTGAGAACTAGTCTTAAGAATGTAGATTTACCAGAGCCTGATAAGCCAACTAGAAATACAAACTCACCCTTTGCGATCTCAAGGTTTACTCCATCTAAGGCAGCTTTTTCTTGCCTTGGATAGAGCTTTGTGACATTCTCAAATCGAATCAAAATCAAAGCCCTTCAATCAAGTAATTAAATCGACTGCACCTAGTTTAGATAAGCAAAGACATTTATTTGGTTATTTAATGGCTATTTCCGCTATTTAAACCTGAGAATTACCGCTTGAGTGTGAGATTACTCGCGCTCTTTGCGCCATTTAATGCCAGCCTCAATAAATCCATCAAGATCACCATCTAAGACAGCAGATGGATTTCCAACCTCAAAATCTGTTCGTAAATCCTTAACCATTTGATAAGGAGCTAATACATAAGATCTCATTTGATTTCCCCAAGAGCCAGAGTTATCACCCTTTAATGCATCCATTTTGGCACGCTCTTCTAATCTGCGTCGCTCTAATAACTTTGATTGCAAAACTGCCATTGCAGTTGCACGGTTTTGAATTTGTGATCTTTCATTTTGGCAAGAGACCACAATTCCAGATGGCAAGTGAGTAATTCTCACCGCTGAATCTGTGGTGTTAACACCTTGACCGCCAGGGCCTGAGGAGCGATAAACATCAACTCGTAAATCTTTTTCTTCAATTTCAATGTGATCACTTTGTTCAACAACTGGCACAACCTCAACACCTGCAAAGGATGTGTGGCGGCGAGATTGGGAATCAAAAGGTGAAATACGAACCAAACGGTGAGTTCCTTGCTCAACTGAAAGCCTGCCATAGGCATAGGCGGCTGAGATTCTAAAGGTGGTTGATTTAATTCCAGCCTCTTCAGCATATGAGGTTTCTAAAACATCAATTTTATAATTATGTCGCTCGCAATATCTAACATACATACGCATCAACATTTGCGCCCAATCAGCAGCCTCAACCCCACCTGCCTCTGAGCGAATAGTCATTAATGCATCTCGTTCATCATACTCACCACTTAGAAGTGTTTGTACTTCAAGATCATTAATAACTTTTGTTAATTCATCCAACTCTCTATCAACATCTTTAAAGGCAGCAGCCTTATCACTTTCACTCAAAGCTAACTCAACCATTACCGGCATATCATCTAATCTTGATCTAATTGAATTTATCTTATTAATTGTTGATTGGGCTCTAGACAACTTACTTGTGATTACCTGCGCTGCCTGCGGATCATCCCAGAGATTTGGCACACTTGCCTGCTTTTCTAAATCTTCAGCTGTTTCAATTAATTTAGGCAGGTTTAAAACCTGTTCAATTGATTTAAGAGTTAAATCAACCTTACCTATCTCATCTTGATAATCCCGGGCGGCCATGGGGTAAGGGTAATCTAATTAGGGATGTATACCGAACTTGCGCCAACCTTGGTCGAAATTATTACTTCATTTAACTCACCCATTTGAATAAAGGGTATTTGCACCGGCAATTTCCCGTGGATTGATATTTGAGCCGTAATTTCATATAACCCGCAATCAAAGGAATCAATCAAAACTTTTTTTCCAGCAACACTTGCCTGTGAGATCAAAAGCGAAAATTTTTGATTAGCTGATGAGCAATCAAGTGGCACATGCTTACTTGATGAAAAACGATTTAGCTCTGCGTAGTAGGCAAGTAAGTTAATAGATTGCGCAGATTTATTCACCGCCGCCTCCCCCAAATTTGTTAACTCTCTTTTTACTGCATAGGCAGATGCCACATTAATTGAGATAAATGAGAGCAGCATGGCGAAGATAAAAAAGCTAAATGAGAGCGGTATTAATGAGCCGCGGCTTTTACCAAGAAGTAGTTTTTTTATCGCCATAAATCAACATACTCAGTAGCAGATGCCTTGAAATCACTTCCTGAGGAAATTGTTGCAGTTACTTGATTTCCTGGTTTAAAGCATGGGTATGTATTACAACTTATCTCTAGATTTATTTGACTCACCCGTGCCTTTGATTGGGCCCATTTAGATTGATATATATCAATAACTTGAAATGCTCTCACTCTGGCAAGCTCCTCATTTGGACTGGTGACAAATGCTCTAACCACCTGCCGGGCTAAGTTAGTTGCTTCATGAACTGCAACTGATTTATTTTGAATTGCAGTAATAAAGATAAGAAAGATTGTAAAAAAAGGCAGGGTAAAGATCAAAAACTCAGAGATAGCCGAACCCTGGTTAGATTTTGATAGAAATCTAATTATTTTCATTCTCATCAACTGCGATTGAAATAACCCTTTTACCTGAGGTAAATCCAAAATCAATGAACTTATCTATAACTCCCCTTTGGTCAAGAAGTAGTACAGATCCACCTCCTGCCAGTGAATGGCGTTCATAATCTATGGAGCCACCTTTGATTGCAACCTTTGCAAGCTCTGCTTGAGAGAAATTACTTTCACGCATAATGCTAAATTGCATAAAGACCAATTGAAACATCACCAGAAAGACGAATAGTTGGGGAATTAAAGTTAGAAAAGATTCAGCTGACCCTCGAGTCTTTGCAAATAAAAGCTTGCGCAACTTACCTGATACCGCCCATCGCATCTAATGAGTTGCGCAAGATTGTGGTTAATTTAGGAGCTGCAATTGACCAAATGCCAGTAACTAAGGCGGTGGTCATTAATACCACCAAGACCCAACCTGGTACATCACCCCTACTTGATCCAGTTAGAAACTCTCTTATTTTGATTTGAAGCTTTACATAAATTTTAGTCATCTTTACTCCATTCGCAGGTGAGTGAAAGATACTTAACTATTTAACTCTTTAATTGAAATTGTTTATCTTGTGTGGAGAAGTAATCATCCACCAGTAATTTGTTTGGTACTTTAAGTTATAGGTTGATTATGTAATCTGCTTTAGAAGCAGTTGCCTCTACAATCTTTGCATTAACCTCATCAGTTCCTCTTGCCCATGCATATGCAGCATCAGCATCTTTGCCGAATTTCTGATGTCTCTTAGTTAATCTGTCTAACCGTAAGTCATCATCGATATTTACATACCAAATCTCATCTAACTCCTCAGCAACTCCTTGCCAGCCCATCTCATTTAAAAGTAGGTAATTGCCCTCTGTTAAAACTATTTTGGTCTTAGCCAATACCACTCCATCGGCGGCATAGGACTCCTCAATCTCGCGATGAAAAACTGGGAAGTAAACATCCTTATCAATATCATTTCTTAATCTGCGCAATAGATTTACATACCCTTCTGAATCAAAGGTATTCGGAGCCCCTTTTCGATCAGCTAATCCAAGACGGGCAAGTTGGCTATTGCTTAGGTGGTAGCCATCCATTGGAACAATTGTGGCAACACCTTTTGGAAGATTACTTAAAATATGTTCAGTTAGTGTTGATTTTCCAGCACCAGGTTTGCCAACAATTCCGATGATTATTCGTTTATTGGTAGAGGCATTAAACGCATTTATGCGCTCTATTACTTGGTCGAGTGAATTGATTAAATCTGGCACTGTTACAGCTTAGTTTTTATGCGCAGCTACAATTTTGTTTTCAATATACTCTCGAGCAGATTTTGCCATTGACTTATTATCTGTCCATAGATTACGCCAGATACCAAGAGTGCTAGATAGATCTGGGGCAACAACAGTGGATGAGAATGATTCAAAGGTAATAGTTCCTTTGTAGCCAATTTTTGCAAGGGCGCCAAAGAATGAGTCAAAATCAATATTTCCAGTTCCAAGTGGGCCACGGTGGCTTGCACCAATATGAACATAACCCAACTTATTACCAGCCTCTAATACAGGTGATACTAAATCCTGCTCTTCAATATTCATGTGATAGATATCCAGGTGCACAACCACATTTGGCTCACCAATATCTTTGATCATCTCTAATGCTTGGCTGCCGGTATTTAAAAGATTTGATTCATAGCGATTAACTGGCTCAAGTCCTAGCGTGATTCCCTTTGCTTGGGCTGCAATAGCTAAGCGCTTAAGGGCGGCAACTGCGTTATCACGTGCTTTCTTTGTTGGTGGAAACTTATATTTTCCAAGGGCGCTGAAGATAACTCCGCCTAGGTAATCTCCGCCTAATTGTTCAACCACATTTAAAGCATCCATTAATCGAGCTTCACCGCGTTTGGCAATTTCAGAATCATCATTATTGATATCTGCATCAAAGGAAAGACCAAGTGAGCAAGCACCCTTTAAGCCAAACTCTTTTAGAGTGGCCTTAGTATGTTCAACATCAATTGATTTTGGATCAAGTGCTGGAATTTCAATTAATCCATAACCTGCTTCAGCGGAGTTCTTAATCGCTTCGCGGCATTGATCCTTAGACCAACCTCCCACCCAGACAAGTGCATGAACGCCAAGTAGATTTGGGATGGTTGTCATTTTTTCATCCTTTTCCTGATTTTGCTCCGGTTATCAATGCTACCAACTCATCACCTGACGTATCTTTAGAGCGTAATCCAGCCATCACATCTCCTTGGCGCATTACCCAAATTTGATCTGACAGACGAAGAACTTGATCAAAATTATGACTAATCAAAAGAATGGCCAGCCCTTGAGCTTTCATTCTCTTAATCAAATCTTCAACCTTTGCAGTCTCTCTAACACCCAGCGCTGCAGTTGGCTCATCCATAATTACAACACTTGAACCCCAGCCAGCAGCACGGCAAATCGCAACCGCCTGTCGCTGACCACCAGATAAGCGCCTAGTGCGAGATTTAATTGAAGGAATATAAACATCAAGATTCTTAAGCATCTTGGTCGCTTCTTCCTTCATCTTTGATTTATTCAAAATCTTGAAAGGACCAAATCCTTTGGTAATTTCACGGTTTAGGAAAAGATTTTGCCAAATACTCAAATCTTCAATCAAGCTAAGAGTTTGATAAACCGTCTCAATCCCAAAAGATCTTGACTCTTCTGGATTAACAAACTCAACAACCTCACCGTTGATTTTAATTTCACCCTCATCAGAGTTATAAACTCCAGAGATACATTTAATCAAAGTTGATTTACCAGCGCCGTTATCGCCAATAATTGCGGTAACTTCACCAGGTTTAGCAAACATTGAAACACCCTTTAGCGCATCAACGCTACCAAATGCTTTCTTGATGTTTACGCACTCAATTGCATACGGCTTAGTGGTCATTTATCTGTCCTTACTAACGCAGCTGAGAGAATCACAACTAAACCAATTGATAGGTATTGGTAGTAAGCAGCAACACCAATTACGGTCAAACCATTTGATAATGATTGAAGTAATAGGGCTGCAATAAATGGGCCAAATATTGTTCCTCGGCCACCAAACAAGCTAACGCCACCTAACACCACAGCGGCAACGCTATTTAAAAGAATTGAGGTATTTGCTGCCGGCTCAGCAGAACCAATACGAGAGATCGCAAGTGTTGCTGCAAATCCAGCAAGAGCGCCAGAGATTACATATACAGCTACTTTGATTTTAACGACAGAGATTCCCATTGCTCGAGCAGACTCTGGATCTCCACCAACTGCAAATACGTGGGTACCAAATCGAGTATGGAATAACACAAAGTGGGCAACTACAACTATTACAAAGGCAACCATCATTAGATATGGAATATTTGCTTTATCGCCTATTGCAAGGGTTGCAAGTGATTCACTAATAACCTGACGAGGCTTTCCATCGCTGAGAACTAGTGCGGCACCTGAAGCAACGCTTAGCATGCCAAGGGTGACAATAAAATCATTAATTTTTCGCTTTGCAATGATAAGTCCATTTAGTAGACCAACAAATGTGCCAGCGATTGTGCCAATTAATACACACTGCCAAAGTGGCCAACCATTGGTGAAAGCCAACCCAAAGGTCACGGCGCCAAAGGTCATGGTTGAGCTAACAGATAGGTCAATGCCCGCGGTTAAAACTGTGAAGGTTTGGCCCACTGCAATAATCGCAGGAATTGAGGCTGCTACCAAAATATTATTTAGGTTCCAAAGTGTTAGGAACTCAGCTGGCGCAATGGCGCCAAAGAATGCAATAACAAATACGAAAGCGACTACAACAAGCCAGTCAGACCAGAAAAACGGGTCTTGAATCTTGGAGCGCACTCGGCCCAAAAAGTTAAGGTCAACTGCACCCTCTGATGAGGGTGCAGTTGATTTTTTACTTATTTTTTTCACTTACTTACTTACGCCAAACCTAGTTCTTCTTGATTAGTTTTGTGTAAGGGTTTGTGTATGTACCAGGAGGTGTCTGGTTAGGGAAATATCCACGTGTGCTCTTGTTTGTTAGAGCAGCAGTGATATTTGCGCTATCGATGATGTAGTAAGGAGTGATTGTTTGTGCAGGAACCTTGCCACCTTGTGCGGCAATGATGCATGCTTCAACGCCCATTTGACCCATTACATATGGATATTGAGAAATAGTTGCTGTGATTGATCCAGCCTTTACTTCGTTTAGGGCATCAGCGATACCGTCAACTCCGTATACAGGGATCTTTAGACCAGCAGCCTTGATTGCCTTGCCTACGCCTTGTGCCATTTGATCGTTAGCTGCAAAGAAACCAGCTAGATCTTTGTTGGCTGTAATCATTGCGTTTGCTGCATCTAGTGCCTTGGTTGTATCCCAGTCAGCGTTAACTGGACCAACAAATGTTGCTCCAACTGCGCCAGCCTTGAAACCATCAACGCGTGCTGCGCTGGTTACGTTTCCAGCAAGACCTGCAATAAGACCAATCTTCTTTCCTGCTCCAATTGCGGCAACCATCTTCTCTCCGCCAGCTTTACCAGCTGCGAAGTTATCGGTTCCTGCAAATGAAGTGATCTTTCCACCAGCAGCCTTAAGTGATGCTGCATCTACTGGAGAGTCAATGTTGATAACTGTCTTCTTCTTCTTGGTGATCTTACCAATAGCTTGTGACAGGTTGTTTGAAGAAATTGGAATTACGATATAGCAGTCATAGTTTTGACCAGCTAGAGAATCAAGCTTATTAGCTTGTCCAATGTCATCGTTTAGTCCTGGAGCTGCTTGTACATTTGCATAAACTCCATACTTAAGTGCAGTCTCTTCGATACCTTCTTTGATACCGATGAAGAATGGGTTATCTAATCCCTTTACAACTGCTGCAACACGGATGCTCTTTAGCTTCTTAGTTGCTGCTGTGCTTGTAGTAGTTCCAGCGATCAACAATGATGATGATGCAACTGCAACTAGTGCCACTTTAACAAAGCGGTTTAGTTTCAAAATATCCTCCTATGGATTTGATTTATGAATCACATTCCCATCACAAATGTATTGGGGCCGATCTTCACGTCGGACGACCCTATAGGAGTATTAGGTAAGTTAAAAGTGGGTAGTGATTAAAATAACTTTTTGTTATAAACCTCATGCGGGCAGGGCAACTACTTTATTGAGGCTAACCCCATGGCACAGATTTCATTGGCTATCAGGGCATCCTCAACTGTTGCTAAGTCAGGGTTTATCACCCCGGATGAGATTTCCTTAATCCAAGCTTTTAACTCCTCTATATAAGAAGGTTCAAATCTGGTCATCCAATTCTCAGCCATCTTTCCACCCTTTGGTGCGCCACCAACTCCGTTTACTTGGGTGTAAACATCGCCATGAGTTCCAATTTGAATAGATCCTTTTTCGCAAACTATTTCAACCCGACAATCAAATCCATAATTATTAAAAGCAACAATGTCACCAACCATTGTTACACCACTCTTAAGCTTGCCAATCAGGATAAGTGGATCATTTAGACCCTCTGGTGACAATGATGATCGTTTTGGATAAAAACTTGTAATTGATTCCCACTCATCTTTAAAAAGCCAGCGATAGATATCGAAATCATGAATTGCAATATTGGTAAATAAACCAGTTGAGGTTGCACCAGTTGATGAAACATTTCTAGTTACAGTGCGAAAAAATGTTGGTGCGCCATAATCTCCAGTTGCAATTAATCTGCGCACCTCTTGATAGCAAGGATCAAAGCGGCGCATAAAGCCAAAATTGATCATTTTCTTTCCCGCTTGTCCTTCATATGCTCTTATCTTTGAAGCGATATCTCGGGCGTCTTCTAGGGTTGTGGCAATTGGTTTTTCACACAAAATAGGTTTCTTTGAAGCAATGGCAAGGTTTAAGTGAGCAACATGCAGAGGATCTGGCGAGGCAATAATTACTGCATCAACTCTTGAATCATTCATTAACTCTTCTGGGTTTGAAGTTGAGATTAAAACAGTTTTAAGCTCTTGGGCAAGTTTTTCTACCTTTGTCAGATCAACATCAGATAAGCCAACAACTTTGGCCTCTGGAATATGGTCGCGAATAAATCTTGCATGTCCGGCACCCATTACACCTGTACCGATGATTCCAACATTAATCATTAACTATCAACCTGACTTCAAAATTACACTGCTATATGGAACTGCATCACCTGTGTGAATAATTGCCAGTGATTGTCCTACCTTGATTTTAAACTCTTCATGAGGAATCAAAGTTACTGGGACATGTTCATAATGTTTTTTATACTTTGCAACCGTTGCTGAATCAACCTTTTGAGAAAATTCATTTGCTAAATAAAGACCTGTTAAATCTAATAGCGGCAAGATGGCATCTAATACATCAGGGATAGTTGGAAAACCTTTAACCAATGCAAGGTCTACTAATTCAACACCTGGATAACTTGGGAATGGGCCATCAACAATTGCCAATGTGTTGACATGTCTAAATTGCGCCAGCACCGATGCTAGCTGAGCATTAATAATTCCATCTTTAAGCATTAACGTTCCTTCTCTGAAGACATTAGCTTCAAAATATCATCTCGCTTTGGTAAGGATACAGTCGCACCTTTTTGTTGGACAGAAAGTGCACCTGCAGCCGTAGCGAATCGGATTGCGGTATCTAAGTCAAGCCCTTCGCTTAATCTGGTGGCCAATGCCCCGCAAAATGCATCACCTGCTGCTGTGCTATCAATACTTTCAACCTTGAAGGTTTTGTAGAGTTTTTCATTATTTTCTTCAACTAAAACTGCCCCATCCTCACCCATTGTTATAAGAGCAGCATTTGCACCTTTAGCAAGTAATTTTTTGCCTGCTGTGATTGCTGAATCTAAATCAACTACTTTAACTTGTGTTAAAAACTCTGCCTCAAATTGATTTGGGATGATTAAATCAATCACTGAGTAAAAACTATCGCTAATAACCTTTGCAGGAGCTGGATTTAGAAGAGTATAAAAACCAGCAGCTTTGGCCTTCTTAAATGCTGCCTCAACCTCAAGAATTGGGCTTTCAAGTTGAGATAGCAATATCTGCTTACCTGCAACTTTATTCATTAAAGAATCGGTTAGATCAGATGATTTTAAATCTGCATTAGCACCAGCAATTACAATAATTCTGTTTTGGCCTTGGTGATCAACCTCGATGATCGCAGTTCCACAGGCGCCTTGTATTTTCCTAATACCTTCATTACTGATGCCTTCAGTATTCATTACATTATTTAGTAGTTCAGAGTTTGAATCATCACCAAGTACGCCAACCATCGCTACTGCTCCACCTGCGCGGGCGGCGGCAACTGCTTGATTTAAACCTTTACCACCTGGAAAAGTTTCAAACTTATCCCCTACCACCGTCTCGCCAGGTAGTGGCATTCTCTCTAGATAGGTAACAATGTCTAGATTTAAACTACCGAAGATTAAAACTCCCATGCAAAGCTTTATAAACCTACTTCAGTAAGTGACTTAGAGAGTAGTTCTAAACCTAACTTCGCATCTGCTTCAGAAATATTGCATGGTGGCACCATGTGAATACGATTGAAATTGTTAAATGGCATTAAGCCATTCTTCTTACATGTGGCAACAATTTCATTCATCTTTGGGCTTGATGCACCGTATGGTGCAAGTGGTTCACGAGTTTTTCGATCCGTGACCATATCAACGCCCCAGAAAACTCCAGCGCCTCGGATATCACCAATCACTTGGTGCTTCTTTGCTAATTCATTAAGTCCTGGCCCAAGAATCTTTTCACCAATGCTGGCCGCATTTTCAACCATCTTTTCACTCTTCATCACATCAATGGTTGCAACCGCTGTTGCGCAAGCAATTGGGTGGCCAGAGTAAGTAAGACCGCCAGGGAAAACTCTTTCATCAAAAGTTTTTGCAACTTTCTCAGGGATTATTACTCCGCCAAGTGGGATATATCCTGAGGTAACTCCTTTAGCAAAAACTATTAGATCTGGAATTGATTTTGAGTGTTGGAAACCAAACCATTTACCAGTTCTACCAAATCCAGACATAACCTCATCTGCAATCCATAGAATTTCATATTTATCGCACAGTGCCCGCAAACCATCAAGGTAGCCAGCTGGTGGAACAAGTACGCCGGCAGTTCCTGGCACAGATTCAATTAAAATTGCCGCAATTGTTTTTGGTCCTTCAAAAATAATTGTTTGCTCTAAATGTTCAAGTGCGCGCTGACACTCTTCCTCTTGGTTAGTTGCCCAAAATGCGGTGCGATAGAGATAAGGTCCCCAGAAATGCACATGTCCATAACCAAACTCATTTGGGAATCTTCTTGGATCTCCTGTTGCATTAATTGCAGAGCCAGTATTGCCATGATAAGAACGGTATGTTGATAAAACTTTGTGCTTATTGGTGTGAAGTCTGGCCATTCTTATCGCATTTTCAATTCCATCTGCACCACCATTTGTAAAGAAAACTTTCTTAAAACTATCTCCGGCAACACCGGTAATTCTCTTTGCTGCTTCATTTCTTGCTTCATTTGCATGTTGTGGTGCAACGGTTGCTAAAACATCTGCTTGTTCTTTAATTGCTGCAATAACCTTTGGATGCTGATGACCAATATTTGTGAAAACTAACTGACAAGAAAAATCCAAGTACTTCTTTCCCGTAAAATCCCAGAAATAAGAACCGGCACCACCGGCTACTGTCATCGGTGAGATTTGCCCCTGTGCTGACCATGAGTGAAATACATTTGCTCGATCGTCGGCAAATACCTTTGCTGCTTTGTCTGGATTATTTTCTGGGGTACTCACATTGCTCCCTAATTGCTCGCTTATTTCCTAACCCAATCTAATCACTTATGCGGGCTTTTTGGTAGGAAGGGGTAATTTCATAGCCGCAAAACCTTCAGGTATGGTTGCCATATGGAAACTATTTCACATTGGATTAACGGCGCACTATCAACTGAGAAAGCAGATCGCACTGGTGATGTATATAACCCAGCTACTGGCCAGATCTGCGCAAAGGTAAATTTTGCAACACCACAGACGGTAGATCACGCCGTAGATGTAGCAACTAAAGCATTTGAGACGTGGCGCCACGCTTCATTAACTAAGCGCACTCAGGTCCTATTTGCATTTCGTGAATTAGTAAATCAAAACAAGGAAAAATTAGCTGCGCTAATCACAAAAGAGCATGGAAAAGTTTTAAGCGATGCTTATGGCGAAGTTACTCGCGGTCTTGAGGTTGTTGAGTTTGCTTGTGGAATTCCACATCTATTAAAGGGTGGCTTCTCTGAAGAGGTTTCAACCGGTGTTGATGTTTATTCAATTCGCCAGCCATTAGGACCTGTTGCAGTAATTTCACCATTTAACTTCCCAGCGATGGTACCTATGTGGTTTTTCCCAATCGCGATCGCTTGCGGAAATACAGTAATTGTTAAGCCATCTGAAAAAGATCCAAGTGCCATCATGTTGGTTGCGCAACTACTTAAAGAGGCTGGATTACCTGAGGGCGTATTTAACGTAGTTCATGGAGACAAGGTTGCAGTTGATGCGTTGTTAACCCATCCAGGAATTAAATCTGTTTCCTTTGTTGGTTCAACTCCAATTGCAAAATATGTTTATGAGAATGGCACAAAAGCTGGAAAGCGAGTGCAGGCATTGGGCGGGGCTAAGAATCACATGATCGTTCTGCCAGATGCAGATCTTGATTTAGCAGCAGATGCAGCAGTTAACGCAGGCTTTGGATCTGCCGGTGAAAGATGTATGGCGATCTCAGCAATTGTGGCAGTTGAGCCAATTGCCGATAAGTTAATTGAAAAAATTACTGAAAGAGCAACAAAGATTAAAACCGGTGATGGCACAAAGGGTGCTGATATGGGACCACTTGTAACTAAGGTTCACCGTGACAAGGTTGCCTCATATATTGAAGCTGGTGAAAAAGAGGGTGCCAAGATTGTTTTTGATGGCAGAAAAGTTGCCGTAGATGGAGATGGCTTCTGGCTTGGACCTACCTTGTTTGATCAAGTTAAGACCAGCATGAGCATCTACCAAGAAGAGATCTTTGGACCAGTTCTAAGCGTTATTCGCGTTAAGAGCTATGACGAAGCGTTAAAGATGGTTAATGATCACCAATATGGAAATGGAACTGCGATTTTTACCAATGATGGTGGAGCAGCTCGAAGATTCCAAAACGAGGTAGAGGTTGGAATGGTTGGAATCAACGTTCCTATTCCAGTACCAATGGCTTACTTCTCATTTGGTGGTTGGAAGAACTCATTATTTGGTGACTCACATGCACACGGAACTGAAGGTGTTCACTTCTTTACCCGTGGCAAGGTTGTTACAAGTAGATGGTTAGATCCAAGCCATGGTGGAATTAATTTAGGTTTCCCGCAAAATACCTAAATTAGCCGCGAATTGTTTTTGCTAATTCCTTAAAGTCATTAACCATAAAATCAATCTCTGCTTGACCATGCGCTAAAGAAATTAGCCATTGTTCATCTAATCCTGGTGGAGTCATAATTCCATGGTTTAGCGACCATAAGAATGAAAGCTCTGCAACTTGGAAATCTGTTGCTTTGTAATCTCGGTAATTTCGAACTGGACTATCTGACCAGGTAACACAGCCCTTAACACCAAAGCCAACAGTGTGAGCTGGTAATTCATATTGATCGATAATCTCCTTGATTCGAGTAAGTGCTTGAATATTTAATGATTCAGCTTTTTCAAGTGCTTCGGTTGTGCAAATCTTGTCTACAGCTTTAACTGCAGCCATCGCTAAAATATGTCCATTAAATGTACCTAGGTGTGGCATACGTCCATCGGTAACTGGTTTCATAAACTCAGTTTTGCCACCAAAGGCTGCAAGTGGTATTCCACCACCAATAGATTTTGCAAGACAAATTAAATCTGGAATCACGCCAAGACGTTGGGCGGCTCCTTGTGGTCCAGCTGTTAATCCAGTTTTTACCTCGTCAAAAATTAAAACAATTTTGTATTGATCACATAGAGCGCGAACTGCCTCTAGGTATCCCTCATCTGGCAAAACAATTCCGATATTTTCTAAAACTGGTTCAACAATAAAACAAGCAATAGTTGCAGAGTGTTTTTGGAAGACATTTTCAAGTGCTTCAATGTTGTTATAAGGAACCACATATGACTCACCTGGCACTGAAGCATTTCCGATCACAGAGTTTGGAGACTCAGCCGGTCCTGCTTTATCTAGTGAAGGTTTGGTTGAAACCATAAGTGCATCACCACTTCCGTGGTAACCACCTTCGACCTTTACTACTCCCTCTTTACCGGTGTATGCGCGAGCAGTTCTTACTGCATACATGGTGGACTCAGTTCCTGAGTTGGTAAATCTGATTTGATCAATGCCGAAGCGGCGACAGAGCAACTCTGCTGCCAGCCTTGAATCTGGAGATGGGGCGGTATACAAAGTTCCAATATCTAACGCCGACTTAAGCTCTTTAATAACCTCTTGATTTAAATGGCCAGCAAGCATTGAACCAAAGCCCATTGAGAGATCTAGCATCTTGCGACCATCGACATCAGTCATCCAAGCGCCCTTGGCAGACTTGATTGAGATTGGATATGGATCAAAAGATTGGAAAGATGAGTGAGCGCCAAGTGGAATTGTTTTAAGAGCTGTTAAGTACTCTTCACTTGAGCTACGAAGATTAGATTTATAAAGTGCTAACTGTTCCTGAAATAATTTTTCAAGGCGAACAGGATCCAGCGGTTTTGAATGTGTTGGTACTGAACGAAAGGTTTGGTTGTGGTGCGTTTGTGTTTTCATGCGATTTTGTACTGTCAAAGGGTCCAAATAGACCTAAGTTTGGCGTGCACACTCCTAGTCAAACGTTTGTAATTCTTTCCTAGTTTAGCAGAGTTAAACTTTAAAGCAACTAATTGAAATTTACGCATAAATTTAAGTTTTTTTGTAGAAAAGTAACATTAATTTAACAAAGTTACTTTTAAGAACTATGGGGTAAATGCTTAAAAACAGGTAATCTTCCCCTTGTGATAAAAAGTAGAGTTGACTTAACTCCTCAGCAAATTGAACATTTAAAAACTTTAGTTACTGGTCAAGTTTCAACAAATGAAACAATTTTAGATCAACATGGTAGAGATGAATCTGCAATTCCACCTGTTAGACCATCGGCAGTTGTTATGCCACACAGTACTGAAGAGGTTTCAAAGGTTTTGGCTTACTGCAATAAAGAAGGAATACCGGTAGTTGCATTTGGTGCCGGCTCATCCCTTGAAGGCCATGTCTTGCCACTATTTGGCGGCATATCTTTAGATTTAACTCAGATGAACAAAATTATTGAAATTCGATCTGATGACCTACTTGTTCGTGTCCAACCTGGAGTGCATAGAGTTGAGTTAAATGAAAAGTTAGCCCGTTCAGGATTATTTTTCTCAGTAGATCCAGGAGCTGACGCAACATTGGGTGGCATGGCCGCAACAGGAGCTGCTGGAACTACCACGGTTAGATACGGTTCAATGCGGGACAATGTTTTAGCACTAACAGCAGTGATGGCAGATGGAACTGTTATTCGAACTGGAAGAGAGACGAGAAAGCTTTCTGCAGGATATGACCTAACTAGATTATTGGTTGGCTCCGAGGGCACACTTGCTGTTATCACAGAACTTACTCTTCGGATTTTTGGAATTCCAGAAAAAATGGCTGCAGCCATAGTTCGATTCGAAAATCTCTCAGATGGAGTAACTGCAGCAACTGCGATTGTTAGATCTGGTATTTCAATAGCAAGATGTGAATTCTTAGATGCTAAGTGCATTAAGAATGTTAATGCCCATGATGGCCTGACTCTGACTGAGGTTCCAACATTATTTTTTGAATTCCATGGCTCCCCTCAAGGTGTTGCAGAGGATGCAGAGTCTGTGAAGGCCATTGTTGAAGAGTTTGGTGGTTCTGAGTTTGAGTGGACAACAGATGAAGGTGCAAGAAGAAAATTATGGCAAGCACGTCACAATGCTTACTGGGCTGGAATTGCTGCTAATCCTGGAATGCGTGCAGTTAGCACAGATGCAGCAGTACCACTTTCAAAACTTGCTGAAGCTGTAACTGTGGCAGATGAGATTTTAAGTAAGCATCCTTATCCATTTTCAATATTAGGACATGTTGCCGATGCAAACTTTCACTGTTTTATTGTTACCGATCCAGCAAAACCTGAGCAATTAGAGAATGTTCGCCACCTTACCCATGAAATAACTATGAAAATTATTGAAATGGGTGGAACCTGCACGGGTGAACATGGAATAGGCTCAGGGAAAATTCAGGCTTTAGAGGCTGAAACTGGAGCGCCAGCGGTTAGTATTATGCGCTCGATTAAAAATTCACTTGATCCAAATAATATTTTAAATCCTGGAAAGGTTTTTAATTAAATGAGTTTAACTGTCTGGGAAATTACGATCGCAGCTCTTCTTGCAGTATTGCTATTTGACTTAGCACTTGCCATAGTTCGTCGGAATAAAGAGACCTCCATGAAAGAGGCCGCAGCTTGGACGATTTTTTATGTTAGTGCAGCGATCATATTTGGCTACTCACTAGGTGAATGGAGTACCACTCAAGCCCGCGGAGAGTTTTTTGCTGGCTGGATTACCGAGTATTCATTATCTGTAGATAATTTATTTATCTTTATTTTAATCTTGGCAAGATTTAAGGTGGATAAAACCAAGCAACAATTAGTACTTTTGGTTGGAATTATTTTGGCGCTCATTCTTCGAGGCATATTTATTGCACTAGGTAGTGCTGCAATTTCAAGGTATACCTGGGTTTTTTACATTTTCGGTGCATTCCTTCTTTATACCGCCTACAAACTTATTATGGAATCAGGTGAGAAAGAATGGAAAGAAGGTAAATTAATAACTTGGTTTAGGAAAAAAGGTGCATCTCCTTTAACAATCGTATTAGTTGCAATTGCATTTACCGACCTGGTATTTGCACTAGATTCAATTCCAGCAATCTTTGGATTAACAAAAGACCCATACATAGTTTTCACTGCAAATGCTTTTGCGCTGATGGGCTTACGTCAGCTTTACTTCCTACTTGGTGGGTTAATGACCAAATTGATTTATCTGAGTAAGGGCCTAGCAATAATTCTAGGTTTCATTGGAGTTAAGTTAATTATCGAAGCTGTCCACGGTAATGATATTCACTACGTACTAGGGGTTGAAATACCAGAAATATCGACTCAATTCTCATTGACGGTCATTATTGGAACATTGGTGGCTACAACTATTGCAAGTCTGGTCGTTAGTTCTAAATCAAAGGTGGCAGAATAACCCTCATGATTGAGGGCGCAAACAAGTTTCAAGTATTTGAACCACACAGCTCCACACTTCCTCCGCTGCGCCCTTACTTTCGAGAGTTTTGGCGCAGAAGAGAGTTTTCTACCGAATTATCTAAATTTTCCGATAAGGCAGAGTACTTAGAGTCAAAACTTGGCAAGGTTTGGTTAGTTTTAAATCCATTATTTTTAGCAGTTGTTTACTTTCTTCTTGTCACGGTTATTCAAGGTGGCAGAGGGCAAAGCGGAGGATTCACAACACTTTGCCATATTTTAATTGGGCTATTTACCTTTTACTTCGCTCAAAATACGATTCTATTAGGCGCTCACTCAATAACTTCTGGTGGCAGTTTAATTCTTAATCAAGCATTTCCAAGAGCTTTGCTGCCGTTATCAAGTGCGATAAGTGCCGCTAAGCAATTTTTACCTACTATTCCTATCTATGTGCTAATTGTTGTAATTGGAAAGTTGTTTTTTAATGACTCATCTTTACCTGGTTTAACAATTAGTTATGTCGTTTTGCCACTTCTGTTTTTACTTCTAGTTGTAACAAGTTTTGGTCTTTCCCTGCTTTTTGCAACCATGAATGTTTACTTCCGAGATACCACCAAACTATTGACCTACATAATGAGAATCTGGCTTTATGCCTCACCAGTTTTATGGCAGCCAGATATGTTAAACGGCTGGCACCGAGTAATTCTCTATTTGAATCCACTTGGGCCAATACTTTCAGCTAATTCAAGAATTTGGATTGATGGATTATTGCCAACGCTTTCACAAATAATTGCTTGCCTATTTTGGGCACTTTTCTCATTTGTACTTGGTGCATATTTCTTTATATCAAGGGAGCGCGATTTTGCCGTCCGCATCTAAAGAAATTAAATCAATGCCAGAGAATTTGGCAATCAAAATTGAAAACTTGTCTATTAGTTATAAAATCAATGTTGAGTCAAAGAAAACGCTTAAGAATGCAATCATGCGAGCAAGTAAAGGTGAGCGCGTTAGAACTCGTACAGTAGAGGCGGTCAAAGGTCTAGATTTGGAAATTCCACACGGATCTGTAGTTGGAATTGTTGGTGCTAATGGTGCTGGTAAATCAACTCTAATGCGTGCAATTGCTGGCATCTTGCCGCCAACTGCTGGCAAAATTAGTGTTAACGGCAGAATCTCAACACTTTTAGCTCTTGGAGTTGGGTTTAACAAATCACTTTCTGGTCGAGACAACATTATTTTGGGTGGACTTGCAGCTGGCATGAGCAAGGCTGAAATAGAAGGTCAGACTGAAGCAATTGCAGATTTTGCTGACCTGCCCGAGGGATTCATAGATATGCCAGTACGAACTTATAGCAATGGAATGTATAGCCGAGTTGCATTTGCTGTTGCTGTAAATATGACGCCCGATATTTTATTGTTGGATGAAGCGCTTTCGGCAGGTGATGCGGCATTTAAAGAAAAATCATTTAATCGTATGAGACAACTATGTGATGAGGCTCGAACTATTTTGATCGTATCTCATGCACTTTCTTCAATAAATGAGTTGTGTAATCATGCAATTTGGATGCATAAAGGCAAGATGCTCGCATCTGGTAAGCCGGAAGAGATCACTGAACAATACTTAAAGTTCTTAAATGTAGGAGAGTTGCCCTCAAGCTACGAAGATTTATAGAGGCAGTGCAAAAACTACAGCGGTAATAGCAACTGCGAGCATTGCAGATTGTGCCAAAATTGAAAGTGCTGTTGTTCTATCAGCTTTGCGGTCTTCCTCGCTTTGTACACGCTTAACATCACCAAGGCCACCGAAATTAAAAGTGCCAGCCAATCCATAAGCTAGGCAGAATTTTTTTCTAGATTGAACAAAACCAATTGCAAAAATTATGGCTGGTATGAATATAGAAAGCCGAGCAACTCTTGATTGATCAGTTATAAATAATGTTGTTGCCGTTGTAAGAGTTATAGCAGCCCCAATTAGAGCAACAAATTTCCTTCTTCTAACCTCACCTTTACCTATATTGCAAGAACCAGCAATATATTCAGTACTCATCTAGGCGTCTTCTCGTTCTTCATCATCGCTCCAGACTTCATACTCATCACTTTCAGTGCGAGCTAGCCAGTTAAACACACTCTTGAGCGCACCAAAAATAACCAGCACGCCAGCAAGAAGTGCAAATAATCTTTTGAAGGCTTTAATCATGAGATAAATCTACTATCTATTTGGTGAAGGCGGTGCTCAAGATGCGTCGGTGGCGAGTTTTTCCAGTGAACTCCCAGATACTCTAAAGACAGTCCATTGGTCCATCGGCTCAGCTCCGATGGATTTATAAAAATCGATCGCACTCTGATTCCAATCCAATACCCACCATTGCAATCGTTTGTATCCTCTTTCAACACAAATTTGAGCAAGTTTTCGCAATAAGGCTTTTCCATGACCTTGGCCCCGATACTTTGGATCAACATAAAGATCCTCAAGATAAATTCCATGCTTTCCAAGCCAAGTTGAGTAATTCAAATGCCAGACGGCAAAGCCAGTTACCTCATTCTCTAGCTCAGCAATCAAGCAGTAGACCTGAGGATTTGCACCAAAAAGTGATTGCTCCAGATCTGAAATGGAAAGTACTACCTCATTTGGCGCTTTTTCATACTCTGCCAAATCTTTAATGAATTGAATTATTTTTGGTAAATCAGCCTGAACTGCATCCCTAATTTTTAACTGCATTATTTAATTTTTGCGCTATTAAAAGCTTGCTCAATATCGGCCCATAAATCATCCACATTCTCAATTCCAACTGAAAACCTAATCAAATTCTCTGGGACTGTTGTACTTTCTGTTGGCCATCGACGACGCCTTTCCCAGATTGATTCAACTCCACCAAGGGATGTGGCATTTGTAATCAACTTAGAACTATTACACATTAGATCAACCTGCTCAACTGTTGCTTTCACTTCAAATGAGATCATTGCGCCAAAACCACGCATAAATGATTTAGCTAGTAAATGATATGGATCTGAAGGCAAACCTGGGTATCGAACCTTTGATATGCGTGGATCATTTGCTAAGCGGTTTGCAAGCTCTAACGCATTTTCTTGAGATCTTTGCATACGAAGTGCGAATGTGCGAAGTCCGCGCAAAGCAAGCCAAGCTTCAAATGGGCCTGCAATTGCACCACCATACCTGCGTGATTGTTCAAGCCTTGAATACAAAGCTGAGTCATTTGTACTCAATGATCCAAGCAATATATCACTATGACCAGACAGGTACTTAGTAACTGAGTGAATAACAATGTCAGCGCCAAGAGCAAGTGGATTTTGCAAAAGTGGTGTAGCTAAAGTGTTATCGACTGCTACTCCACAACCTGCTGCTTTTCCAGCACTAATTATTTTAGGAAGGTCAACAACTTCAAGTAAAGGATTAATAGGTGACTCTAAATAAAGCATTTGTGATCCAGCAATTGCAGCCAAAGTTTCATCTAGGTTTGCCAAATTCACAAACTTAACCTTAAGTTTTTCACTTTCATGCAATTTCTTTAGAAGAGTTGTGGTCCCTTGGTATCCATTATTTGCAGCAACAATTACAGCACCTTCAGGCAGAAGAGCAAAGACTGCACTGATCGCTGCCATTCCGGATGAAAATATTAAAGTTTTTCCACCTTCAAGAATTGAGATTGATTCTTCTAGCGCACTCCAAGATTCATTTCCATATCGGCCATAACCAATCGGTCCGCCTTCATGAAAGGTTGAATTCAAAGCAATCGGTGGATTTAGTTCGCCATCAGCTTTTTTAGCTGGCCTTCCAGATGCAACAACTTTTGACTCCGGACTTAAATCCTGCCAATTATGATCTTGGTTCATGCATTTAGCCTAACCCATCGTTTAAAAATATTTATTTGTTCTGAATATCTGATTTTTAAGCATTATTTCTTGGCTCAAGGACAAGTGCAACCGAGTTTATGCACCATCTTTGATCCGTTGGTACTGCATAGCCTTCACCAGAAAATACATGTCCTAAGTGTGAGCCACAGGCTGAGCATCTAACCTCAGTTCTAATTCGAGGAAAAAGAGAACGATCCTCTATTAATTCAACTGCATCATCTTCGGTTGGTGCATAAAAAGATGGCCACCCACAACCAGAATGAAATTTGGTATCGGATCTAAATAATTCTGCTGCACAAGCCTTACATTTATAAACGCCAATAGTTTCGCTGTCGGTGTACTCCCCAGTGAATGCAGTCTCTGTTGCCGCTTTACGCAATACCTCATATGAAAGCGGATCTACTCGATTTTTTAATTCTTCCTCATCAACCTTAACTTTGTAAGGTTTGCCATTTGAATTTACTGATTTAATTTCATCCATTTTAACTCATCACTTCAATTGGGTATGCAACTCCAGTTGAAGAGTGACAGTCATAACCATTTGGGTTTTTCTCTAAATATCTTTGATGATAATCCTCGGCAAGCCAATATGTAATTGAGGTAGCCGGAAGTATCTCGGTTACGATCTTTCCTATCCCTTGCTTACTTAATTCAGCTTGATAAACATCTCTACTTGAAAGTGCTTGGGCCATTTGTTCAGCTGATGTTGTGTAAATCGAGGAACGATATTGAGTTCCAATATCTCCGCCCTGCTGATTAAGTGAGGTTGGGTCATGCATAACCCAAAACTCTGCCAAGAGTCGTTGATAGGAAATTACTGCTGGATCAAAAATAACTTCAACCATTTCTGCATGATTAGTTGTGCCAGTACAAACCTCTTTATAAGTTGGATCAGATTTATTGCCACCCATGTATCCAACCGAGGTTTGCATTACGCCATCTAATTTCCAGAATCTTCGCTCTGCACCCCAGAAACAACCAGTAGCAAAATAAGCAGTTTGACTCATTTGCTAATTCTCTCTTATTGGTAAGGCTGGTGCAATATCGCCAATCACGAGATTAATTTCACCATTGGCCGCATGATTAGCCCTCGTAGCTTCAAGGGCTAGAGCACTGCCTTCCGCAGGCGGGTGTATAGGTTTGATTCCCGCCTAGAGCACAAAAATATCCAGATAGTGAAACAAATCTAGAAATATTCTAATTTCACAGCAAAATATCCTTGTTTATTAATTCAATTAAAGAGAGAATAAGCCAGTTGATTTTATTTACTTTAACAATTAACACTCACCTAACGAAGGAGCTGCTGCCCTATGGATTGGCGACATGAAGCAGCTTGTCGCGAAGAAGATCCAGAGGTTTTCTTCCCGGTAGGAAATACAGGCCCTGCCTTAGCCCAAATTGAAGAGGCAAAAAAGATTTGTGAAAGATGCTCAGTTAAAGAGCCTTGCCTGGCTTGGGCATTAGAAAGCGGACAAGATGCTGGAGTCTGGGGCGGGTTATCAGAGGATGAAAGACGGGCTATGAAGAGAAGAGCTGCAAGAAACCGTGCTCGTCAGATTGAAAGCCAAAATACCTTTTAATTAATTCCAAAAACAACTTCGGCTTTAGTTAAGTTGTTAATTCGATTTAAAATCAAATTACCATTCAATTCATTTTTTGTCAGTGTATTGACTATTTGAAGTCCTAAATTTGCAGATTTTTCAATACTAAACCCTTCCGGAAATCCTGGGCCATCATCACAAACACTCACTACATACTTATTCCTATCTCGAGCGATCTCAACCGTCAAACTATTGCCTGAATGGGTTAAGCCATGCTCAAGGGCATTATGAATCAACTCAGTGATTATCAGAGAAAGAGCTGTTGCGGTCTTTGAATCAAATGAGCCAAAATTTCCAACCTTGTTAAATTCAATTTTCCTTGGAGACAAGTCAAGAGAGTTTTTAATTATTTGCTCAAAAACTGAATCAAACTCGACAAATTCAGATGATTGATTAGATAAAGTTTCATGAACCAGGGCAATTGATCCCACCCTTCTAACCGCTTCATCTAGCGCCGCACTTGCAATTGGATCAGTTACCCGTCTTGATTGTAAACGCAATAATGCAGAAACGGTTTGAAGATTATTCTTCACCCGATGATGTATCTCTTTAATTGTTGCATCTTTTGTAATTAGAGCACGATCTCGGTTTCTAAGCTCAGTAATATTGTGAATCAAAGCGATTGCTCCAATTCGATCTTGGCCATCAGTAAGTGGAATAATCAAAATATCTATCACTGCCTGGGCGCTTTCATATTCGGCTCTGCGCAGGAATTTTCCACTCAGCAATGTTTGCCATGACTCATCTGTTGGCTGATTATCGCCCTGGCCAAGTCCTGCAAATACCGAACCTAAATTCTCTCCCTCAATCTCTTTTTGGAATCCAACTCTGCTCAAAGCAGATCTCGCATTTGGTGAGGCAAAGAAAATTGTGCCGTTCACATCTAACCGAATTAATCCATCACCAACTCTTGGAGCGGACTCAGAGTTATATAAACTATTTCTAATTGGAAAATTGCCTTCTGAAACCATTTTATAGATTTTATGAGCAATTTCTCGGTAGTTAAGTTCAAGCTTAGAAGGCTGGCGCATTAGTTCTGAGTTACGGTGTCTTGAGATGATTGCTAGAGTTTTTCCATTAAATATGACAGGTATGGTTTCTTCTTTAATCATTATTTGGCCGACTAATTCAGGTTTTGCATCTCGAATGATTTCTCCTGAAGATAATGCTTGATCAATTAATGGTCGATCTCCCCAATTAATCTCTGTCCCAATTAAATCCTCAGTGAACACGGTTGCGGCAGTTGTTGGCCTAATCTGGGCAACAGCTAAATATCCTTCAGGCCAAGATTTCTCATCTCGACGTATTGGTAACCAAAGTAAAAGATCTGCAAAGGATAAGTCGGCTAACAATCTCCACTCAGCAATTAGCTCTGTAACATGCTCAATTTCACTTGAGCTCATTTTTGAGTTCTCTGAGATTAGCTCTGAAAGGGATGCCATGAGCCAATGGTAGAGCCACTTTTATATCTAATGGCTACCAATTTTTGCTATCTGCTTGTTAAAGGTTGTATTGCGCCAAAATCTTGCTAATCCCC
>Ga0214168_1000176_pt1 | contig 25191 bp, 22 predicted proteins | sample LakMenepilimnion_FD_153002 | JGI IMG/M metagenome (GOLD analysis project Ga0214168, IMG submission 153002) | Freshwater microbial communities from Lake Mendota, WI - Practice 29OCT2010 epilimnion v4 | ecosystem: Environmental > Aquatic > Freshwater > Lake > Epilimnion/Euphotic zone | place: Lake...
AACTGGCTTTATCTTTTATACCAAACCCAACTAAGAACGGATTTTTTAATTGCATTGATTTTATTCTTTCTAGGTAGACCGCTACTTTAGAAAAGTCCTTATCTGTTCCCGTGGTTGCAGATGAACTTACTGCATATAAAAATCCTGAACTTAAGCTGTCTAATTTTCTTAATCTAGTTTCTGGTGTTTCAGGTGTGACAAGAAAGATGAAATCTAAATCATTTGCTTTAATTATTGCACCATATACTTTTTCAAATTCATACAAAGGCATATCTGGCAAGATTAATCCATCCACACCTAGTAATTTTGCTTTTTTACAAAAATCCTCAAAGCCATATTGTAAAATTGGATTCATGTAACCCATCAATACCACAGGGATATGAATAGATGTTCTCATGGTTTCCAATTGTTCAAATAAAGTATCTATAGTCATCCCATTATTAAGTGCAACTAAACTACTTGACTGAATCACTTCGCCATCGGCAAGTGGATCGCTATAAGGCATGCCTAGTTCAATAATATCAGCGCCATTTTTTTGTAAGCTTTCCATTACCTCTAATGTACTATTCAAGTGAGGATAGCCTGCCGTGCAATACACATTTAAAACACGCATATTTTTTTGTTCAAATAATTCCGTTAACCTTGACATAATTTAATTTTTTTGACTCCTTTTTTTGAGGTTTCCTTTTTGAAGTTTCCTTCATAATAACTTTTATTTCAAATCCATTGCTTGCATATAAGTAGCTAAATCTTTATCGCCTCTTCCGCTCAAACAAACAATCACTACATCTGTTGGCTTTAAATTCATTTCTGGTAACACTGCGAATGCGTGCGCTGTTTCTAATGCAGGAATAATTCCTTCAATTTCGGATAAATGAAAGGCCCATTTAAGTGCTGCTTCATCTGTCGCACTCATGAATGTACCTCGCTTAGATGCGTATAAAAAAGCATGCAATGGCCCAATGCCCGGATAATCTAAACCTGCAGAAATACTATGCGGTTCTACCACCTGTCCATCCTTGGTTTGCATTACAATACTTTTACTGCCATGTAAAATTCCAGTGCTGCCTAATTGCGTGGTGGCTGCGCTCATACCTGAATGCACCCCATGTCCAGCAGCTTCTACAGCGACTAGCTCCACAGTTGGTTCATTTAAATAATGATAAAAAGCACCAGCAGCATTGCTGCCTCCACCTACACAAGCCACCACATGGGTTGGTAATTGCGATCCGGTGACTGCTTCTAATTGTGTGCGCATTTCTGCACTAATCACACTTTGAAAACGAGCAACCATATCTGGATAAGGATGCGGTCCTACCACACTACCAATAATATAATGCGTAGTATCTGGTTCATTGATCCATGCACGAATTGCTTCATTAGTGGCATCTTTTAAAGTCTTACTGCCACTTTTAGCAGGTACTACTGTCGCACCAAGCATCTTCATTCTAGCCACGTTGGGCGCTTGTCGCTCAATATCTTTTTCTCCCATATACACCACACAATCCATTCCTTTTAATGCACATACAGTTGCTGTAGCCACACCATGTTGACCTGCACCAGTTTCTGCAATGATCTTCTTTTTACCTAGTCTTTGTGCCAAAATAATTTGACCAATCGTATTATTGATTTTGTGTGCACCAGTATGACAAAGGTCTTCGCGCTTTAAATAAATTTTTGCACCAATTTCAGCACTCAATCTTTCTGCATAAAATAATGGCGTTGGTCGACCGACATAATCCTTAAGCAATGCCGCCACCTCTGCTTTAAAAGCAGGATCATCCATGATCTGCAAATACTGATTTTTCAATGTCTCTACATTGCTGTATAGCATTTCTGGAATATAAGCCCCACCATATTGGCCATAATACCCTTCTTCACTTGGCTGCTGATAATTGGTTAATTCGTTAAATAAATGCATTGATAAATATTTTTATTTTTTCTAAATCTTTCATCCCTGGTGCCAATTCAAATTGACTATTGATATCTAAAGCAAGTAATGACTTTCCTGCTTTTGTTTTTTCCATTACCTGCACCCCTTGAATATCGTTTGGACCAATCCCACCACTCAGAAAGAAGGGCTTGGGAATGGTTGATCCTTTGATTAATTCCCAATTAAAATGCTGCCCAGTTCCACCATACAATGCGCTATCCGTGTCAAATAAGAAATAATCTACCACCGCTTCATAAGCTTCAAAATTTGGAACGGCTGCGCCCACTCTAAATACTTTAATTGTTTCCACTTTTTGACGTAATGCTGCACAATATTCGGGTGTTTCATCCCCATGTAATTGTACTAAATCCAAATCAGCAGCTTTTATTATTTCAAGTAATTGCGCTATTGGTTCATTCACAAACACACCTACCTTTTTAACCCCTATTGGTTTGAAATTTGCTAAATCAACTAAGCTTAATTTGTCTAACACATAGCGCTTTGAGCTTGGATAAAATATAAAACCAATATAGTGCACCCCCATTGCTTGCAATGCAGTTGCTTGTTCTATACTTGTTATGCCACATACTTTAAACTGCATCGTTTTCTGTTTTTATGGATGTAACAAATGCTTCAAAAGCTGCAGCAGGATTTGCTTGCTTCATAAAATATTCTCCCATTAAGAATCCATCAAAGCCTTCTTTTTTTAACAATTTAAAAGTCTCCACACTATATATACCACTTTCAGCAATACTTAAGATGCCTTTTGGTAATTGGTGTTTCAATGCTAAACTATGTTCAATATTGACTTCAAAAGATTTTAAACTTCTATTATTAATTCCTACAAAATCCACGGCATCCGAAATATGTTCAAGTTCTGTTGCATCATGAATCTCTAGCAATACTTCCAACCCAAGGCTTTTTGCAAACTTGGCCAAGGCATTTGTAGCAGATGGATTTAAACAAGCTGCAATTAATAAGATCACAGAAGCGCCATAGGCTTTGGCTTCTATCAATTGAAACTCATCAATAATAAATTCTTTTCTTAAAACAGGTATTGGATTTTTTACTGCAATACTCAAATCATCTAAAGTTCCGCCAAAAAATACCTTATCTGTTAATACCGAAATGCCTGCTGCACCAAATTGCGTATAAGCATTTGCCACTTCGGCCACCGATGCCGTATCATTGATCACGCCTTTAGATGGTGATTGTCTTTTAAATTCTGCAATGATGCCCGTCAAAGCTGGATGCATCAAATTCGATTTTAATGAATGGCCTTGAGTTTTAAACAATGGCATAGCTTCTAATTGCGCAATACTCATTTGCGTTTTCCTTTCGGCCACTTCGATTTTTTTATGATCGACAATCTTTGCTAGGATATTGGTACTCATTTCTGCAAACTAATTAATTGATTTAAACAATTGTTGGCAGCGCCAGATTCTAAACTCTTCACAGCAGCCTGAAAAGCAGCTTCATAGTTTTCATATTGTCCATTTAGTTGAAGCGCCATGGCTGCATTGGCCAATACCACCGCGTTTTGGGACCAGCTACCATTCCCTTGAATAATTTTTTTAAACAAAGTTGCTGCTGCCTCTACTGTATTACCTCCATATAATTCTTCAGCGAATACCTTGCGTTTGCCTAACTGATAAGGCGTCATAATGAATTCTCCTTTATTAGAAATGATTTTTGTATCAGAGGTCAAAGAAATTTCATCATACCCATCCAAACTATGAATCAGTGTAAATTCTTTGCCTAAGGATTGCATGGCGTAATTATAAATTCTTGCCATCTCTAAATTATAGACTCCAATTAATTGATAAGCTGGCTTTGCTGGATTCACAATTGGACCTAGCATATTAAAGAATGTTCTAAGCCCCATATTTCTTCTGATTGGGCCAACTGTTTTTAATGCTGGATGAAATAAGGGTGCATGTAAAAAACAAATCCCCGCTTCCTTCACTTCTTTAGACAATGCTGCTTCGTCATTTTTAAATACATAACCCAATTGTTCCATCACATTGGATGATCCACTTACACTTGATGCACCATAGTTCCCGTGTTTCACTACTGGCTGACCAGCGCCGGCAACAATAAAACAGGCTAAAGTAGAAATATTGAATGTGTCTTTACCATCTCCTCCTGTGCCAACAATATCCATAGCATTGTCAATTCCTAAATTCAATGGAACCGCAAGAGAAAGCAGAGCATCCCTAAAACCCATTAATTCGTCAATGGTAATACTTCGCATTAAGAACACAGTCACAAAGGAAGTCACTTCGTGTTCATTGTAAACTCCTTGTGCTATCTGAGTCAACACCTCCTTCGCAGTGTCTCGACTCAAAGTTTTATGTTCAAATAAATATTGTAATATCTTTTTCATCTAATTATTTTATTAGTTTTTCAACCAGTTGCCAATGATCTTAGCACCTTCCGGTGTTAACACACTTTCTGGATGATATTGCACCCCTTTCACATCATAAGTGGTATGCTCTAATGACATGATATAACCTTCGGCGTCTTTAGAAGTCACTTTTAAATCGGCCGGCAGATCATGTTCATTCACCACCCAACTATGATACCTCCCAACATGAAATGTTTTTGGAAGCCCTTCAAATAAATTTGAATTTCCAATCAATTCAACAGGTGTTGCAATGCCATGATATACTTTAGAGAGATTCGTTAAACTACCTCCAAATGCTTCTGCAATGGCTTGCTGTCCTAAACAAACACCTAAAATGGATTTAGTTGCTGCATACGTTTTTATCAAGGGAATAAGTAAGCCAGATTCAGATGGAATACCAGGACCAGGTGACAATAAAATTTTATCATAGGCCTGAACATCCTCTAAAGGAATTTCATCGTTTCTGAATACATCCACCGAAGCATTCGACTGCTCCTTGATCATTTGAACCAAGTTGTAGGTGAAGGAATCGTAATTGTCAAACACTAATATTTTCATTGGAATCTATTTAAATTTTTTCTGCCAATACAATGGCGGTCTTTAATGCATTTAATTTATTATTTACTTCTTGTAATTCGCTTTCAGGATCACTAGCAGCCACTACTCCTGCACCAGCTTGGTAAGTCAATGTATTTTGCCTGCTCAAGAAAGTACGAATCATGATGGCTTGATTACAACTTCCATTAAAACCCACAAAACCAATACAGCCTCCATAATAAGATCTTTTAGTTGGCTCAATGCTGTCTATCAATTGTATTGCTTTAAATTTTGGTGCACCACTCAATGTGCCTGCAGGAAAAGTTTTCGCTATTAAATGAAATGGGTTGGCATCTTTAGCCACCTTGCCTTCTACCTCACTCACCAAATGAATCACATGACTATAATAATGCACCTGTCTATAATGTTTCACACGCACTTCGCTACAAACCCTACTTAAATCGTTTCTTGCTAAGTCAACTAACATCACATGCTCTGCATTTTCTTTTGGATCATTCAATAATGCTTGCGTCCTTTCTGCATCAACGGCTTCATCGCCAGATCTCTTAAATGTTCCTGCGATTGGATGAACCACCGCCATCCCTTCTTTGATAATGATTTGCGCTTCTGGAGAAGAACCCATTAATTTATAGTCTCCATAATCAAAAAAGAATAAATAAGGAGAAGGATTGATACTTCTTAAAGTTCTGTATACGTTGAATTCGTCTCCACCAAATTGTTGTTGAAACCTTCTACTCAATACAATCTGAAACACATCACCACGCATACAATGTTGTATCCCTTTTTGCACTGCAGCTCGATACGCTTCGTCGGTGTAATTTGAAGATTCGGCACCTACAATACAAAATGGATATTGCGGTACGTCTTTATTTTTGATACAAGACACCAATGCATCCAATTCAGAATCAATTCCTTCAATTTTATTTTCGCAGATATATAATTCGTCTTTAAAATGATTGAATGCAATCACATATTGGTATAAGCGATAACGCATCAATGGAATCACTGGGGCGCCAGGTTTAAATTCAATCGTATCAAAAAACGGGATGGCATCATAAGTAGTATAGCCATATAATCCCTGTGCAAAAACAGCTTCTTTTTGGGCGGATGGCTGCATCTCAAATTGTTGCATGTAGGACCAAATACGGTCAGGTGCATCCTGTACATTTTTAATGAGTTCTTTTTGAGGCTCTTGCTTTGGGTATTTAAATTCAATTTCATTTAAACTAGATATTTCAATCCCTCCAATCGCATTCACTCCAATAAATGAATAACTATTTTCAGCAGCATGCGAGTCTGTGCTTTCTAATAATATAGTGTCTCTAAATCGATCTCTCAATCGAAGGTAGATGCCAACTGGCGTAAATGTATCCGCCAACATTGTAGTCACCTCCGTTTGTAATAATATTTTTTTCATCTTAGTAGCTTAGTTGCTTAGTTTGTGTCATTCGTTAAAAAAACAAACCCCGACAGAATCTGTCGGGGTTGATGTATAGCTTGACAATTATGGTCACGACATTACAATACCCCAACGGAGTTTGTATGCCACCACCAAAAATTGTTTATTGTTTTCATTCGAGTACAAATTTAAGGTATTCGGTATTTTAAACCAAAAAAACCTAATGAAAGGGCTATTGATGCTTAGTTTATAAGACCCCCTTGGTGCTTGGTAAAGCATCGCTGGCAGGATTTCTCTTAACAGCCATTTTGATGGCTTTAGCAAAGGCTTTAAAGATGGCTTCGATCTTATGATGCTCATTCTCTCCCTTACAACTTATATTGATATTGGCTTTGGCAGCATCGCTAAAGGATTTAAAAAAGTGAAAAAACATCTCGGTTGGCATTTCTCCAATTTTTTCTCGTTTAAACTCTGCGTCCCAAACGATCCAATTTCTTCCACCAAAATCAATCAAGACTTTTGCTTCTGCCTCATCCATAGGAATGGCAAAGCCATATCTTTCCATCCCTCTTTTGTCCACCAATCCTTTTGCAAAGGCCTCTCCTAAGGCAATACCCACATCCTCAATGGTGTGGTGTTCATCTATATGTAAATCACCATCGCATTGAATCTTCATGTCCAAGGCGCCATGTCTTGCAATTTGTTCCAACATATGATCAAAAAATCCAAGGCCTGTATGGATGGCTGCTTCGCCCTTTCCATCCAAATTCAATTCAATATGAATTTTTGTTTCTTTGGTATTTCTTTCGTGTACAACAGTTCTCAATCCAAGTTTCAAGAATTGATAAATCTCATCCCAATGATTTGCTTCATAAGCAATAAAAGGTCTTAAGGATGTCTCTTGTTCTGCAGTTAAATTATGCAAATTGGATTTTAAATAGATGGCTTTACATCCTAAATTTTTTGCCAATTCAATATCCGACCAACGGTCTCCAATGACATAGGAAATACTTAAATCAAATTGAGCGTCATTCATCAAATGCTGAACCAATCCTGTTCCTGGCTTTCTAGTAGCTACGTTGTCTTTAGCAAATGTGGTGTCAATTAAAATTTCATCAAACACAAAGCCTTCCCCTTTTAAAGTGCGTAGCATTAATTCCTGAAAAGGCTGGAAACTAGACATTGGATAAGCATCCGTACCTAGTCCATCCTGATTTGTCACCATCACTTTATAATAACCAAATTCATTGGCTATTTTTTGTAAGTTGGAAATCACTCCAGGTACAAAAATGGTTTTTTCAATATGGTCTATCTGAAAATCAGATGCCGGTTCTTCTAGGACCACACCATCTCTGTCTATGAATAAAATTGGGCGCATTGTTTAGTTTTATTTTTATTTCTTCTTTTTAGCCGCCTGCACCTGGGCAATCGTCACTGCACTTGCTTTATTGGACCAACTGTTTCTAATATAGGTCAACAAATCTGCTATCTCATTGTCTTTTAAATCTGGACTAGCTGTCATGGCATTGCTATAATAAAAACCGTCTAATGCAATACGTTCATTGTATCCGTTGCGGATGATACGCACCAATCTCGCTATATCTTTTCCAACCACATTGGATGCGGCATCTAGTGGTGCATTCATATTTGGCACACCACCACCATCTGCTTGGTGGCAAGCTAAACATCTAGCTTCGTAAATTTTTTTACCATTTTTCATATTTTGGGCATTCCCCTGAATACAATAAAACAAGGCTATGAAGATCAAGCTGACTATTTTGAATTGCATTTTTTGCATACTTATTTATTAAAACTGATTTTAAAAATAGCACCCTTACTGTCATCACTCACATATAAACTTCCATCAGGACCTTCTGCTAAACCACAAGGTCTAGCCTTTGCGCCTCTTGGACTTTTATTGTTATCTGGTCCAGCAAATCCATTGGCAAAAATTTCCCATTCACCAGCAGGCTTGCCATTTTTAAATGGTACAAATGCAACAAAATAGCCTTCTTGTGGCAATGGTGCTCTGTTCCAAGAACCATGGAATGCAATGAATGCACCTTCTTTATATTTTGCAGGGAATTGATTGCCCTTGTAAAATAACAAAGACATTGGAGCCATATGTGCAGGGAAAGCAACCAAAGGATCGAGTGCATTTTTTCCGCCCTCTAATTTTCCATCTCCACCATATTCAGGTGAAAGTATTTTTTTCTTTTGGAATGGATCGTAATACACATAAGGCCAACCTGCGTCGTCTCCTTCTTTCATTTCATACATCGTTTCTGCAGGCAAATCCGCATTTTGTGCATCGGTATACATGGTTGGATAAAATGTATTCAATTGATCGCGGCCATGTTGTGTAACAAATAAACTATTGGTTTGATTATTCCAATCTAAACCAATCACATTTCTTAATCCTGTAGCATATCTTTTACCCTCTGCATAAGATTGATTTTCTTTTTTTCCATCAAACTTCCAGATACCACCAGCAGAATCTAATATTGGACAAGGCATCATACCCTTAGAACCAACAGTTCTATCTTTTTCTTGACATGCATTGGAATAAGCACCAATATTGACATAAATATTTCCTTGAGGATCTAAAGTGATTGATTTTGATGCATGTTGTCTTCTACTATGTAAATTTTGAATGATTGTTTTAGGCGCATTTGGATTGGTTACTTCTCCATTGGCATCTAATTGGTATAAATACACAGCGTCATCAGAACTAGCATACAACTGACTTCCTTTTATGTAGATGCCCGTTCCACCATATTTTCCCCATCCGCTAATTTTTTCTGCAATACCATCTCCGTTAGCATCTTCCATTCTAACAATACTTTGGCCTGCCTTGTTTGCATTATTCAATTTTGCAAACAATACTCCTTTGTCATTGATAGCGATATGTCTTGCAGTACCAATTTGATCTGCAAATAAAGTAGCAGAAAAACCAGCAGGTAATCTTAATCCTGCGTTCTCTTGTGCGTTCACCGAAAAAGCAAAAACACAAGCCAATAATAAGTTGCTTAATTTATACATGATATTTGATTTTTAATTGAATATTTTAGTTTAAAGTTAATTCAAATGTATTAGTTATCCATTGATACATGGCATCTACCAATAAAGTATTTTCTTGCTCTGTCCCCACTGTGATTCTAAGGCTGTCTTCACATAATTCCAAAGCAGATCGATCTCTTACAATAATGCCTTGACTTAATAAGTATTCATACAATTGTCTTGCCTTAGGTATTTTCACTAAAATAAAATTGGTGTCCGAAGGAAAGACCTGAATCACATGTGGCATAGACGCTATTACTTGTGCTAGTGCATTACGCATATCAACCAATAATTTGATCATATCATTCACTTGGCCCACTTCTTCTAAAGCCTGTAATGCTAATTCTTGGGTGACAATATTAATATTATAAGGTGCTTTCACTTTATTCAAGTACCCAATAATTTGTGGACTCGCAAAACACATGCCTAATCTTAGACCAGCCAATCCCCATGCCTTACTCAAAGTTTGCAAGACCACAAGGTTTGGATAATCTATTAAAGATTGAACAAATGATTTTTGTTTTGAAAAATTAATATAGGCTTCATCCACCACCACAATACCGTTAAAATGATTTAAGATGGTTTCAATATCAATTCTATCTAATGAATTACCTGTTGGATTATTAGGGGAACAAATCCAAATGATTTTAGTTTGATCGTTGACTAATTGTTCAATATGCGCCAGATTCAATTGATAGTCGGATAATAAGGGCGCATTCTGTACTTGAACATCATTGATGTTTGCACTTACTTCATACATTGGATAAGTGGGAGGACAAATAATGATATTGTCTTTTCCTGGTTCGCAAAAAGTTCTAAATAAAATATCAATACATTCGTCACTACCATTGCCAATAAAAATTTGATTCGCTGCAATTTGTTTTACAAATGCTAATTTTTCTTTAAGTTTTTGTTGGTAAGGATCAGGATACCTGTTGTACCATTTTGTTAATGGCGAACCCAAACTATTTTCGTTGGCATCCAATAAAATTTTAGCATCCCCTGTATATTCATCCTTAGCAGAAGAATACGGCTTCAATGTTTTTATATTCGGCCTCACTAATTTATCTAATTCAAATGTCATAGTTCACTTTTAAATCCTGCTTAAAATTACATTTTTGATTCTATATCTTTCACTCTAATTGCAACAGCTTGCGCATGGGCTTCTAATTGCTCACCAGACGCCATCTGAATGACTGTTTGTGCTATATTTTTTAACCCCATCTCGGTCAATTGCTGGAAAGTGATCTTTTTTACAAAACTGTCTACACTCACACCACTATAGGCTTTTGCATAGCCATTGGTGGGTAAAGTATGGTTGGTGCCACTCGCGTAATCTCCCACAGATTCAGGGGAATAATTACCAATAAATACCGATCCAGCATTGATGATTTTTTCTGCAACCACCAAGGCATTGTCTACCGATAAAATAAGGTGTTCTGGCGCATAAGCATTGATCAATTGAATAGCGTCTTCTCTGGATGCAATTACAATCGCTTTTGAATGGCCTAATGCTTTGGTTGCGAAATCTGCTCTTGGCAAGTCTGCCAATTGTTGTGTTAATTCTAATTGAACTTGTTCTACAATATTACTATTACTTGCTATCAATAATACTTGACTATCTGCACCATGTTCTGCCTGTGACAATAAATCTGCTGCTACGAAAGATGGCACTGCTGTTTCATCTGCATAGACACAAACTTCACTTGGACCTGCAGGCATATCAATTGCTACCCCTTGTTGTTGGACCAATTGTTTAGCTGCTGTGACGTATTGATTGCCTGGACCAAATATTTTAAATACTTTAGGCACTGTTGCTGTACCATATGCCATAGCTGCAATAGCTTGTGCACCTCCAATGGTATAGATTTGTTGGATGCCTACTAATCCAGCTGCATATAAAATGGCAGGATCAACTGTGCCATCTTTTCTTGGAGGCGTGCATAAAATCACTTCCTTGCATCCTGCTAATTTTGCTGGAATGCCCAACATTAAAACAGTCGAAAACAAAGGGGCTGTACCACCAGGAATATAGATGCCCACTTTTTCAATCCCAACAGATTTTCTCCAGCACCATACCCCAGGCATGGTCTCTATTTTTTCCTCCTTCTTTAATTGTGCTTGGTGAAAAATTTCAATATTCACTTTTGCAGATTGAATAGCAGTTTTAAGTGCAGGTGCAACTAGTGCTTCCGCAGCTTGAATCAATGCAGGATCAATGCATAAAGACTTTAATTGCACTTGGTCAAAAGTTGCACTAAATCTCAACAGGGCTGCATCTCCTTCTAAAGCCACAGCATCTAAAATGGACTGTACTTTTGGTAATAATTCTGCTGCCTCAAAATTTGGGCGTTGCAACAATGCTTCCCAGTCTTGTTTATTTGGTTCTTCAAATACTTGCATCTTATAAAATCATTTTTTCGATAGGCACTACCAAAATACCTTCGGCACCTAACGCTTTTAGTTGTTCAATTAAATTCCAGAAATCTGCTTCTTCAATTACTGTATGCACACTACTCCAACCTTCTGTGGCCAATGGTACTATGGTTGGACTTTTCATACCAGGTAGTACTGCAATAATTTTATCTAGTTGTGCATTGGGTGCATTCATTAAAACATATTTGTTCTTTTTTGCTTTTTTAACCGACTCCATTCGGAATAATAAGCGCTCCAAAATAGGGACCAATTCTGCATTTAGGTTATTACGTTTAATTAAAACTGCCTGAGAGTTTAATATCGTTTCTGCTTCCTTCAAGCCATTCATAAATAAGGTAGATCCACTACTCACTAAATCACATACCACATCGGCTAATCCAATGCCAGGAGCAATTTCTACACTACCGCTGATCTCGTGAATTTCTGCTATTATTTGATGTTGGTCTAAGTATTTTTGGACCAATACTGGATAACTTGTCGCAATTTTCTTGCCTGCTAAAAATTGAGGGCCAGTGAATTCTTCTCCTTTTTGAATGGCAAAACTCAATCTACATTTACCAAATCCAAGTGCATACGCCACTTCTACTTTTTTTGCTTTTTCATACACCACATTTTCTCCTACAAATCCAATATCAGCCACACCATCTTGCACATACTGAGGAATATCGTCGTCTCTTAAAAAGAAAACTTCGATTGGAAAATTACTCGCATCCGCTTTTAATTGATTAATGCCATTGCTAATATCAATGCCACATTCTTTTAAAAGTTGCATGGAATCTTGATTTAATCTTCCTGATTTTTGAATCGCTAATTTTAATCGCATATACTATTTATAAAAATTAAAAGGGCTTACTATGAAGTAAGCCCTTTGTTTAATATTGATACATACCAACATCTACAGCTTACCTATTAGATAGCAGATGAAAATGATGGATATGGTTGTTGAATAACATGTTGCAAATTTACGGCCCTTTTATAAAATTCCCAACTAAAACAATATAAATGTCCTAATTTTAGTCCTAGCAACTCGCAATTTTAACAAGAACAACCTTTTTATGCAAATATCTTCAACAGTTTATACCCTTTTATTTTGCTTGATTGGTTTAAACGCACAAAGTCAAGCAATCAAAAAAAATAAACAAGTTGAAAAAATGCAACTGGTTTGGTCTGATGAATTTAATTACACCGGATTACCTGACCCTACAAAATGGAATTATGATGTGGGCGGTTGGGGTTGGGGGAATAATGAATTGCAATATTATACCAAGGACTCCCTAGGGAATGCTAGCGTAAATAACGGACTATTGACAATCGTTCTAAAGAATCAAACTATAGAGGACCGAAAATATAGTTCGGCAAGATTGGTGACAAAAGGAAAAGGAGATTGGGTTTATGGAAGAATAGATGTGCGAGCAAAATTACCAAAAGGATTAGGTACTTGGCCAGCAATATGGATGCTCGGATCAACCACACCATTAAAATGGCCCGATGATGGGGAAATTGATATCATGGAACATGTGGGATTTAATCCTGGATTTATTCATGCTACAACGCATACAAAAAGTTTTAATCATATGATTGGTAATCAAAAAACGGATACCATCATTGTGAAAGATTTTGATACACAATTTCACGACTACTCTGTAGTTTGGAACAAAGACAGTGTCACTATTTTATTTGACAATCTTGCATATTATACATTTAAAAATAATGGCACCGGAAAGGCCGCTTGGCCATTTGATGGACCGATGCATTTATTATTAAATATTGCATTCGGCGGAAATTGGGGTGGAGCAAAAGGGGTAGATGATGCCGTCCTTCCAGCAAAAATGGAGATAGATTATGTTAGGGTGTATCAGTTGAAATAATGTTGATTAAAGCACATTAAAGAATACTATTTCGTTTCAAACCAAACAGGCTTATCTGTCACCCCGTCCCCATTGTAATTAATGCATAATTCTTCGTCTACGGCAACTTCGCGCTTTGTTTGAATTTGGATAGTCTTGTGTTCAAAATCCATATCATATTTGCAATTCGCATCCGCACTATGGTTGTAGATAGATGCATAGCCCAATGCCACTGCTGCTTGTTTTTCATCTATCCCCCATTCAAAAATATAATCATGTAATAAAGTACTGTCCACCACTGCTCGCTCTGATGGATTTAAAACGATGACTGGTGCTATTTCTATAGTAGTTCCAGCCGGAATTGCCTCGGTGGTAAATACCCCTCTTCCTCTCTGATCCGTCTCCATAATATATAAAATTGGCAATATCATTACATAAAGTTAACATATCCTAGTATGATTTTCGTAAATTGCAGCCATGTCTGCAGAATTAGAAGAAAATATCATATTGTCAGAAGTTTTTTTAGAGATCCTCTCTAAAGAAGACTTGCCGCTTTTGAAGGAATTCTTAGACGAGCAAAACATCAGTGATGTAGTAGAGCTTGTAAATGAATTTCCCGAAAAAGAAGGCTTGATTATTGATACGATGACCGTACATCGTGCGGTGAGCGTCTTCAAATTATTGGACATCAACCAGCAGAAGGATATCATTAAAGAACTCCCTGCAAGAAAGACAGCGAAGATCTTAAATGAATTGCCACCAGATGACCGTACTGACTTTTTTGAAGAATTACCAAAAGCAGCCATTCGTGACCTCATTAAACTTTTAGATCCAGAAGAACGTAAAATTACTTTGTCTCTTTTAGGTTATCCAGAGGATTCAGTAGGTCGTATGATGACGCCGGATTATGTATATGTTTTTCCACACTATACGGTTGCACAAGTTTTAGATAATATCAGAAAGTATGGTAAGAACTCAGAGACGATTGATGTGATTTATATCATTGATGAATTGGGTTGTTTGGTAGATGATATTCGAATTAGAGATTTATTATTAGCAAAGCCAACAGATATTATTAAAGATATCATTGATGGCAGGTATGTGGCATTGAATGTGTATGACGACCAAGAGCATGCAAGTCAGGTATTTAAAATGAACAACAGAGTTGCCATTCCAGTTGTCGATGACAACGATGTGCTATTAGGGATTGTAACGATTGATGATATTTTATGGGTTACGAATGAGGAGTTCAGTGAGGATATGCAAAAGATGGGAGGTACAGAAGCATTGAACGAACCTTATTTGGACATGTCTATTTTTAATTTATTTAAAAAAAGAATTACTTGGTTGGTCGTTTTATTCTTGGGTGAGATGTTGACTGCTACTGCGATGGGCTATTTTGAAGGAGAGATTGCCAAAGTAATTGTGTTGACTACATTCATCCCATTAATTTTATCAAGCGGTGGTAATACTGGTTCGCAAGCTTCTACTTTAATTATACAAGCCATGTCGGTTGGTGAAATCACGATCGAAGATTGGTGGAAAATTTTAAAAAGAGAAATTGTAAGTGGGTTATTACTAGGTTTAGTTTTAGGTGTGATTGGATTCTTTAGAGTGATGGTATGGCATTATATAGCTCCAGGATTTTATGGAGAACATTGGATCTTGATAGCGAGTACGATTGGATTAACATTAGTGGGTGTGGTTATTTGGGGTACCATTACTGGATCCATGTTGCCAATGGTCTTAAAAAGATTGGGCGCCGATCCTGCCGTTTCATCTGCACCTTTTGTAGCCACTTTGGTAGATGTAACTGCAATTCTTATTTATTTTGGTCTAGCATTTTTATTCTTGCAAGGAACCCTGCTTTAATAGTAGGCCATTCATTTTTTAGCATACTCAATACAATAGAGTCTCGTCTTGTACCATCACTTGTTGGTAGATGATTGCGCAAAATTCCTTCGACAGTGCACCCTATTTTTTGCATCGCTGCAATGCTTCTTTTATTTCTGTTATCTGCACGAAATTCTACGCGCTCAAAACCTATTGTTTCAAATGCATGACTTAAGAGTAAAAACTTACAGTGCTCATTCAAACCTGTCCCCCAAGTTTTTTCACTATACCAGGTATAACCAAATTGAGTTGTATAGTTATCCAATTGTATATCATAAAACCTTGTACTCCCTACATATTTATTTTGTAGTTTATCAAAAACTATAAATGGATACGCAGTTTTTAAATGTCTTGATTCAACAGCTGTTCTGATATATTGTTCAAATTCTTGTTCTGTTGTGATAGGTGTCAATGCATATTTCCAAAGTGATGGTTCCTCTTTGACATAAACAGAAAGATAAACCGCATCTTCTTGCATCAAAGGACGCAATAACACGCGTTCGTTTTCTAAAATGATATCTGTATTTGTATCAAAAAGCAATTTGGGATGCATACATTAAATTATTAATGTTTATTTTTGCTTAAATTATTGAATAAAGTTCAAATCATCAAAATATGTGTGGAATTGTAGGTTATATTGGTCATAGAGAAGCGTACCCAATTGTATTGAAAGGATTAAAGCGATTAGAATACCGTGGCTATGATAGCACTGGTGTGGCAATCATTCAAGATGGCAGTTTACAAGTACATAAAAAGAAGGGAAAGGTTGCCGAACTAGAAGAAGCTGTGGTGGGTAAAAATATGCATTCCAATATTTGCATTGGGCATACTCGTTGGGCAACACATGGTGAACCGTCTGACCGAAATGCACATCCGCACTTATCCAACAATGGCAGATTGGCCATGTTGCACAATGGAATTATAGAGAACTATACACAAATTAAAACAGAGCTGCTTTCTAAAGGCTATACATTTAAGAGCGACACCGATACGGAAGTATTATTGAATTTTATACAAGACATCCAAGAAAATAACAACAGTAATTTAGAAGAAGCCTTACGCATTGCTTTAAAAAGAATCGTAGGTGCGTATTGTATCTTATTGATTGACCAGGAAGATCCTGAAACAATTATTGCTGCGCGTAAGGGAAGTCCACTAGTAATTGGTATTGGAAAAGACGAACACTTTTTAGCGAGTGACGCCTCTCCTATCATTGAATACACTAAAGAAGTGGTGTATGTGAATGACTATGAGATTGCAATTGTGAAAAAGGATGAATTGATTTTGAAAAATTTAGGAAACGAAAAGCAAACACCGTTTATTCAAAAATTAGATATGGAATTAGCAGCCATTGAAAAAGGCGGCTATGACCATTTTATGTTGAAAGAGATTTTTGAACAACCTGCAACCATTTTTGATTGCTTAAGAGGTAGACTATTACAAGAGGAACAGCAAATTGTGATGGCCGGTGTAGACAACCATTTAGAAGCATTGACAAAAGCTTCTAGAATTATGATCGTAGCATGTGGTACAAGTTGGCATGCTGGCTTGGTAGCAGAATATATGATTGAAGAATTATGCCGCATCCCAGTAGAAGTTGAATACGCATCAGAATTTAGATATCGTAATCCGGTGATTCATCCTGGTGATGTAATTATTGCTATCTCACAAAGTGGAGAGACTGCTGATACATTAGTGGCTTTAGAAAGTGCAAAGGAAAAAGGTGCATTTATATTTGGCGTAGTGAATGCAGTAGGAAGTAGTATCGCAAGATTAAGTCATGCAGGTGCTTATACCCATGCTGGACCAGAGATTGGAGTTGCCAGTACAAAAGCATTTACAGGACAATTGGCTGTATTGACCATGATGGCGTTGAAAATTGCAAAAGCTAAAGGCAGTATTTCTGATGAACGCTATGAACACTTAATCAATGAATTGGCTTCTGTTCCAGAAAAAGTAAAAACAATTTTAGCTGATACCAAAAAAATTGAAGCAATTGCACAACAATTTAAAGGTGCTAAGGATTTTTTATATTTAGGTAGAGGCTTTAATTTTCCAATTGCATTAGAAGGCGCATTGAAATTAAAAGAGATCACTTACATCCATGCCGAAGGTTATCCAGCAGCAGAAATGAAACACGGACCAATTGCCTTAGTGGACGAAAACTTACCTGTTGTTTTTGTAGCAACTAAAGATATGTACTACGAAAAAGTAGTATCTAATATTCAAGAAATTAAAGCAAGAAAAGGACAAATCATTGCAGTAGCCACCGAAGGCGATACTGTGTTGCCAACCATGTCGGATAATATTATGTTTGTACCTGATATCGACGAAGTCATTGCTCCATTATTAAGTGTCATCCCTTTACAATTACTCAGTTACTATGTAGGTGTGGCAAAAGGCATTGATGTAGATAAGCCAAGAAACCTAGCGAAGTCCGTTACGGTGGAATAGTATGGAAGGGTTGAGTTTGGTTTTAATTGGGGTCAATTGTTAAACAAAACCTTTAGGAGGGATCATGCTACCTAAAATTTAGCTGCGGTTTAATAAGTATTTAAAAACTTATTATTATATTTAGTCATGCAAAATTTTATCAAAATTTTCAAATACGCTACCCCATTTGTGCTTTATGGCCTAGGCTATTTAAGTTTTACAAAATCAGGTTTGTATGCTTGGACACCATTACTGTATACATTTTTCATGGTGCCAATGGCTGAACTATTTATTGCACCTAATCCTGCAAATTTAGATGCGGCCGAAGAACAATTAGCCAAAGCCAATCAATGGTATGATATCGTCTTATGGTGCACTGTGCCTCTTCAGTATTTTTTATTGTATACTTTTTTAACGCATATTGGTTCAAGTCAATCGATCTCAGACACCCTAGGTAGTATCATTGGGATGGGTTTATTATGTGGCGCATTTGGAATCAATGTGGCGCATGAATTAGGACATAGGACCAATAAATTTGAACAATTTTTAGCAAAATCTTTATTGCTATCTAGCCTATACATGCACTTCTTTATCGAACATAATAAAGGACACCATAAACATGTAGCAACTCCAGATGATCCTAGTACTGCTAAATTCAAACAAACAGTCTATGCATTTTGGGTACAAACTTTTATTGGTACTTATTTAAGTGCTTGGCATATTGCAATTGAGGATGCAAAAAAGAAGCAGGGTTTCTTACCTGTAATTATAAATGAAATGATGTTGTTTCAATTGATTCAATTAGGATTTGTATTACTCATCTTCTTGAATTTTGGAATCACAATTGCTGCCTATTTTATACTTGCTGCTTTTATAGGAGCCATCTTACTTGAGACTGTCAACTATATTGAACATTATGGTTTACAAAGAGAAAAAGGAACAACAGCAACATTTGAAAGAGTACAGCCACATCATAGTTGGAATAGCAACCATATTATTGGCAGATTGATGCTATTTGAACTCAGTAGACATAGCGATCACCATTATATGGCATCTCGCAAGTACCAGGTTTTAAGAAATATGGATGAAGCTCCACAAATGCCTACTGGTTATCCTGGTATGATCATCCTTTCTTTATTCCCACCCATCTGGTTCAAAATCATGCATCAACAGATGCGTAAGTACAGCCTTTTGCCTAATAATTAAGGCTCCGTTTAAAATGTCGTACCTTGCAGTCCATTATGAGTACGAATTTTAAAGAATTAGGCCTTATCGAGCCTATCCTATTAGCCCTTTTCGAAGAAGGCTATACCACCCCAACGCCAATTCAAGCGCAGTCCATCCCTATTATATTAGAAGGAAAAGACTTACTTGGTTGCGCACAAACCGGCACGGGTAAAACTGCCGCTTTCACATTACCTATTATCCAGTTATTGTTACAAAATAAGCCTGCAGAGAGGCGTAAAAAAATTAGAACATTAATAGTAACTCCAACAAGAGAATTGGCTATTCAGATTGCAGAAAATTTTGAAGCATACGGAAGACATACACCACTTAATTGTACCGTTATTTTTGGTGGCGTAGGTCAAGGACCTCAAGTGACTGCACTTAGAAATGGTGTGGATGTAGTCATTGCAACACCAGGTCGTTTATTGGATTTAATGAACCAAGGCCATCTAAGTTTAAGAGACGTGGAATATTTTGTTTTAGATGAAGCCGATCGTATGCTTGACATGGGATTTGTGCATGATATTAAAAAGTTATTGGCAGTCTTACCTAAGAAAAGACAATCGCTTTTTTTCTCTGCAACCATGCCTCCAGAAATTGTGAATTTAGCAAATGCTATTTTAAATAAACCAAGCTCAGTCACAGTTACACCAGTTTCTTCGACCGTCGAAATCATTGATCAATCGGTTTATTTTGTAGATAAAGTCAATAAGAATTCCTTACTAATGGAATTATTGAAAGATCAAAATATCAAAAATGTGTTGGTCTTTACAAGAACAAAACATGGTGCGGATAAAGTGGTCAATCTATTGGTTAAAAACAATGTTTCTGCAGAAGCCATCCATGGTAATAAATCTCAAAATGCAAGACAAAGGGCATTGAGTAATTTCAAGGATCAATCTACTAGAGTATTGGTTGCTACTGATATTGCTGCAAGAGGGATTGATGTGGATGAATTAGCACACGTGATTAATTTTGAGATTCCGAATATTCCAGAAACATATGTCCACAGAATTGGAAGAACTGGAAGGGCTGGTGCTTCTGGCGCAGCCTATTCTTTCTGTGATTATGAAGAAAAAGTATTCCTAAAAGATATTGAAAAGCTGATTGGCAAATCTATCCCAGTGATCGAAAGTCATCCCTACCCAATGCAGCAGTTTCACGCAAATAAAAGCTCAAAAGACGCAGGTTGGGGCAAGCCCAATAACGTTAGAGGCAGGGCACCACGTGAAGGTGGACCCAATGGTGGTCAAAACGGAGGACAAAAAAGAAGATTTAGCAATTCAAAACCGACTAGGTAATATTATCTTTGAGATAAGTTCCTAAATCGTTTTTCTATGAAAAAAATACTGGCTGGCTTATTATGCCTTATCGCTCTTAAAACTACCCCCCTATTTGCACAAGAACGTCCTATAGTAAAATCAGACCTACTTAGTAGTGCAAAATTAATTGATCTTCAATTCACAGATTCGGAAATTGATTCCTTATTCAATGATGTAATAGACAATTTAGCAAACTACAAAGCAATGCATGCATTGACTTTGAACAATAGTACTCCTTTGAGTCTTTGGCATACAGCTATCCTTCCAGGAATGAAATTGAATAAAGTTCAAAAACCAATTATTTGGGATGCGCCTAATCCAGTTAATTTACCGGCGAATAAAAATGAATTGGCTTTTTACACAGTGGAGCAATTGGCTTTTTTAATTAAGAATAAAAAAATTAGCTCGGTTGAATTAACAAAGTTCTTTATTGATAGAATTAAAAAGTACGGGGACACTTTACAATGTGTGATTAGTCTTCAGGAAGATGTAGCATTTGCACAAGCAAAACAAGCAGATGCAGAAATTGCTGCTGGAAAATATAAAGGTCAACTACATGGTATCCCTTATGGCTTAAAAGATTTATTTGCTGTGAAAAATACCAAGACAACTTGGGGAGCAGCACCTTACCAAAATCAAACCATCCAAGAAGATGCTTTTGTGTATGAAAAAATGAAAGCCGCAGGTGCTGTATTGGTGGCTAAATTTACATTAGGCGCATTGGCGATGGGCGACTATTGGTATGGAGGTAGAACAAAAAATCCATGGAATTTAAATACTGGTTCTTCAGGATCATCAGCAGGTTCCGCTTCTGCAACAGTTGCAGGCCTTGTTCCATTTGCAATAGGTACTGAAACTTGGGGAAGCATTGTATCTCCTGCAACAACCTGTGGTGCAACAGGACTTAGACCAACTTTTGGAAGCATTAGCCGCTCAGGTGCGATGGCATTAAGTTATAGTTTAGATAAAGTAGGCCCTATTACACGTTCTGCCAATGATGCTGCCATTGTATTTAATTATTTACATGGTACAGACGGCAAGGATGGATCTGCTGTTGATATGCCATTCAATTACGCCCCAAAAACGAATTTAAAAACTTATAAAATTGCTTACGCAAAAAACTATTTTGATAAAATTAAAGACACCAATCGTTCTGAGTTTGAAGTGTTGAAGCAATTTAGAAAAATGGGTATTGAATTAATCCCTATTAATTTTCCGGATAGTGGCGTGTATCAATTTAATATCATGGATATTGTAATTGGTGCTGAAGCCGGTGCACAATTTGACGATATGACGCGTTCAGGATTAGATGATGCACTAACAAGACAAACAAAAAATGACTGGCCAAATTCATTTAGAACTTCAAGGTTTGTGCCTGCTGTAGAATATATCAATGCACAAAGACATAGAACGATTTTGATGCAAAAAGTCAATGAAGTGATCTCACAATATGATGCCATCATTTGTCCATCAAGGGGCGGCGGCAATCAATCGGCTATTACCAACTTAACAGGACATCCTGTGGTTTGTGTACCGACTGGATTTGACGCAAAATGGAATTTACCCACCGGCATTAGCTTTGTTGGAAAATTGTTTGACGAAGGCACCATTTTAAATATTGCACACCAGTATCAAAAAGCAACTGGTTGGGATGAAATGCATCCTAATATGTTCAAATAAATTGTATACGATGAATGAAATTAAGAAAGTAGCGATTCAGCAATTAGGTTATGGTTTCATAAAGGATTTACCTAAGGGTAAAGACGAATACTATTTACGCAATCAACAAAATAGAAGTGGCATACAATACCGTGCCCTTACTGCATTAGAGATTGAAATATTGGTGCGTAATGGAAATTCAAGTGACGACTGGTCAAAATTATTGGTATCCAATGCCTTTAATCCCGAACTGGTTAAGAACTGTTCTTTTTTTGGATTGGTTCGTATTGGTAATTTAGAAACAACCTGTCTTTGCTTTAGTGATTTAACGGTGCCTGTTGGTTTATACAATTCAACCATTATAAGTTCCGATTTTGGCAATAATGTAGCCATTCATAGTGTCAATTATTTATCGCATTATATTATCGGAGACGAAGTCATTATCAATAACGTGAATGAATTGGTGACAACCAATCATGCAAAATTTGGTAATGGTATTCTAAAAAAAGGCGAATCAGAGTCTGTACGAATTTGGTTAGAGTTATGCAACGAAAACACAGGCAGAAAAGTCCTTCCTTTTAATGGCATGAGGGCTGCAGATGCATACTTATGGACTAGGAACAGGCATGACAAAGCTTTACAAGATAAGTTCATCGAATTAACCGAAAAGCAATTTGATGATAAGCGTGGCTATTATGGAAAAATTGGAGACAGAACTGTGATTAAAAATTGTAGAATCATTAAAGACACTTGGATTGGCACAGATGCTTATTTAAAAGGCGCAAATAAAATAAAAAATATCACCATCAACTCCAATGAAATTGCCAGAACACAAATTGGCGAAGGATCTGAGTTGGTAAATGGTATTATTGGCTATGGTTGTAGGGTATTCTATGGCATTAAAGCAGTTCGTTTTATTATGTCTGATTATTCACAATTAAAATATGGTGCAAGATTGATCAACTCCTTCTTAGGACCAAACGCCACCATATCTTGTTGTGAAGTTTTAAACTCATTAATTTATCCTGCACATGAGCAGCATCATAACAATTCATTCCTTTGTGCTGCACTCGTGATGGGGCAAAGTAATATTGCTGCTGGTGCGACACTAGGATCTAACCACAATAGTCGTGGGGCAGATGGTGAAGTGATTATGGGTAGAGGTTTCTGGCCAGGATTGTGTGTGAGCATTAAGCATAATTCTATTTTCCCAAGCTTTACCATTTTAAATAAAGGAGACTATAATTATGAATTGAATATTCCAATTCCTTTTTCTTTGATTAGTAACGACTATGTCAAAGACGAATTAGTGGTGATGCCTGGCTATTGGTTTTTATACAACTTTTATGCCCTAGCAAGAAATGCATGGAAATATCAAAACAGAGATAATAGAAAAAATATAGACCAATATTTTGAGTACGACTATTTGGCGCCTGATAGCGTCAATGAATTAATGAAAGGCAGAGATGTGATTGCATTAGCAGTTGCAAAAGCACAATTGTTAAAAGAGAAGAAGTCAACAACTATTACCGAAGATCAATTAATACAATTAGGCTACAAACTCTTAACTACAAAAACTAAAAAAGAAATAGACCAATTAGATGTTTTTGTTGATGGATTTGAAAATAGCAAAAGAAGAACCAGGCTGATTAAATGCCATGATGCTTTTTCTATGTTTGAAAAAATGATATTCATGTATGGCATGGACCAGTTATTGCTTAAATTGACTCAGAACGGGATGAAAAATTTACCTGCTAAGGTGAAAGGCGTCAAAACAACTGGTGTTGCTATAGAATGGAGCAATATTGGCGGGCAACTGATACCAACAAAATCGGTTCAAACCTTGTTACAGCAAATAAAGTCTGACAAATTAAATAGCTGGCATGATGTGCATGCGTTTTATCAAATGCAAACAGATAAGTACCTAGCCAAAAAGAATTTGCACGGACTATATTGTCTAGAATTAATAGAAGGGGTATCCATTAGTGGACTGAGCAATAAAAAATTGAATGAATGGCTAGACCGTTATCAAGCGATTAAAGAAGAGGTTACACAAAAGATAAAAAGCTCTAGAGAAAAAGATTACACCAATCCATTTAGGAAAATGGTGTATGAAAATCAAGCCGAAATGGATGTTATTGTGGGAGACTTAAAAGATAATAGTTTTATTGAACAGCAAAATACGGAGCAACAAAAATTAAATCAATTCATCGTTGAATTTAAGCAAGCATTAAAAGCCAAATAGATTCATCCCAATACCAAGCTGCCATTGTGTTGTCTTCCACTTTGCTTGGTCTTGCAATGCACTGATATCTTGTAGACCAACTACGTACCTGCCGTAAACAAAAAAGCCACCAAGGTTGACTTTTGCACCCCCAACAAAAGAAAACTCTCCTTCTTTAAAAGCCAATTGAGCATTTTCAATACCATCCTTCTTTTGATCTATTAGAATGCCATACTGAGGCCCAGCTTGTAAAAGTAAGTTAGAGAAAGGTTTAACTTGAACCAATAAAGGAATCATCAAATAACTCAAATGATAGGTTTCGGGATTGTATACTTGATTATTAAGTACATCCGCAATCTTAGGGTTGGTAGATAATTTAGTTTGAGAAAGTAAAACTTCTGGCACTAAACTTATTTTATCATTAATTCCAACCTGAAAAGTAACCCCGCCGTGAAACGAAGCTGAATGTCTGTCTACTGCTACAGAATTAACACTGGAAAAATTTTGACCTACTTTAATGCCAATGCCTAACTTCTCCTGTGCGTTTGCGAAAAAACAAGTAGATAATAAGGCAAATAAGAGTAACTTTTTCATAAATAGTGTATTGTTGTAGAGTATAAAATTATAACGTGTAAGTTTAAAATTTGTTACATATTCTGCCTAAAAATTTATATAATTACACTAATTCTAATAGTGTAATTTCTGGCATAATACCTACCCTACCTGGATAACCTAAAAATCCAAAACCCCTGTTCACATATAATTTTTGTTCTCCTTGTTGATACAATCCAGC
>Ga0214168_1000177_pt1 | contig 25158 bp, 23 predicted proteins | sample LakMenepilimnion_FD_153002 | JGI IMG/M metagenome (GOLD analysis project Ga0214168, IMG submission 153002) | Freshwater microbial communities from Lake Mendota, WI - Practice 29OCT2010 epilimnion v4 | ecosystem: Environmental > Aquatic > Freshwater > Lake > Epilimnion/Euphotic zone | place: Lake...
ATGGCCAAGTCCAACATTCAAGCGCAAGATATATTGAATCGCTTTGACGAGCACCTGTTGGCAGTAGAACCTGCAGCCAAAGCGCTATTCACTTGCAAAGACCCTGACGATCAAAAATTCATCGACTTGGCGGTAGCCCATGCGGTGCCATTGCTAAGCAAAGACAAGGCAATTTTGTGCATGAAGAAACGCTTGCTTCAATCAGGTGTGGTGTTGAATCCTACTGACATTTCCGCACATTGAACTGCGCGACTGCCCCTCATCTACCCAACAGACACTGAACACAGGAACAACCCATGACCGGCCTGCAACCCGAAGACTTTGACGCCCTCGACGATATCTTGGATGACCTGCGCACGCGCTACGAAGAAACACCACAGTGGGAGTTTTGTGAAGGTTTCATGGTGGCGCTCATTTGTTGCCGTCGTGCTATGCCAGAAGTAGAATGGTTGCCCGTTTTGTTGGGGCTTGAAGACGACGAAGGCGGCGCTGGCTTTTCTGATGAAGCGCAGAAAGTTAAATTCTTAAGCTTGTGGCAACAACGTTACGACGAGGTCAAAAAAGCCCTAGACACAGAAATCAAAGCCCTCGACGAAGACAGCGCCTATGCACCCGAGGTGATGGACGTACGCGGCGCCATTGCCAGCTTGTCACCCGAAGAGCGTGCAGAAATTGCAAGCGAAGAAATTCCAGCCTTTGCACAGGTTTGGGCTTTAGGTTTCATGTTCGTTGTTGAAAACTGGCCCGATGAATGGACCGCACCGAAAGACAAAGAATCTGCGCAGTGGCACGACACTGCGCTAGAGGCCATCGTGGCACTGACAGAAGATGACACAGACGAACCCACGCTGTCGGCACTCAGCGAAGATGGCCCTTTAAGCGTGAGCGAATCGCGTCTGAATACCTATGGTGAAGCCCTGTGGGCGGTTTACGATCTGCGTGAAATTTGGCGCAACATTGGCCCCCGCGTGACGCAGGTCATCAAAGAAGCAACGCCAGGTCGAAACGATGTTTGCAGTTGCGGTAGCGGGAAGAAATACAAGAAGTGTTGCGGCGCCAACTAGGGCACCTTGTTCAAACCATGAAAGCGCGAAGGCTTTCGGCGGTGAGGTCTGGCAGTTCTTCTGGAATGAAGTGACCTGAAGGCACCACGTGGCCTGAAACCTCACCCGCGCATTGCGCTTGCCACAGACGAATGGGCGCAAACATTTTGTGCACCACACCGCGGTCTCCCCAGAGAACCAAGGTGTCGCACATGATTTTTTGATCTTGTGCGCGGCTGGCTTTATCGTGCAGCAAATCAATGCTGGCACTGGCGCGGTAATCTTCGCAAGCGGTGTGCACTGCAGGCATCAAATCACCTGGCTGATCTGGCTGCAAGTTCATGCTGCGCTCATACTCGGCCATGGCTTCGGGCTCAATGAAAGAAGTGCCGTGTGAGCCCCAGCCACCCAGCTTGGCGTGCAAGTAATGCAACACGTTACCGCCAATCATTTTCTCGGGCAAAGGGCTAGGCTGAATGAGGTGGAACCAGTGATAGTAGGCTCGTGCAAAGTCCATGTCGGTACGGTTGTACATGTCTAGGGTGGGCGCTATATCAAGCACGCACAACTTCAAAACGCGGGAAGAAAAATCAAGCGCTAGGCGGTGTGCAACACGCCCACCCCTGTCGTGGCCGCACAAAAAGAAAGTGTCCACATTGAGTTGATCAAGCAAGCCCACCACATCTTGCGCCATGGCGCGTTTGCTGTAGTTGCTGTGATCGGGCAAGCCAGGGGCATGAGACGAGTCGCCATAGCCGCGCAAATCGGGCAAGACCAATCGATAGTTATCTTTGAGCGCTTGCGCCACACGGTGCCACATGACATGTGTTTGCGGAAAACCGTGCAACAAAACCAAAACTGGCTTGTCCATTTGATTCAACCAATTGGCAGATAGGCGCGAGCACACCACGACACCGTTCACATTGAACTGTCTTTTCTCAAAATCATCAAACCAAGTGCTGATTGCTTCTGTGGTGGTGGCGTCGTTTGTGCTCATGACGGTATTTTCTCTCAGTTATCCCATTGGAGCAACGCCCACAACTTTGGCATGCAACACAAAAGTAATCACCGCCCACAAAGCCATACCGCCAAACAAAGCAATGAGGGTGGCATACAGATTGGGCTTGGGGAGTGAGTCTTCGATGGCAACAGAATTTTCAACTTGTGCTCGGTCGCGCGCACGGGCAGACCTGAAATTCAAAACAGCCCAAATTAAAAAAGAGCCAAACAAGACAAGATCGGCCAAATTACCGTTCGCAAGCAGGTGCGACAAAGCCCAAACCTTGACAGACAAAACCATCGGATGTCTCAAACGCATTTTGAAGTGGTTGCGAGGGATGTAGGTTGCTATTAGGAGAATACTTGATAACAACATCAAGAGCATGCTGATGTGTCTGGTGAAAATGGGCGGGTTCCAAAGCGCCAAAGGCTGTAGCCTTGCTTCGCCATAACCCACCACTAACAAATAAAAGCCCAAGATTGACACCAGGGTGTAAACACCCTTAAAAGCTTTGTCACCCCAAGCTGCTATTTTTTCTGCACGCCAGTTATCAGCTACCACGCGAACAGAGTGTGCACCTAAAAATAAGATCAGGCCCAATATCAACCAAGTCATTTGAAATCCTTTATGCCGTTTGAAGTCACATTGTCTAAGAATTCAAAGCCATCATTTGTTTCTGGAGAAAAGACTTTTGCACCTTGCCCAAAGCACTTTTAGGCAGTTCGTCCAGAAAAACGACTCGGCGGGGCAATTTAAAGCGCGCAATTTGAACTTCTAAGTGGGTTTTCACCGCTGCTTCAGAAAGATTGTGCCCTGCCGCCGTAGAAGCGCGAACCAGTACCAAAACAGGCACTTCACCCCAACGTTCATCTGGCAAGCCCACCACAGCACATTCTAGAAGCCCTGGAAAGGCGGCCAACGCATTTTCAATTTCTGCGGGGTAAATATTTTCACCCCCTGAAATAATCATGTCCTTGTTGCGACCCACAATTTGCAGGCACCCCTGCGCATCCAAATACCCCATGTCGCCGGTATGAAACCATCCGTCGTTCAAACCCTCTTTGGCAGCTTGAGTTGCAGCACACCAATAACCTCGCATGAGGTTGCTGCCGCGAACGCGCACTTCACCTATTGCACCCTGTTTCGCTTCACGTCCTTCAGAATCTATCAACTGCAGTTCTAAATTGCCATGCGGCCATCCTGCAAACCCAATTCTTTGAACTGCATCCCGGAACTTTAAAATCACACTCACAGGTCCAGTTTCTGTGGTGCCATATATTTGACCGACTGGCACACCTCGCTCATGAAATTTTTCTAAATAGGCTTGTGGCAAGCTCGACGAACCCGCCATGATGCCTCGCAAACTTGTCAAATTAGCACCCGGCCATTGCACGTTTTCCAACACGGCGCGCATCGTGGCAGGGACCAGCAGCGACAGTGTGGGGCGCTTGGCAACTTCGACATTTGAAACAGCTTGCAGCCATGCCAAAGGATCAAAGCGTGGATGCAAATGGACAGAGACACCCGCAAGCAATGCAGGCAAGGTTTGGATGCATAATCCGCCCACATGAAACATTGGCAAGGTCGACAACACAATGTCTATCGCATTAAACTCGTGCGCCTCGTCGCTGGCTTGGGCATTGGCCAGCAAACCTGCTTGCGTGTGAACTGCACCTTTTGGCAGGCCCGTGGTGCCGGAGGTGTAAACCAAAAGCACATCTGCGTCGTCGTTGACAACAGGCAATGCTAGGTTTTTTGACGAGGGACGCGCAACTAAACTTTCTAATTGAAAACATGGTGGTCCCGCTTTCGACAAACTTATAGCAGCGTCGACGTGCATTTCGTCATGAATCAAAATACTCGGCTTTGCATCTTGAAGCACTGATTGCAATTCAGCCAAAGCCAGCCTAAAGTTCAGTGGCATAAAAATCAAGCCCAATCGGGCGCAAGACACCAAAGTGACCAACTGTAGTTCGTGGTTCAAGCCAAGCCAAGCCACGCGTTGGCCAACTTTTAAGCCATGGGTGCTTTGAAGGTGCCCCGTCACGCGCTCCACACGTCGCCAAAATTTAGCAAAGTCAAAATCTTCAGTGTGACCTGGCATGCCAAATTGAATGGCCAACTTGTGAGCTTGGCTTATGGCAAGCTCACAAAAGCGTTGCGCAATTTTGGAACTTTCGTTCATTCGTCTTTCTCGCCCGCTTCGTACAAAGTTTCGCGGCCCAAGCGATCTAAGCAAAGTTCGGCTGTCCAAGGCAGCATCAAAGAGCCGCAGCGTGCATCGCGGTACAAACGCTCTAATGGCAAAGACTTGAGCATCGATTGGCCGCCACAAGTTCGAATGGCCAAGCGTGCAATGTCTTGCGCGTTTTCCATGATGGTGTACTGCGCTGCATAGGCGCGCAAGCGTGACGATTTGGGAGGGTCAATTTTGGCGTCTTCAATGGCGCGCAAAAATAAGTTACGCGTTTGCTCCAGCTTGACAAACATTTCGGCCACCGCAATTTGTTTGGTTGCAAATTGGCGCCGCTTGACTGGCCCCGTGCCAGGAATTTCGCCGCGCAAATAAGCCACGGTGAAGTCGTAGGCTGCTTGCGCAATGCCCATGTAAGTGGGCGAGAGTGTCATGAACATGTGCGGCCAACGACTGGCCGCTTGAAAATAAACGCCCTGCGGCATCAGTGCTGCATCGTCGGGTACAAACACATCTTTGAAAATCAAATTGCGAGACACCGTAGCGCGCATGCCCAGTGGATCCCAATCACCTTCTACCGTCAAGCCAGGCGCTGTGCGGGGTATGGCCAAATAAAGCGTATCGCGTCTGGACAATTCGGCATCTGGCTTTTTCTCAGTGCACAACACGCCAAAGAAATCTGCTGCATCAGACAGCGATGCAAAAATCTTTTTGCCATTGATTTTCCAACCGCCCTCCACCTTCACGGCTTGCGTGCCAAAGGGTTGCGCGCCTGCTGCCGAAGCGCCGCCTTCAGAAAAGGGCTGCGCATAGATGGCACCGTCGTTGACAACACGCGCAAAGTGCGACTTTTGATGCACACGGTGCAAAGCACGCTGCTCGGGCGTCATGTCTAAATCTTCAGACAACAAACCGCTCCACATCATGGTGCATACGTGCATGTTGAAGGTTAGCGCCGTGGCACCACACCAACGGCCAATCTCTGATGACACCATGGCATAGGTGGCGTAATCTGCGCCTTGGCCCCCATGGGCTTCGGGCACGCAAAGTGCCAACAGCCCTGCGGCCTTCATGTCTTTGTAGTTTTCAAACGGAAACTGAGCGTCGCGGTCCAGTTGCGCTGCACGGGGTGCAAATTTGTTTTTCCCCAAATCATGCGCTAATGCCATGAGGTGTTTTTGTTTTTCTGTGAGCGGGTAGTCATCGCCGCAAATAGGCATATAAGGCTTTGAAGCCACACTGGTCGTCATAAAAACATCCTCAACTCAAAAATGTCGACTTAAAAAATTCAAAACAGCGGCATGAAACGGGACTTCTTGCTCAAAGCTCATGAGATGACCAACGCCTTCTAGGCATTCGTATTCAGCCTCTTTGATTTTTTGCGCCATGCGACGCAAAACTTCTGGAGGAGCCGTTTTGTCATGCTCACCCGCCAAACACAGGGTGGGTACGTTGATGGTGGGAAGTGCTGCACGCTGTTCAAACTTCACCAGCGCATTCAGCGATGCGCGGTACGTGCTGGGTGGCACAGCCGACATGCAGGCATGCGCCAATGCCAAGCCTGTCGGGTATTGCGCAAGCACTGCTTCTTGGGGCAAGGCAAGCGGGGCCACCATGCTGGGAATTAAACGATTGGCCACATCAGCCATGGTTTGGCCAGCGTCCAAAGGTGCCAACCTTTGAGCCACAAATTGCTTTTGAAAATCGCCGTCTTGTTGACCAAACGCTGGGCTACTTGCAACAATGACCAGACCTGCAATGCGCGATGGGCAGCGGGTGAAGGCTTGCAAAGCCACCATGCCGCCCATGCTATGGCCCACTAAGACTGCTTTTTCAAGCTTAGCTGCATCCAACATGTCTTCCAGGGATGCCGCCAAACTTTCAAAACTGAGCATGCCTTCCAGTGGGCTATCGCCATAGCCTGGCATGTCCCAAGCCAAAGCTCTAAAGCCCTGCTTTGCAAAAAAATCAACAGACGATCGGAAGCCTTTTTTACCGCCACCAATGCCATGCAAAAAAACCAAGGCGGTTTTGGCATTGTGGGGGCCAGCTTCAATCCAAACTGGCGTGAGTGAACTCATTGCGCTGCACTTTCAAACACGCCCTTCACCAACTCACCCTCTTGCACCACAAACTGATCATCCAAGGCAATGCTGCAATGGCGCATGGGCAAATCAAAGTGTCCTAAAGTGTGGCGACCCGCCACTTCATTGGCACCTGTGGAATATAAAAAGTTTCCAGCGAAGGCTCGCAACTCAGTGCCATTACAATCGCGCTTGTCATAAAACGTCATGGCATCCCAACGCGCAGCAGGATTTAAACCAAAACCTACGTGCGACACAGCGCAGGCATCGCGATGACCTTCTTTGTCAATCCATGCTTGGTAATAAGAGCGCATCATGTCCACGTCCACGCCCTGGCCTTCAATGCGCACAATGGTGTCGTTTTCGATGGTGAGGTGAATGGTGTCGCGCAGGTAGCGCTTGAAGGTGAGATTGACATCGCCTGGCGCCATCACCAAAGTGCCATTGACACTGCCAGCAGCAGGAAAGGCCAAAGCCAAACCTCCCGGCCAGTGTGACACCATGCCAGGCTTGGCACAAAAGCCCCAAACGCCCCCCACCACAGCAGACTTCAGTTGAATGTTCAAATCAGTGCCGGCTTTAGAAGTGACATGCATTTGCTGTGCGCCCCGAAGTTTTTTCATGGCATTGCGCACTACACCTTCAAGTGCAGGATTGGGCACGGTGCGTTCCAAAATTTCTGGGTGCTCATTGGAAATCATGAACAAGCGCGGCACCACACCATCGGCACCTTTCAAGATTGTGGGTAATTCAGGCGCATGCAACATGCCCTCTACCGTGCAATCAATGATCAAATGAGCGCGCTGCAATGCGGCCACAACGGGTGCCAAATTTTGAATGACATCGGTAGCACCTGTCGATCTGATGGGCGCAGGTGCGCTTAATGCTGGCGTCGGCAAACACACTTCGAACACTTTGGCGCCCATTTGTTGCAAGGCAAGCCTGGCCAAATCAACATTGACGCGCCTAGACTGGCTTTCAGTCAACAAGGCGACTACTTCGTTTGGCTGAACTTTGCACAATTCAAAAGTACGCTCAAAAGCAAGCAACCAACGGTGTTCAATTTGCTCAATTAGCATCTCTACTCCTTGCGATACCAGCCCTATGAGAAGATGGGGCCCAAATTCTTCCAGCAAGTTTATATGAAATTTCATACAATTAACTCATGAATTCCCCTAATACACCCCTTGATACACAGCACTTCAAGCAAGCTCTTTCGCGCTTTCCCACAGGAGTCTCGATCATTACCGCCCATCAATTGGGTGATGCCAATCCAGCAGATTGGGGGCATCAGTTTGTAGGGCTGACTGCCAGTTCGTTCAACAGCGTCTCGCTCACGCCACCGCTAATCGTCTGGAGTTTGGGTTTGAAATCAAGGACCTTGCCTTCTTTTCAAAAGGCTTCGCACTATGTGATCAATGTTTTAAGTGATCAGCAGATGGCTCTTTGCCAGCAATTTGCATATGGCCAAGGCGACCGCTTCAAAGGCGTCGAGTTTGAAACTAGCGCTTCAGGCTTGCCTATTTTGAAAGGCGCCTTGTCTTGGTTTGAATGTCGCAACCGAAGCCAATACCCAGAAGGCGATCACATCATTTTCATTGGTGAAGTTGAGGCATGTGGCTTTGCACAAGGTACGCCACTGGTTCATCAGCAAGGCGGATTTTTTGAAGTTGGCCCAGTCAAAGTATAAGTACCATGGCAGAGAAAGAGTTTGTCGACAGCTACTTGCCCTATTTATTGGCAAGAGCCAGCTTTAGCATCTCCAGTGAATTTCATGCACAAGTAGAAGCTGCTGGATTCTCTGTTTCTGAGTGGCGCATTTTGGCTTCTTTGTCTGGCGTGAAGCAACGCACAGTGGGCGAGTTGGCCGACATTGTTTTGGCAAAGCAACCGACTGTGACCAAAATGGTTTTGCGCATGGTCGACCAAGGCTTGGTGATGCGCACTGCATGTACCCAAGACAAGCGACAAGCTTGGGTAAGCCTCACGCTTAAAGGGAAAAAACGAGTTACGCCGCTTTTGAAGAAAGCTGCAATTCACGAAAAGAGTGTACTGAGTGAATTAGGCGAGCAGCAAAGCCATGAGCTGAAATCAATTTTGCAAAAATTATTCAAAGCTCCAAATTGATTACAAAAGTAAGGCAATGCAAGCTTAATTTTTGAATTTACAAAGTGTATCGTTGCATGATACAGTCAAGATTTAAGCTAGGGTTCAAATGCACAATCCGCCACATCCAGGAGAAAGTCTCTTAGAAGATGTGCTTCCAGCACTTGGCCTCACTGTGACCAGCGCTGCAGATCAACTAGGCGTATCGCGTGTCCAATTGTCGCGCGTTCTTCATGGCCACTCGCCTATTACGCCTCAATTGGCTTTAAGGTTAGAGAAATGGTTACAAGGTACCAGTGCGGAAGTTTGGCTTAATTTGCAGTTAGCGCATGACATTTGGCACGCCAGAAAAAACAAGCCCATCAAGTTCGTCAAGCCTGCAAAAATTCCCAGCCACTTGAAGCAGCAAATTCAAGGTTTGACAGCCGTCACCTCAATTTCCACCAAAGCACGGTCTTCTACCAAGTCGGCCACTTGAACCAAAGTCATGGCGGGGTAGTTTTTGCCCATCACCTCCTGATAGACCTTGCCCAGCTCTCTGCCGCGCGACACATATTCATTTTTGTCTTTCACGTACCAAGTCATACGGGCCATATGCTCAGGGCCAGCACCAGCGCATGCTAATGTGGCAACGATGTTCTGCAACGCTTGCTTGCACTGCGCCACAAAATCATCAGTTTCAAACTGACACTGCCCATTCCAGCCAATCATGCCTGCAACAAACACCATCTCGCCGCGGGCGGCAATGCCATTGGCATAGCCTTTGGCAGGCGCCCATCCTTCAGGCTGAAGAACTTTCAAAATTCCTTGTGACATTTAAGGTCCTTATTTTTCTGAATTGAAGGCAGGCGCTTGTTGCCGTAATTTGAAGCGCTGTAATTTACCCGTTTCGGTGCGCGGTAAGCTTTCACAAAACACCACGCGCCTTGGGTACTTGAAGGGTGCAATGCTTTGCTTCACAAACTCTTGAATTTCTTTTCCTAAGGCGGGTGTGCCTGAGTGACCCGTTTTTAAAACCACAAAGGCCATGACAACCTGTCCGCGCTCAGGATCTGCAGCGCCCACCACACCACATTCAGCCACAGCGGGGTGCTGCATCAATGCACCCTCTACTTCTGGCCCTGCAATGTTGTAACCCGCAGAAATGATCATGTCGTCATTGCGAGCTTGGTAGCTGAAGTAACCATCGACGTCCATCACAAAGGTATCGCCCGGCAAATTCCACCCATCTTTCACATAATCTTTTTGCCTAGGATCGTCCAAGTAGCGGCAGCCTGTTGGCCCTCGCACAGCCAAACGACCCACCACCCCAGGCGGCACAGGCTTCATGTCTTCATCCACAATTTGCGCTTGGTAGCCCGGCACCACTTTGCCGATGCTGCCAGCTCGCACTTCTTGGCCTGCGCTAGAAATGTAAATGTGAATCACTTCAGTGCCGCCAATGCCATCGGTCATCTCAATGCCGCTTGCTTTTTTCCACAACTGACGCGTCGCATCTGGCAAGGCTTCACCTGCCGATACCGTGTGGCGCAGTGATTTCAAGTTAAACGCATACGGCTTTTCAGTAACAAGCAGCGCCATTTGTCGGTACATGGTCGGCGCTGTGTAGCATTGCGTTGCGCCGTATTGCCCAATGGCTAGCAGCAATGATTCAGGCGTGTATTTTTCGAGCAGTACAGCACATGCGCCGTATCGCAAGGGAAATGCCAACATGCCGCCCAAGCCAAATGTGAACGCAATGGGCGGCGTTCCGCACACCACATCGTCTGCGCCCATCTTGAGCACATGCTTGGGAAACAAATCGCACATGGCCAAGACATCTCTATGGAAATGCATGGTGCCTTTGGGCTGACCGGTGGTGCCACTGGTAAAGGCAATCAAACAGACATCGTCGCGGCTGGTGTCACATGCTTCAAACTCTTTAGCATGTTTGGCCATACGGGCTTCTACACCTTCTTCATCTGAGCTTCTAAACCACAAAGTTTGCTGGAGTGAACTTGCAAAATGGGCATGCGATGGATCGATGCAGTGCGCCAATTCCTCTGCTAGCAAACTGTCGCACAGTGCAGCTTTCACTTGCGCCTTGTCTAAAATTTGTTTCAACTCAGACGCTCGCAGCAAAGGCATGGTGGGCACAACCACCAAACCAGCTTTCAATGCAGCCAAGAAGCACGCCGCCATCATGGGGCTGTTGCCACCCCGCAGCAGCAAGCGCTCGCCAGATTTCAAACCCATGTCGTGCACTAACACATGGGCAATCTGATTCACCTTGGTTTGCAATTGCGCATAGGTCCATCCCATTGGGCCGGTTGCATCTACACCGCGCACCGCCATTCTGTCGCCTCGGCCATGCGCCACATGCTCATCTAGCAAAGCTTTTACACAGTTAAGCTGCTCAGGGTATTGAACTTCAGGCCGATCAAACACAAACACGGGCCACTGATCTTTTGGAGGCAAGTGGTCTCGAGTGAATGTATCAACGTGCGAAGATGGTGCTAACGAAGATACCGTTGAAGAATCGAGTGAAGAAGAGAGGGCTTGCTTCATGTCGTGCCTCACTTGAGTAAATCACGGCCAATGATCAACTGCTGCACTTCCGTAGCGCCTTCGTAAATGCGCAGCGCTCTAATCTCTCGGTACAAAGATTCCACAATGCAGCCTTTTTTGACGCCCATGCCGCCATGCATTTGAACGGCCATGTCAATAATTTGTTGCGCATTTTCTGTAGCGGTCATTTTGGCCATGGCCGCTTCTTGCGTAATTCTCTGTCCTTGATCACGTAGCCACGCTGCTCTGTAGGTCAGCAAAGTGGCGGCATCAAGCAGGGTGGCCATTTGTGCCAACTTGGTTTGCGTGATTTGAAAATCTGCCAAGGTGCCACCAAACATCTTGCGCTGCTTGGCCCACGCAATCGATTCGTCTAAGGCTCTGCGTGCAAAGCCAAGCGATGCTGCCGCCACAGATGTTCTAAAAACATCCAGCGTGGCCATGGCCACTTTGAAGCCTTCGCCCGCTGCGCCAATTCGTTTGGCATGCGGCACCAACACGTTGTTGAAATGCAAAGTGGCCAAAGGGTGCGGCGCTATGACATCAATGCGCTCTGCTATTTCCAAGCCAGGGCTGTCGGCTTCCACAATGAAAGCACTAATGCCCCTAGCGCCAGGCGCCTCACCTGTACGTGCAAACACCACATAAAAATCGGCAATGCCGCCATTGGAAATCCATGTCTTCAAACCATTCAAGCGGTAGCCATCTGCAGTATCCAGCGCACTGCACTGCATAGCGGCTACATCAGACCCTGCGTCGGGCTCGCTCAACGCAAAAGCCGCCAGCGCGTCCCCTTTGGCCACACGCGGCAAATAAGCTGCTTGTTGTTCGGGGGTTCCTTTCAAACTGATAGCGCCCGAGCCCAAGCCCTGCATGGCAAATGCAAAATCGGCCAAGCCGTGATGCCAAGCCAACTCCTCGCGCAACAAACAAATGGTGCGCGTGTCGATCACTTCAGCAGCGCCGCCATGCACGGTGCCTGCAATGGCTGGTTTTAACCATCCTCCCTGCCCTAAAGCTTTGACCAAACTCACACATTCACGGTCAATAGCGTCGCGCGATTCATCATGACTATGCTGATCTGCAAACTGCTTCGTGGTCCACTCTTGCAATTGAGTTTTGAAAACTCGATGCGCCTCATCAAAGAAAGGCCATGCCAGGTGAGAGGCTGAGTTCATGTTCAATTTCCTTCGAAGACGGGCGTTTGCTTGGCCACAAAGGCGTGATAAGCCCTGTGAAAATCATTGGTGACCATGCAAATAGCTTGGGCTTGCGCTTCGGCTTCAATGGCTTCGTCCACACCCATGTTCCATTCTTGTTGCAGCATTTTTTTGGTCATGCCATTGGCGAAGGTGGGACCACTGGCCAACATGTGGGCCATGGCTTGAGCCTCTGACAAAACAGTTTCGGGTGTGCACACTCGGTTGTAAAAACCCCAGCGCTCTGCTTCTTCGCCTGGCAAACCGCGGCCTGTGTAAAGCAGTTCTGAGGCACGCCCCTGCCCAATCACGCGTGGCAATAAAGCACATGCACCCATGTCACATCCGGCCAAGCCCACCTTGTTGAACAGAAAATAGATTTTGCTGCGCGCCGTGCCATAACGCAAGTCAGAAGCCAGCGCCAGCAAGGCACCTGCACCTGCACAGATGCCATCGATGGCAGACACAATAGGCTGCGGGCAGGCGCGCATGGCCTTGACCAAATCTCCGGTCATGCGCGTGAAAGCCAGCAAGCCCGGCATGTCTAACTTGGTTAGGGGGCCAATGATTTCATGCACATCGCCGCCTGAACAAAAATTGCCGCCTGCGCCAGTCACAACCACGGCATGCACATCTTCTGCATAGGCAAGCGCTCTGAACAAATCGCGCATTTCAGCATAAGACTCAAATGACAAAGGATTTTTTCGCTCAGGCCTGTTCAATGTCAGGGTGGCCACACCTTCCTTCACTTCAAACAGCACATGCTCAGCTTTGTAATGGGATAGCTTGTTGTTGTGGCGAGGCAATTGCTGTGGCTGGCCAGGTAAGTACTTTTGACTCATGACATCTCCTCTTGTTTCTGTAAATTCTTTTTCATGGCACCTAACAAAGTGTGCAGCTGGCTTTGTTGGTTGGTGGACAAGCCAGAAAATAGGTCGGCTACCCAATCTTCATGCGCAACCGCCATCTCTGCAAATGCTTCGCGCCCAGCCTTTGTCAAATTGACAGTGAAGGACCTGCGATCATTCACACCCACCTGGCGGACCACCAACTTTTCTTTTTCAAGCTGGTCCACAATGGTGGTGATGTTGCCGCCCGTGACCATCATGCGCCGCGACAACTCTCCCATGCTGAGACCATCAGGGTGTCTTTCAAGCTGCGCCATCAAATCAAAACGAGGCAGAGTAATGTCAAATGATTCACGTAGCTTTTGTCGAATCTTGTCTTCTACACGGGTGGTGCAAGACAACAAGCGCAACCACAATCTCAATGAAGCATGCTGCGCAGCGTGCGATCTGTATTCGTGATCAGCGTTGAGAATTTCACTCATCAGTTTTCTCCTTTGGTGGCTGCAGATGGCGCGCTCAAGGCGCTCGCTCGCTCATAATTGGTTTCCATTTGCCGTTTGCCAGACACATAGGCCTTGTGCCAATTCAAATCGGTGTAACCAATGCGTGCTGCTTCTTGCATCGTCCATGAGGGGTTGGCCAAATGCGGCCGTGCTATGGCACACAAATCGGCACGGCCTGCCGCGATGATGCTGTTCACATGGTCGGCTTCAGAAATTGCGCCCACCGCAATCGTTCTGACACCCGCTTCATTGCGAATTCGATCGGCAAACGGCGTTTGAAACATGCGGCCATACACAGGCTTTTCACGCTTGTCCACTTGCCCTGAAGAGCAATCTACAAAGTCAACACCTGCTGCTTTGAACTGCTTTGCAATCTCTACGGCATCGTCTGGCGTGATGCCCCCCTCCACCCAATCGTGTGCAGATATGCGTACCGACATGGGTCTGTCTTGAGGCCACACTTTGCGCAGCGCTGCAAATACTTCCAATGGAAATTTAAGTCGATTCTCTAGCGATCCGCCAAATTCATCTTGCCTGTGATTGCTTAGGGGCGAAATAAAACCCGAGAGCAAATAGCCGTGTGCACAGTGCAACTCTAACCAATCAAAACCAGCTTTGGCACCGCGCTCTGCTGCCGATACAAACGCTGCCAAAACGGCCAACATTTCGGTACGTGTCATTTCATGCGGCACTTGACTGACACCCTCCATGTAAGGCAAGGCTGAGGGCGCCATCAAGTTCCAGTTGTTGCCGTCGCGCGCCTCATTGTTCAAAGGCATGTCCATGCCATCCCATGCACGGCGTGTAGAGCCTTTGCGGCCCGCATGCCCTAATTGCAAAGCGATCTTGGCATCCGACTGCGCATGCACCAAATTCACAATGCGTGCCCAAGCATGCTGCTGCTCGTCATTCCACAGGCCAGGACAACCTGGTGTAATTCGCCCTTCTGGTGTCACGCAGGTCATCTCAGTAAACACGATGGCTGCGCCCCCTACTGCACGAGCACCGTAATGCATTAAATGAAAATCAGAAGGCACACCGTCAGTGGCTGAATAGGTGGCCATGGGCGATACCATGACCCGGTTCTTCAAGGTGATTCCACGTGCTTGTAAAGGTAAGAACATGGGCGGTATGGATTTGACTTTTGCGTTCTGATCAAACTCAATCATGGAAGCCATGAATCGCTCATAGGCTGAAACAAAGTCAGCATCTCTCAGACGCAAGTTTTCATGTGAAATGCGCTGACTTCTAGTGAGCAAAGAATAAGCAAATTGCTGCGGCGGCAAATTGACATACCGCGCCACATTCTCAAACCACTCCGTAGAATTGCGCGCGGCATTTTGAATTTTCAAAACCTCAATGGAGCGCGTGGCTTGGTAGGCCGCCATCACTTCTTGCATACCCTGTACTTCATGACCCACCCGCTCAAAGGTATCGGCCAATTCAATGGCATCCTCCAGCGCCAGCTTGGTGCCAGAGCCAATGGAGAAGTGTGCTGTGTGCGCAGCATCGCCCATCAGCACATAGGGCACAGTGCGGCCATCGGACGTGGTGTCCCAGTGCACCCACTGATCGCAAATAACCCGTGGAAATTTAATCCAGTGTGCAGAGCCGCGCAGGTGCTGGGCATTGGTCATCAAAGGATGGCCATCGAGGTATTTGGCAAATAACTTTTCGCAAAAAGCTACCGACTCTTCTTGCGTCATGGTTTCAAAACCTGCCGCTTTCCATACAGGCTCTGGCGTTTCCACAATGAAGGTAGAAGTATCACCATCGTATTGATAGGCATGCGCTTGGAACCATCCGTGCTCTGTTTCCTCCATTGCAAAAGTGAATGCATCAAACAATTTGCGTGTACCCAGCCACACAAAACGACATTTGCGTTCGTCGATATTGGGCTTGTAGGTCGCGGCAAAGCGCGAACGCACTTTGGAGTTAATACCATCACAGGCAATGACCAGGTCGGCTTGGTATTGCGAGCCAATGTCGGCGTTGGCATCGACTTCGGCTTCAAACACCAACTTAACGCCCACCTCTTCACAGCGTTTTTGCAAAATATTGAGCAAGCGCTTGCGGCCAATTCCGCAAAAACCATGGCCGCCTGAGCGCATGGTTTCGCCCTTGAAATGCACGGCGATGTCATCCCAGTGATTGAACGCACCCAAAATTTCTGAAGCCGTCACGGGGTCTGCCACTTGCAGCCTCAGCATCGTGGCATCCGAGAAAACAACACCCCAGCCAAAAGTGTCATAGGGCTTATTGCGCTCCAGCACCGTGATGTGGTGCTCGGGGTGACGCAGCTTCATGAGCAAACCAAAATACAGGCCCGCAGGCCCGCCGCCTAAGCACACGATGTTCATGATGCGATTCCTTGATTCCGGCCGTCATCGAGAAATTGATCTAGAAGTTCAGCCCGATTTTTATATTGTTTTAGCTTCAATAGTTGAAGCTTGAAATAATTATGATCAATTTGACTGTGGGGGTCAAGGCCAAAAAAAAGCAACTTGAGAAAGTTGCTTTTGGGAGTGTCTTACTGGTTCATCACCGTGATACTGATTCGCCGGTTGCGCGGATCTTTCGGATCATTCGGATTGTAAGGCGCTGTATCGGCCACGCCCTCAATCTTGGCAAATCGATTGCCTGGGATACCCTTTTTCTCAATGATCTTTCGAGTTTCCTCAGCACGCTCTGCCGACAATGACCAGTTATTTCTATCGTCTGTGTTGGCAAATTGCACGCTATCGGTATGACCGCGAATGGCCACTTTGTTAGGCAAGGCTGCCAGTGTTTTGGACACCTCGGTAAGCAAGGCCTGGGCTCTAGGAGTCATTGTGGTGGTGCCCAAGCCAAACATGGCAAAGTCAGCTTTGTCGATGATCTCAATTCGCAAGCCATCTTTGTCGCGCGCAAACTGAACTTGGTCCTTCAACTTGTCTAGCTTTGGATTTTTGGCGAGTGCCTCTTTGATCTCTTTTTCCATCTTCTCAAAGTTGGCAGCGTCTGCGGCTGCAGCGGCTGCAGCGGCAGACTTTTTGCCTGGATCGCCATCTTGCCCAGACTCTTTGCTGTCTGAACCATTGGGAGACGGATCGTTTTCAGTCGGGCCGCCCTGTGAGCGCGGCGTCACCATATTAAGTGAGCTTGTTTGCTTGGCTGAGAAAGGAAAGCCATCGGGGTCAATGACTGAGCGACCACCCAACATACCGTCGGAGCCCGCCAATTTACCCATGGTCACATTGCTGTGCGATGTGGGCTTGAAATAGTCGGCAATACTTTTGCGTTGGTCGGCATTGGACGCACCCAACAGCCACATCAACAAGAAGAAGGCCATCATGGCCGTCATCATGTCGGCCAGCGCAATTTTCCATGCACCACCGTGAGCACCGCCGTGACCGTCGTCCATGATTTTTTTAATGGTGATGCTGGGCGCAACCACAACTGGCGCATCAACGGCAGCCTCTTCTGGAATAAGCGGCGCAGCATCCGCCTCAGCCTCTGCTGCGCCATCGGCAACAGGGGCCTCTGCGTCAAGGGCCTTGGCCTCGTCTGTCGGCGCTTCTAAAACTGCCTCAGCCATGGCGATTAGGCTCCTCGCAAGCCATCAAAGACTTCAGCAAAACTTGGCTGATTGTGATGACTGATACCCGCTCGCGCGGCCTCAATGATCAAGGGCATGGGGTGACCATGCAAAGTACCAATGATGATTTGTTTCACCACTTTGTAAATTTGACCTTCATCGTCAATGATCTGCGCCAAACGCGAAGCCATGGGTTCAACAAAGCCATAGGCCATGAACACGCCCAAGAAAGTTCCCACCAAAGCGCCACCAATCATGGCACCCAGCACGGCAGGCGGTTGGTCAATCGCGTCCATGGTTTTAACCACACCCAGCACGCAAGCCACAATACCCAAGGCGGGAAGCGCACCGGCCAAAGTGGCCAAAGCTGTTTGGGCTTTCAGGGCATCGTGGTGGTGAGTTTTGATAGACAAATCCATCACGTCTTCCACCGCATAAGGGCTTAAGGGGCTGGTGGACACCACCATCAAACGAACCGTGTTGCAAACCAAATCTAACAAAGCATGGTCATGCAAAATTTTGGGGTACTCGCCAAAGATGGCACTGGATTCTGGGTTTTCAATGTGCGCCTCAAGGGCCACAGGGCCCTCGGTTTTAAGCGTTTTCATGATTTTGGACACCACAAAGATGGTGCTTAGGTAATCTTCTTTTTTGTAGGCTGGGCCCTTGAACACTTTGCCCATGCCGCCCAAGGCGCCTTTGAAAATGTCCATGCTGTTGCCGATCAGCATACCGCCAATACCAGCGCCCAAAATAATGAAAGTCTCAACCGGCGCGGCTTTGATAATCGGCTTCATGCTTCCGCCGGCCATGATAAAGCCGCCGAACACGCAAACCATCAAAACAACGATACCAATAATCGCATTCATATTTCTCTCCAAAAACGAACAAACGGGCGGCTGGCTTCCCAGCTGCGCCCGTCATTGTTCCCTCAAAGCCTTGCCCTTTCAGGCCAAGGCTCAATGCATTGCAGACATTGCCGCACCCGAAGCAGGCGCAGTTTTAGGTAACAGGTTAGGAACATCACGCCAAGCTTGGCGAATTTCATTCAACAGCGTGTGAACTTCTTGCAATGCATCGAGGTCATTGCGCGCGTTCACATGCACCAAGCGGCGAGTGACGTAACTGTACAACTCATACAAGTTACGGGCCAAATCGCCACCCTTTTCCATATCCAAAGCACCTTGTAAACCCAAGACGATGCGGCCAGCGCGCACCAAACTCTTGTTTTTATCTTCAATAGAGCCACGTTGAATATGACCCTTGGCCGTGACCAAGCTGTCAATCAAGCCGTCAAACAGCATCTGAATGAGTTCAACCTTATCGGCCACCAGTGCTTGTGATGCACTGTTGCCTTCGCCGTAGCTCTCCATTGCTTTGAAATGTACTCGCATGATGTCTTGTTCCTTATGATCCTGACACAGCAGGAATCGGAGGGACATCGGGAAACTTGAGTCTTCTTGGGCAAAAGAAGCCTGAAATGTCAGTTGGCGGGAACCAAACACTGAAATAAGGGAGTTTGAGTGCATCATCCGCCCTTTCCAGCTTTGGGTTTGGCCACGTGCGCTGGCTCCACTTTCAGGGTGCCCCGTAACTTTTTGACCACGGCAGTCAGCAATTGGCTCACCCGCGACTCGGTCACACCCAAAACTTCGCCTATTTCTTTAAGGTTCAGCTCTTCAACGTAATACAAATTCATTAACAATTGATCGCGCTCTGGCAAATCGCCAATGGCTTCTGTCAAGACGCCCATGAACTGCTCGTGCTCCACAATGGCCTCAGGCTGCTGCGAAGCATCGGTGGCAATGTTCATCACCTCTTCTGTCACCACTTCCATGGAATAGGTTTCAAAGCGCCGAGCCTGAGTACGCTCTTTATGGAACAACTCAATGTCCTTGCCCATGTGATCGGCCAATTCGGCCTGCGTGGGCGTGCGACCTAAGTCGGCAGCCAACTCGTGGGTGGCCGTACTGTGCGACTTGTTAATGGCCACAGCAGAGCGTGGCAAGAATGACAAGCGGCGCACTTCGTCCAAAATAGCACCACGCACACGGCTGTGGGCAAAATTCTCAAACTCAATGCCCTTACCTGGGTTGTAAGCTCGCGCAGCCTCAAGCAGGCCAATCATGCCCACTTGAATCAGTTCATCCAACTCCATAAAGGGCGGTAACCTGACTTTCAGGTGCAAAGCCACGCGCTTGACCATGCCCAAATGGGCCATGACCAGCGCTTCGCTGTTGTTTTGAACCTGTTCGTAAAGTCTAGTGGAGTTGGCCATCTTGTTTATGCGCTGGTTTTCACCAAACGTTCTACAAAAAATTGTAAGCCACCCGAAGCCTCGTCAATGGGCTCCAGTTGACGAACGGCTTCCGCCAAACGTCTGAAATCGCGTGCGCCCGCACTTCCCGGGGCAAATTCAGAAACAGGCTGGTATTTTTTCAGCGCCGTCAAAATGAGTTCATCGTTCTCGATTGAACCCAAATAGCGCACGGTTCGGTTCAGAAAACGAGCACACACCTGATTGATTCGCTCAAACAGTTGATAGCCTTCTTGAGCACTGCCAACCCCATTGGGCACCAGGTAAATTTCGTCCAAACCATGGTCTTGGATGAGTACCTTGATGGTGGCATAGGCATCGGCAATGGAGGACGGATCGTCGCGAACCACCACAAAGCGCCTTGAACAGGCGGCCATGAAGGCCAAAACTTCAGGGGAAATGCCGGCAGCCATGTCGACAATGAGGTAGTCAATGTCATCGTCGAGGGCGCTAAAAGCTCTGACGATATTAGCAGCCTGAATGTCACCCAATGCAGCCATTTCTTGAATGCCAGAGGCGCCAGGCACCAGTTTGACGCCCTGGCGGGTGGTCACAATGATCTCGGCAAGGGTTTTTTCGCCATTTAAAAAATGGCTTAAGTTGTAAGGGCAACGGCAGCCCAATGCAATTTGGGCGTTGGCCAAACTCATGTCTGCATCAAACAACATGACGCGGTGACCCATGGCTTGCAGCGCAACAGCCAAGTTCACAGAGACCGTGGTTTTTCCCACTCCTCCTTTGCCACTGGCAATGCCAATGACTTGCGTCGTTTTTGCTTTATCCATGAAGCTCACTTTGAGGCATTTCAAGCGACCAATTGGGGCGACTCAAACCCAGAGTATGGGTAAGTGGCACGTTGGCAGCATCTGCCTCGTTAACCTGAGTTACTAGTGTCGCAGGTTTTGTGGCATCTTCCATCGTGTCAGGTACAAAAGCATCTGAAGATGGGGTCAAATGGGTCATGGCAATGTTGATCAGTTTTTGCAAACCTGAAGATTTCAAGCCATCTGAAATTTTGTCAGAACCACCTCCTGCCGAAACCACACACTCTGCACCTTCTGCAATTAAAAATTGGATCAATGGCCAAGGTGAATTGGACTCATCGAGTTTGCTGATCATGAGTGACTGCCAATTCAGGTTTGATTTCAGCATGATGCGCGACAAAGTCACGCCCGAAGAATCGGCGGGCACCACGGCATGCAAACCAGCGTCTGGGCAAACTTGCAAAATTTCAGCCAAACGGTCTTCCATTTGAACACCTGGGGTGTCAATCAAAATCAATCTCTTGGGTGACAACTCTTCGAGCAACAGCTTCAAAGTGTCGGCGCCGTTTGCACGGTAGCATTCCACACCCAATTGCGCGCACAACATTTGCGTTTGACTCCATGCCCCGGCGCGCATGTCGTGGTAACTCACGACGGCCACATATTCATTGCCGTACTGCATGGCCAATTGCTGAGCGGCCTTGGCCACCATCAAGGTTTTACCGGAGCCCGACAAACCAGCCACCACATGAACGCCTCGGTTTGGAAATCCCTCTTGAGGGCGTTCTAAATTGTGGGTGAGTTGCGCACGAATGCTGTCCAAGGCACTGTCTAAAGTAGGCTGCTCGCGCAAACCCTCTTGCAACAAGGCTCGCAATGCCGTGGGCACGCCCACCTCTGTCATGGCTTGAACAAGGGGTTGAATGTGTGCAGGCCAATATTGATTCATTTGCCAGCTTGCAGTTTGCTGGCTTAATCTAAATTCTTGACGCAAGGCTGCCAATTCTTCGCGAACCAATGAAACAATTTCTTGGCTGCGAGCTTGTTCGCGACCTTGGCTGAGGAGATGGTCACCTGAATCAGTTGCAGTTGAATCACGTGAACCGTTTGATTCGCCCTGGCTGCCTGTCTTTAACAAGTGATGCAAATGATCACTGAATGGCTGGTTGACCGAAGATGGGGTGCTAGAAAGGCGCTTGTTAACACCAGGCACAGCTGCGCCAGACGGGTAACGAGTCGCTGTTTGCCCTTGCTCATTTGCGCCCATTTCTTCCATCATCAACTCATCGGAAGAGGCTTCAGCCAAATCCAGCGCCACGATCAATTCCGTTTGACCTTCCACGCGGTTGTTCGAGATGATCAACACATCGGGGCCAAACAAAGCCATTGCCTTTTCAGTGGCACTGCGCGTGTCGCGAGCAAGTATGCGTTTGAGTTCCATGGTCTTATCTCTTCGTCAATCTAATGGTTGTATCTGGTTGTGTACTGTGTGAATCACGTTTGCTTCAGCGAGTTTCAGCGTGCACGGTGTGTACCACTTTCACGGTCTGATCATCTGGAATTTCGCTGTAAGACAACAAAGTCAAGTCGTTCACGCGATAACGCACAGCCTTGGACAACCAAGGGCGAATCACGGGGGACACCACCAACACTGCGGGGTGACCCATTTCTTCGACAGCGCGTGCGCCATCGCGCAATGCACCAAACAAACGCTCGGCCAAACCTGGCTCCATGGCAATGCTTTGGCCTGGGGCTGTTTGTTGCAAGATGTTGTGAATGAGCTGCTCAAGGCTAGGGTCCAAAGTCATGACAGACAAGCCATTGGCATCGTCCACCAAACTCTGAACAATCATGCGGCCCAACTTAGGACGTACCAAAGACGTCAATTGATCAGGCTCTTGCGTGCGGCTGGCCACTTCAGACAAAGTCTCGGCAATGGTGCGCATGTCGCGAATCGACACCGATTCGTTCAACAAGTTTTGCAAGGTGCGAGTTACCACACCCAATGACAACTTACCAGGTACCAAGTCTTCTACCAATTTAGGCGACTTGGCAGCCAATTTATCGAGCAATTGCTGGACTTCGTCATGGCTAAGCAAATCAGAAGCGTTGTCACGCAACACTTTATTCAAGTGTGTGGCAACGGCCGTGCTGGCATCGACCACGGTGTAACCCAAGGTGCGCGCCAGGTCGCGCTGTGAAGGATCAATCCAGACCGCATCCAAACCGAAAGCAGGCTCTTGCGTGGCTTGACCTTCCAGAGGCCCATAAACTTGACCAGGGTTGATGGCCAATTCTTTGCCCACTTTAATTTGACCCTTGCCGCGAACCACACCCTTTAACACAATGTGATAGGCATCAGGGTCGATGGTGAGAGCGTCGCGAATGCGCACTGGTTGAACCAAAAAGCCCAACTCGGCAGACAATTTCTTGCGAACACCCTTCACTCGGTTCATCAATTGACCGCCTGTTTCTGGGTTGACCAAGGGAATCAATCCGTAGCCAATTTCAAGGCCAATCAAGTCCACTTGATCGACATCGTCCCAATCCAACTCTTTGGGCTCTTCTAAAGCTGCTTGTGCCGCTTGTTCTGCTGGCGTGGCAACGGGGTTGTCTTGTTTGTGTGTAATGCGATAAGCCAAGCCAGCGGTGGCCAAAGCCAAAGTCAGGAACACCAAATGAGGCATGCCGGGCACCAAGCCCATGATGGCCAAAATGGCGGCTGACAGGTACAGAGCCGGGGGGTTGGACAACTGAGAAGAGGCTTGTTCCGTCATGGACTCAGAAGTGGTCACACGGGTCACAATGATGGCTGTAGCCAATGACAAAAACAATGCAGGAATCTGTGCCACCAAGCCATCACCGATGGTCAGCAGGGTGTAAATGCGGCCAGCTTCGGACAAGGACAAATCGTGTTGAGCGACACCAATGGTGAGACCACCAATCAAGTTGATCACCAAAATAAGTAAGCCAGCCACCGCGTCGCCGGACACAAATTTAGAGGCACCGTCCATAGAACCGAAGAAGTCAGATTCTTGTGAAAGTTCTTCGCGGCGTTTTTTGGCAGTTTCTTGGTCAATCACGCCAGCATTCAAGTCGGCGTCAATTGACATTTGCTTGCCTGGCATGGCGTCTAGGGTAAAGCGAGCGTTCACTTCAGATACACGGCCTGCACCTTTGGTCACCACAATGAAGTTGATGATCATCAAAATAGCAAAGATGATGAAACCCACCACGTAGTTGCCACCGATCACAAACTCACCGAAAGCCGCCACCACTTTGCCAGCAGCCTCGTGGCCTTCATGGCCATCGACCAAAATGACACGGGTTGAGGCCACGTTCAAGCCCAAACGCAGCATGGTGGCAAACAACAAAACAGATGGGAAAGATGAAAACTCAAGCGGTTTGCGGGTGCCAATGGCAATCATGATGACCAGCAAGCTGCAGCCAATGTTGAATGTAAACAGAATGTCCAACAACAAGGGTGGCAGAGGTATCACCAACATGGCCATGATCAATAACACCATGGCGGGCAAGCCCAGGCCGGCGTAATCAAATTTGGACAGGTTCTGTCGAACCGCTGACAGGGTCAAGGTGCTCATGGTTGGCCTATGTGGCTGTTGACAGGGTTAAAACATTCAAACTGCATGGTTTTCTTCCATAGTTCAGCTTGTTGAGCAAAGTCCATGCCATGTGGAATCCCGACACCAAGCCGAATTTCCAAGATTCAGCAGAAGCGGCAAGCAATGACCTGTCACGGTTTTTGCTAATACAAGGCATGCCCGGCCTAAAAACCGGGGTGAAAACAGCCAACTGAAGATGGAAATACCATGGACGCCAACCTCAACTTTTTGACCGCCTCAACCACCAACCCCACGTCAGTAGGGGCTCCGAGCGGTTCTACAGGTCTTGACCCAAGCCTAGCCAAGCCCATGAATGGGCAGGAATTTGCAGGTGTGATGCGAGATCTGATGGCCAAGGGCGAACGGCAAGACGTTGCCGGAATTGCGCCAGGGGAAGCCACAGATGCCAATGCGGCAGCCCTCCAAACGCTCAATTTAGGCAATCAGTTCTCGGTTATCACGGCGGCTTCCCCCCTGCCCGACCCTAATAGTCTGGCTCAATTTGCCAGAGCTCAGGGATTGAGCGAGTCTGCAGTTCAAGCACTTTTCGGCGACTTGGCATTGCCAACCGCCTCTGCCACAGCCCTGCCTATTGCACCGACACCGGAAATGGGTCAGATTGGCGGCCTGATGGGCTTTCCAGCCAATCCTTTGTTGACAAACCCATTGATGGCCCATTCGGTTGCTGCAACCAGCGATGTCAACACCCTGACGCTGCTCCCAAGTGCTGCTACTTTGGGCTGGATTCAAGCCAATCCCAGTAGTTTGACCATTTCAGATCAGGTCGACAAATCTCTTTGGACACAAGCACCGCACCTGTCTTTAACCAGCGCAAACCCCAAAGTATCGGACGTTTCTGCCTTGATGGCCACAGCAGGCGCCACTGGCGTACTCCAAGCTTTGGGCGGCATGGGTGCCGTGCAATCTCAATCCCTGACAGCCCCAGAAAATTTAGCTGAAATTGCACCAGAATTAGGGCCCCTAGACGCCATGCGCATGCGCATGATGCCAGCTTGGGAAAACATGACACGCCAACTGGCCAAATTGAATGGCACTGACCAAGCAGCGGCTTGGGGGCAACTGTGCTCCAACATTCTAAGTAGCAAGGAGCAATGCCCTGTTGGCAAAGAGGTGTTGCTGGACTTGGGCGTCAATGATCCTTCTCTGATGTCTGCACTTGATTCACTTCAAGAATCAAGCAATACGGGTTCAGTCAATTTAGATTCAGCCCGCAATACAGCCAGCTCGGGTGCTTTGGGTGCCGCCGCCACCAGCGCCGCATTGGCCAACCCCGCAATGACCGACCGCGCTGCCCAAATTCAGGACTTAGCAGACAAGCTGGGCAAAGCGATG
>Ga0214168_1000180_pt1 | contig 25063 bp, 22 predicted proteins | sample LakMenepilimnion_FD_153002 | JGI IMG/M metagenome (GOLD analysis project Ga0214168, IMG submission 153002) | Freshwater microbial communities from Lake Mendota, WI - Practice 29OCT2010 epilimnion v4 | ecosystem: Environmental > Aquatic > Freshwater > Lake > Epilimnion/Euphotic zone | place: Lake...
TTAAGTTAGCTGTTTTGAATAACTATATTAGGAAATTTAGCGCTGTGATCCAAACTGCTGTTGGCTATTTTAATAGCGGCAGTGCGGGCTATTTTTTTATAAATGGCCGCGATTTTCCCGTCTGGGTCGGCTGCCACAGAGGGCTGGCCGCCATCTGATTGCAAGCGTATGTTAATGTCTAAGGGCAAGCTGCCCAACAAATCCACTTGGTAGTCCTGGCACATGGTAGCGCCACCGCCAGCACCAAAAATGTGTTCTTCAAAGCCGCATTGCGAGCAAATGTGGGTGCTCATGTTTTCAACGATACCCAAAATAGGAATGCTGACTTTCTCAAACATTTTTAACCCTTTGCGTGCATCGAGTAGGGCGATGTCTTGTGGGGTGGTGACGATGATGGCGCCGGTCACCGGTATTTTTTGTGCCAGCGTTAATTGTATGTCGCCTGTGCCCGGTGGCAAATCGATGATTAGGTAATCCAGATCGCGCCATTTGGTGTCACGTAGCAATTGCTCTAGTGCACCGGTGACCATGGGGCCGCGCCATACCATGGGCGTGTCGTTGTCGATCAGAAAGCCGATGGACATAGCTTGTATGCCATGCGCTTGCATGGGGTCCATGGTTTTGCCATCGCTGCTTTCTGGGCGGCCGCTGATGCCCAGCATATGCGGTTGGCTAGGGCCATAAATATCGGCATCCAACAAGCCGACTGCGGCCCCTTCAGCGGCCAAGGCTAAGGCTAAGTTGACGGAGGTGGTGGATTTGCCTACCCCGCCTTTGCCAGAGGCAACGGCGATGATGTTTTTAACATTGGGTAATAACGTCACGCCTTGTTGGGCTTTGTGCGCGACTATGCGACTGCCAATATTGACCGTGACTTTGCTTACACCGGGTAGGGCGGCCAGCGTTTCGCTGACCAAATTTTGCACTTCGGCCATGACCGATTTCGCTGGGTAGCCAAGCACGATGTCCAAGCTGACCTCGCTGCCATTTATTTGGATATTTTTGGCTGATTTGCTGCTGATAAAATCCTTGCCGGTATTCGGGTCTATGCAGACTTTCAAGGTGCTTTGGATTAGAAGTTCGGTGACGGCCATGCGTGCAATTCCTGTTAGTGTTTAGTTGAAAATAAACTTGAGTAAAATGATAAGGTATTTTAACCGATAGTCCTGCGGGCTTGGGTGATATTTGCATAGCTTGAAAAGCTAGCACTAATCAGGCTGTCGCATAAAATGCGCAATCAACGCTGGGTTAAGCTGGCAGCATTTGCTAGAATACCGTTTTCGCTAAATAGATCCATTTATCTCATGGCCACCGCACACACAGCACGCAAGATCCTCGTTACCTCAGCCCTTCCTTATGCCAATGGCAGTATACATCTAGGCCATTTGGTTGAATACATACAAACCGATATTTGGGTGCGCTTTCAAAAAATGCAAGGTCATACCGTGCATTACGTTTGTGCCGACGATACGCATGGCACGCCGATTATGTTGCGGGCGGAAAAAGAGGGCATCACGCCAGAAGCCTTAATAGCCGATGTGCACAAGCAGCACAGCGCCGATTTCAATGAGTTTTTAGTGGGCTTCGATCACTATTACTCGACCAACGCCCCGGAAAACAAAGCTCTGTCACAAAGCATTTACCTGGCGCTCAAAGGCGCAGGAAAAATAGCCAGCAAAGTCATAGAGCAGTTTTATGACCCGCTTAAAAACATGTTCCTACCGGATCGCTTCATTAAAGGCGAGTGCCCTAAATGCCATGCCAAAGATCAGTACGGCGATTCGTGTGAAGTGTGCGGCGCGACGTACAACCCCACCGAATTAATCAATGCCTATTCTGCCGTATCCGGTGCTGCACCGGTGCGCAAAGAGACCGAGCATTACTTTTTTAAATTATCAGAATGCGCTGATTTTTTAAAGGAATGGACCCGCTCAGGCACCTTGCAGGGTGAAGCCGCCAATAAAATGTCGGAGTGGTTTGAAAGCGGCTTAAACGATTGGGATATTTCGCGCGATGCGCCGTATTTTGGTTTTGAAATCCCAGATGCGCCCGGCAAGTATTTTTACGTGTGGTTGGATGCACCCATAGGTTACATGGCCAGCTTTAAAAAGCTCTGCGCGGACACCGGTTTGGATTTTGATGAATACTGGGCCAAAGATGCCAAAACGGAGTTGTACCATTTTATTGGTAAAGACATCCTGTATTTTCATGCCTTATTTTGGCCGGCCACATTGGAATACAGCGGTTACCGTAAACCAACGAAAATTTTTGCCCATGGCTTCTTGACCGTGAATGGTGAAAAAATGAGTAAGTCGCGCGGCACGTTTATTACTGCACGCAGCTACTTGGAACACATTAAGAATCCGGAATACTTGCGTTATTATTATGCTGCCAAACTCAATAGCAGCATGGAAGACATCGATTTAAGCTTGGATGATTTCGTGGCCAGGGTAAACAGCGATTTAGTCGGCAAATACATCAATATAGCCAGCCGCACTGCCGGCTTTATTAATAAACAATTCGACGGTCAATTACGCCCCTCCACTAATAACCCGGTGGTGGCTGAACTTAAATCCAGCGCGGCTATGATAGCCGAGGCTTTCGATAGCAGGGAATACGGTAAGGCCTTGCGTGAAATCATGCGCTTGGCAGACAGTGCCAACGGCTTCGTCGCAGAAAAAGCCCCTTGGGTGATGGCCAAGCAAGCGGATCAAACGCAAGCCCTGCAAGAAGTGTGTTCCGATGCGTTGGAATTATTCCGTTTGCTTACCCTGTACTTAAAACCGGTCTTGCCAAAATTGGCTGGCGAGGTAGAGCAATTTCTCAATCTAGAGTCATTAAGCTGGGCCAGTGTGACGGCAGAATTAACAGCCGGGCATCGCATACAAAGCTACCAACATTTAATTACCCGTATCGACCCTAAATGGATACTAGACATGACTGAAGCCAATAAAGAAAACCTCACTGCCAGCCCAACGGTAGCGCCAGTAAAGGCTAGCGTTGCGCCTGCCGCGACCAGTGGCATGGAAGTCAGCATAGACGACTTTACCAAGGTGGATTTGCGCATCGCTAAAATTATTCATGCGGAACACGTGGAAGGCGCAGAAAAATTACTCAGATTAAGTTTAGACATAGGCGAAGCTAAGCCTAGGCAGGTGTTTGCTGGGATTAAATCGGCTTACGATCCAGACCAATTAATAGGCCGATTGACTTTGATGGTGGCCAATCTGGCGCCACGTAAAATGAAGTTTGGCCTCAGCGAAGGCATGGTGTTGGCGGCCAGTGACGAGAGCGGCGGTCCGTTCATTCTTAGCCCTGATGCCGGCGCGCAATTGGGTATGCGGGTAAAGTAAATCCCAATCGCTAAATAAGCTTAAGGTTGCTTTGTCACCGCTTTTTGTGACGAGGGCTTGATGGCAATGGGTTTTGCGGTGATACCCTGTTGTTTAGCAGGATTTGATTTGCCGGGCTCTAAGATGCCAGGCCCTGACTTGCCAGGGTTAACGCCAGCGTTCTTGACCTTCACGGGGCTTGCTTTAGCCGGTGCTAGCTTAGTGGAGGCGGCAATGCTTGCCGTACTCGCTGGCTTAGGGCTGACTATCGTTTTGGCTGGCACGACGATGGCCTTGTTGGCCCGTTTTGGCTGAATCGGCGTTTTAAGCAGCGTTGCTGCAGGCGCAGCCTGCTTCAGTGTTTTCTTGCTGTCCGCATGACTTTTTGGATTGGCGCTAAGGGCTGTAGGCTTGGTCATCGCGCTGGCATCAAGCACGATATCGTTTCGTGCATTTTTTAGGGTAACCGGGCCTATGCCATCGACTCTGGTTAGCTCGTCTACGCTTTTAAAGCCACCATTCTTTTTGCGGTATTCCAATATGGCTTTGGCTTTAACCGGGCCTATGCCAGGCAGGCTTTCCAATTCAGTTTGGTTGGCCGTGTTGATGTTAACAGCGGCTTGTGCGGAGAAGCATAAGCCTAGCCAGCATAATACGAGTATCAAGAAGGTTTTCATTTAAGCACTCCCCACTGATTAGACTGCTGCGTAGTCGTGCTGACAGCTAGACGACTAGCTCACATAATACGCTTTTATGCCAAGAGGAGTAGCCATTTTTCTAGTTATTTCAATTGCTTAGCTGGATTTTAGGCGCATTCGGCGTGGATGGCGGTCAGCGCTTTGAGCGGGTCGGCAGCTTGCGTGATCGGTCGGCCTATGACCAAATAGCTGGCGCCATTTTTTAAGGCTAGTGCTGGGGTAACGATGCGAGATTGGTCGTCTTGACTGGCGCCGGTTGGGCGTATGCCTGGGGTCACCAAGCAAAATGCCTGGCCTAAAGCTGCGCGCAACATAGCGGCTTCCTGAGCAGAGCAAACCACGCCGCTCAGTCCTGCTTGCTGGGTGAGCTTTGCTAAGCTCATGACGTGGCTAGGCAAATCCGCTGCTACGCCAATTTGCGTCAGGTTAGCTTGGTTCATGCTGGTTAATACAGTGACAGCGATGAGGATGGGCGGTTTGGCTTGTTCGTTGACGGCCGTTTGTGCGGCTTGCATCATTTCTAGGCCGCCACTGGCATGCACGTTTAGCATCCAAACGCCTAGATTGCTGGCTGCACTACAAGCTTTGGCGACGGTGTTGGGAATGTCATGAAATTTTAGGTCTAAAAACACACCGAAGTTGAGCTTAGCCAATTGTTCAACAAACTGCGGCCCGGCTGCCGTAAACAACTCCTTGCCAACTTTAAGTCGGCATAAACTCGGGTCTAACTGACGCACCAATGAGAGTGCGCTGGTGGCGTCGGCGTAATCAAGGGCCACGATGATTTTAGGGTCATGGCTGGGTTGGGTGCTGTGGGTGCTGGTCATGGTGGTTAGCTTTAAACGTTGGTCGGTTCGGCAGGCAAGGATTCCCATGCATTGCAGGCTGGGCACTGCCAATGGTGGTACTTGGCTTTGAAGCCACATTGCTCGCAGTGGTAGGTGGTTCGGTTGCCAATCGCATGGCGCACCGCTTGTTGCATGAGTTGCGTGTCTTGTGATTTTTGCGTCTTGCTGTCCTCTAATATGGCCCGTGCTTGCAATAGCTGGTCTAGGGTACTTAAGCTGGGTTTTTTTATTAACTCATTGCGGGCAAGTTTAGCCGCCTGATCTGCTCCTTGCTCTGCCAGGGTGGCGTCAAACAGCACTTTCAACATGGAAGGCAGTTGGTAAGTCTGTAAATAAGCTTGTAGCAAGTTTAAGCCTTCTTTTGTTTGGTCAAGGCACTGGTAGCTATGCAGTAATTTAGGTGCGATTAAGCCTAGGTATTCGGGCTTTTGATACTCGATGCGTTTCCAGGTGGCAATCGCGGCTTTATGGGCTTGATCTTCAACTAACATGTCACCCAATAGGACGTTGGCCCGTACGCAATTTTTGTTGGCGTGCAGGGCGTCTTCAAGTGATGATTGGGCTGCAGTTAAGTCATTGGCCAATTGGAATTGCACGGCCAGTTCACAGTGGTAGTGAGCCACTTCAATGCGAAATGGCACGCCAGATAAACGTTCTAATTCCGTGGCGGCTTTAATCGCTCTTAGCCATTCGCGTTCACGTACGTAGATTTCCAGCAAGGCGCGCAGGGCAGGTTGCCGGTAGCGGTTGTCGTCCAGGGATTCAAACAATTCTTCTGCACGATCGAGCAAGCCGGCTTTTAAATAATCTTGCGCCAGCTCGGCAGTAACAGCTAATTTTTGCTGCGGCTCTAAGGCTTTTTTTTCCAGTAAATGCAGATGCAGGTGGATGGCTCTATCCACTTCGCCACGCTTTCTGAATAAGCTGCCTAGGGCAAAATGCAGTTCTAAGGATTCGGTGTTGGCTTGCACCGCTTCGCTGAAAGCCTCTATGGCTTTGTCTTGTTGATTGGTAATGAGGAAATTTAAGCCTTTGAAGTAGGCGGCCGGCAGGGCGGCTGATTCGGCCAGCAATTGCTTCAAATCCACTCTAGCGGCCAGCCAGCCTAGGCTAAAGAAAAGCGGTAAGACCAGCAACCACCAGAATTCAAATTCCATGGTTGATCCTTCTGCAATAGGCTGGACGGGATGAGGCGTTCATATGCTGGTCATTTTAACTTAAATTTAAAATCCAGTAAGCGCTGAATGGCAAGCGCATAAAAAAACGGCAGCCATCGGCTGCCGTTTTATATTGCTTAGCTAGGGCTAGCAAGCCGTATCTAACTTAAGTTAAATCGACGCGCTCACGCAATTCCTTGCCTGCTTTAAAGTGCGGTACGTGCTTTTCTGGCACTTGCACTTTGCTGCCGGTTTTCGGGTTACGTCCCAAACGTGGTGGACGGTAGTTCAAACTAAAACTACCAAAGCCACGTATTTCGATGCGTTCTCCAGCCGCTAGGTTGTCAGTCATCGCATCTAGGATGGCTTTGACTGACAGCTCCGCGTCTTTTACAACCAATTGCGGAAAGCGCTCCGCAAGCAGCGTAATTAGTTCAGATTTGGTCATGCTTATTGCCTTTATCTTGTCACTAATTACACTTATTTCTTGCTATCTAATTTAGCTTTTAATAAAGCACCAAGGTTAGTTGTACCTGCTGTTGCGCCGTCATCTGCCACTTTAGCTGCCGCGTCTTTGGTTTTGGCAGATTTAGCTTTTGGTTTGGCATCGGATTTATCGTCTGTGCTGCTGGTTGCGCCAGATGGATCGGCAACCAATTGTTTAACACCTAATGAAATGCGCTCTTTCTCAACGTCTATGGCCAAAATGACAGCTTGCAATTCGTCACCTTTTTTGAAGTTGCGGATGGCTTCTTCGCCAGTTTGTGTCCAAGACAAATCAGACAAGTGCACTAAACCGTCTATGCCACCTGGCAAACCAATGAACACGCCGAAGTCAGTGATGGATTTGATTTGACCTGATACTTTGTCGCCTTTAGCGTGAGTGGCAGAGAAATCATCCCATGGATTGGCTTGGCATTGTTTCATACCTAATGATAGACGACGACGTGCTTCGTCGATTTCAAGGATCATGACTTCTACTTCGTCACCTAGTTGAGCCAATTTGCCTGGGTGGATGTTTTTGTTAGTCCAGTCCATTTCTGACACGTGTACCAAACCTTCAATACCTGGTTCGATTTCAACAAACGCACCGTAATCAGTCAAGTTAGACACTTTGCCGAATAAGCGTGTGCTTACTGGGTAACGACGGGTTAGGGCGATCCATGGATCGTCACCCAATTGTTTGATGCCTAGTGAAACGCGGTTTTTCTCTTGATCAAATTTCAAGATTTTCGCTTCCACTTCTTCACCTACCGTTAATACTTCTGATGGGTGTTTTACACGACGCCATGCCAAGTCTGTAATGTGTAGCAAGCCATCAATGCCACCTAAATCAACGAATGCACCGTAGTCGGTGATGTTTTTAACGATACCTTTAACCACTGAACCTTCAGCCAATGAACCCATTAAGGCTTCACGGTCTGCGCCAGCACTGACTTCCATCACAGCGCGACGAGAAACAACGATGTTGTTGCGTTTGCGGTCAATTTTAATAACTTTTAAATCGCACTCTTTGTTTTCAAATGGGGTAGTGTCTTTAACAGGGCGCACGTCTACCAATGAACCTGGTAGGAAAGCCATGATGCCATTAACAGAAACACGTAAACCACCTTTAACTTTACCGCTGACAAAACCTTTAATGATGCGACCTTCGTTCATGGCATCTTCTAAGTCTAACCATGTTTCCATGCGTTTTGCTTTTTCGCGTGACAGTAAGGTAGAACCAAAACCGTCTTCCAGTTTTTCGATCAATACTTTAACAAAGTCGCCGACTTTAACTTCAAGCTCGCCTTGTGCATTGTGGAATTCAGAAGCAGCGATCACGCTTTCTGATTTTAGACCGGCATTAACAATAACGTGGTCGCTATCAACAGAGATAACCTCGGCGGTGATTACTTCACCGGAGCGCATTTCTTGATGGATTAAGCTTTCTTCAAAAAGTGCTGCAAATGATTCCATTGAAGAAGGGGTGGATTTAGAAGTAGAAGCCATTAAATAAAAGTACCTAAAAGTAATCCCACCTAGCAGTGGGGTAATTAATAAAACTGCGTATTAGTGTAATGCGCAGACGAAAAAAATTTCACAAAATTTGAAAGAATGTGATTATAACTAAAACATTGAAAAATAAAAGACTATTTATAGTATTTAGGCAGAAAATTATACCAAAGCTTGATAATTTTCTAACACGTGCTCTACCGCTTCCACTATGCTCAAATGGTCGGTTTCAAGCAATATGCCATCCTCAGCCATAAGCAAGGGCGCGCTGGCGCGATTTTTATCTCGGGCATCGCGCTCCAACAGATCTTGCAGTATGGCTTGGTAATCAGCCGCTTGTTGTTTAGCTAACAACTGTTGATAACGCCTTTGCGCGCGGACTTCGGTGCTGGCGGTGAGGAATATTTTCAATACGGCATCGGGAAAAATAACCGTGCCCATGTCGCGTCCGTCAGCCACCAAACCTGGCGCTTGCCGGAAATCGTGTTGCACACTGCTTAATACTTGACGTAAGGCTTGGTGTACGGCCACCTGCGAGGCACCCTTGCCCATGGCCTCGCTGCGTATGGCCTCGGAGACATCTTGATCATTAAGCCATACTTGCTCATTCTCAAAGCGCAGGCTGACTTGCTTCGCGCACATGGCGACGGCTTCGGCGTCCGACCAAGCGATACCAGCTTGTTGCGAGGCCAGTGCCACAATCCGGTATAAGGCCCCGGAATCCAAATAGTGGAAACCCAAATGCGTTGCCACCCGCTGGGCCACGGTGCCCTTGCCCGAAGCTGACGGCCCGTCTATGGCAATGACTGGGATGAGCTTGTTCATCGTGCTATCTTGGCAAAACAAGCGAAGTAATCTGGGAAGGTTTTGTTGACGCAGGCCGGGTCATTGATGGTGATCGGCACGCCAGCCAAAGACACCAATGAAAAGCACATCGCCATGCGGTGGTCATCGTATGTGTCTATGACTGCATTGGCCTTAATAGCCGTCGGCGGGGTAATTTGCAGGTAGTCGCTGCCCTCTACAACCGAGGCGCCTACTTTACGCAACTCGGTGGCCATGGCCGTCAGCCTGTCGGTTTCCTTGACTCGCCAACTGGCGATGTTTCTAAGAGTGCTGGTGCCGTCGGCAAACAAAGCCAAGACGGCCAAGGTCATAGCGGCATCCGGTATGTGGTTGCAATCCAAATCAATGGCTTTGATTTTGTTGGCTTTTTTTGCGGTAATATGATTTTCACCGTAGCTGATTTCACCGCCCATTAAGCTAAGCGCTTCGGCAAACCACACGTCCCCTTGTATGCTGTGTTGCCCTATGCCATCGACCGTCACTGAGCCGGCTATGACGCCTGCCGCAAGAAAGTAGGAGGCACTGGAGGCGTCCCCTTCAACGCATAGTTGACCTGGGCTGGTGTAAACGCTGTTTGCCGCAATGGTGAAGCGTTGCCAACCATTGCGCTGAACCTGCACGCCAAATTTAGCCATTAAATTCAGGGTGATTTCGATGTAAGGCTTGGATATTAGCTCGCCCACCACGTCTATGCTGGCTTGCTGTTTGCTCAAAGGCAAGGCCATGAGCAAGGCGGTCAAGAATTGACTGGACACGTCACCGCGTATCTTAATTGGCAAACTTAAATCCGCTTGGGCGGGGGCAATTTTTAATGGAGGGAAGCCAGGCTGCCCTAGGTAGCTAATGTTGGCGCCGGCTTGCTGCAAGGCGTCGACTAAATCGCCTATGGGTCGTTCGTGCATGCGTGCGACGCCAGACAATTGGTAGTCGCCATTAGAAAAAGCCAGCGCAGCCGTTAGCGGCCTAAAAGCCGTGCCGGCATTGCCTAAAAACAAATCTGCCTGCTTGTTGTGAAAGTTGCCGGCGCAGCCATGCACGCGCCAGTCATGCTCGCCAATCTGGTCTAATTTAACCCCAAGCTTAGTGAGCGATTCCAGCATGCGCGCCGTGTCATCGGAAGCCAATACATCACGAATTTCCGTATTGCCACTGGCTAAGGCAGCGAGCAGCAAGGTGCGATTGGATATGCTTTTAGAGCCAGGTAGGGTGATGCGACCATCAGCATGACTGGCAGGGGAGAGGTTAAGTTGTTCCATGGTTATTCTTTAATGTAAAGCTGACGACTAGAGTTTGCCGTCTGACCAGGCGTTTCTGGCCAAACTGGCGCGGCTAAATAAGGCCTCAAGCCCAGCGCCGTCTTTATTTTGCAGCAAGGTTTTTAATCTTGCTAGTTCGTCTTGGTAGGCGGCCAATTCTTTGAGTAAAGCGTCTTTGTTGGCTAGGCTGATGTCGCGCCACATTTCAGGGTGGCTACCGGCTATGCGCGTGAAATCCCTAAAGCCACTGGCGGCAAAGCCAAATAATTCGGCTGCGTTTGGTCTGGCGGCTAGCTCGTCAACCAAGGCAAAAGCCAGTAGGTGAGGCAAGTGGCTGACGCTGGCAAAAATTTCGTCATGGGCTTGGGCTGGCATGCTGCTCACCTTGGCGCCGCAAGTTTGCCAAAACTCGGTGACTCGCGCTACAGCGTCAGCTTGCGTGGTCGCGGTAGGCGTTAACACCACATTTTTACCCACAAACAAATCCGCTCTGGCGGCGGTCACGCCACTTTTTTCGGCGCCTGCGATAGGGTGGCCACCGATAAACTGATTAAATTGCTCGGCTAAAATGGTTTGGGCGCAGGCTAAGACGTCGCTTTTAGTGCTGCCGGCATCGGTAATCACGCTATGTGGATTAAGGTGCGGCTTGATGCGGGCTAATATGCTGCTTGTTTGTGCGACCGGTGCGGCCATCAAGATGACGTCGGCATCGGCAAGGGTAGCTTGCAAATCGGCTTGATCAATGTCTACGCCTTGGTCGATAACGCCTAATTGCAATGCGCTGGCCAGACTAGCGGGATTGCGGCCTAGCCCTATAATATGCATTGAGCCAGGCTTAGTTTGGGCTTTTTTTAATGCTAAGGCGACCGAGCCGCCTATCAAGCCCACGCCAAAAATGACAATTTTTTTCAAAGAATAATGCTCAATGTTTTTAGTTATGCCGATTGTAACATTCTTAACAATTAGGCAGAGTTAGCGGCGGCTATTTTTTTACAGGACTATCCTCGCGCCATTCACCGTTGATGCGTTTTTCCAAAGGCTGAAAGTTTTGTTTGTAAGCCATTTTTTGGCTGTCTTTAATCCAGTAACCCAGATACAGATAAGGCCGCTGCAATGCTTTAGCCCAAGCTATTTGCCAAAGGACGTTGTAGGTGCCCAAGCTGGCTTTTTTGTCATGCGGGTCGTAAAAGGTGTACACCGCTGACAGACCATCGCCAAGCACATCAATGACGCTGACCATTTTTAATTGATGGCCGTCTCTAAATTCCACCAGCACCGTTTCCACATTGCTTTTGCATAAGAATTGTCGGTATTGCTCGGCATCATCGACCTCGCTGTCTTGGTCACTGCTGTGCTTGGCATGCCTAGCTTGTTGGTATTGGGCATACAAGGCGTAGTGTTCTTCATAAAAGTCAGCTGCTAGCACGGTGGCGCTGAGCGCTTCATGTTGTTTCATGGCGCGTTTTTGGCTGCGACTCGGTACGAAGTCAAGCACAGGCAGACGCACCGGCACGCAAGCCTGGCAGTTTTCGCAATGCGGCTTGTAGACGAATAAACCGCTGCGTCTAAAGCCTTGTTGCATGAGCTTGCTGTAAATGGGGGTGTCGATTAAATGCGGTGGTGCGGCGATTAGGCTGATCGCTTCTTTATTGGCTAGGTAGCCACAAGGGTAGCCGCTGCTGATATAAAAGTGCACGCCTTGGTGCATGACTGGGTTGGCTAGGTTCATGGCTGCTGGGTTAATTCGGCCAGTTTGCTATTGAAGGCCTCACGGCTAATTTCGCGAGCGCCAAAGCTGCTTAGTAAAGGCGTATTCATTTGGCAGTCTATCATCCCAACCCCATCATTTTTCAAATGGTGCACTAGGTGCACAAACGCCACTTTGGACGCATCGCTGACACGGTGAAACATGCTTTCACCGTAAAAGGCTAGGCCAATTTTGACCCCGTAACACCCACCGACCAACTGCTTGTTTTGCCAACACTCGGCGCATACGGCGTGACCGGCATCAAACAACGCGCAGTATGCGTCTACCATGTCGGCGCTGATCCAAGTGCCATTTTGCTCGGTGCGTTTAACTTCACTGCAGGCACTGATGACTGCGCGAAAGGACGTGTTAAAGCGCACCTCAAACAACTCGTTTTTTAAGGTTTTTTTAAGCGAATTGGCTAGCTTTAATTCATGGGGAAACAACACCATGCGTGGGCTAGGGCTCCACCATAGTATCGGTTCGCCCGCGTTAAACCATGGGAAAATACCGGCACGATAGGCGTTTAATAGTCGCCCTAGACTAAGATCGCCACCTATGGCCAATAAACCGTTAGGCTCGTTTAGCGCTAGATGGTTGGGCGGGAAGTCTGTTTCGCCGTCTACGCAGGCGACCCGACCGTTGGGCAATTGATAATACGCGTTTGCCATGACCGGCCTTAACTTAAGGGTAGAATGAAGAATTAAGCACGGAACCAATCTTAAACAATTTAAGCCCTAAGCGAAAGGTAAAGCATGCACTATCTGATCATCAAATACTTAGTTACCGCTGGCCTAGTTGTGCTGGTATCGGAGTTCGCCAAACGCAGTGATAAATTAGGCGGCTTGATAGCAGCGCTGCCATTGGTGACTGTGCTTACGCTTATTTGGCTATACATAGAAGGTCAGCCCGCAAGTAAAATTGGCAATCACGCTTACTACACGTTTTGGTATGTGTTGCCGACCTTGCCGATGTTTTTGATTTTCCCCTATCTGCTAAGTAAATGGGGGTTTGTTCTGAGCTTATTGGCTTCGGTGCTTATCACGGCCTTGGTTTTTTTCTTGTTCGCCTTGGCCTTGAGGCCGTTCGGGGTAGACTTGTTATAAGCAGGGTTAATTGCCGTAAAATTTTTATAAAAAAATCATCTTAATCATGCCATTAGCGCGTAAAATGCGCGTTCTTTATAGTTTGACATATATACCTTGGAACACTACACCAACTTACTTGCTAAGCCCATACAAAGCTACCGCCCTTATTGGGCAAAACGCTTTGGTTCAGCACCTATGCTACCCATGTCGCGTGCAGAAATGGATGCGCTTGGTTGGGACAGTTGCGACATCATTTTGGTTAGTGGCGATTGCTACATAGATCACCCCAGCTTTGGCTCGGCATTAGTCGGCCGTCTACTGGAGGCCCAAGGGTTTCGGGTAGGCATCATTGCTCAGCCCGATTGGCAAAACGCCGACGCCTTCAAAGTATTGGGTAAGCCCAATCTGTATTTCGGCGTCACCGCCGGCAATATGGACAGCATGGTGAACCGCTATACCGCCGATAGAAAAATACGCAGTGACGATGCCTACACGCCGGATGCGGCGCCCAATAAACGGCCTGATCGTGCGGTGTTGGTTTACAGTCAGCGTTGCCGTGAAGCCTATGCCGATGTGCCATTGGTCATAGGCAGCATAGAGGCCAGCTTGCGCCGCATTGCCCATTACGATTATTGGAGTGATAAAGTACGCCGCAGTATTTTGCTCGATTCCAAGGCTGATATTTTGCTGTACGGCAATGCTGAGCGGGCTTTAATAGAATTAAGCCACCGTATTGCTAAAGGTGAAAAAGTCGCCGAGATTCAAGACATACGCGGCACGGCTTTTTTGCGTAAAAAGATACCCGAAGGTTGGAGTGAAATCGCCAGTACGCAACTAGACCGTCCCGGTGTGATTGACAAGCCGGTTGACCCCTACGAAATGAAAATGGGTAAAGCCGACGCCAGTTGTGCAACGGAAGTTAAGCCGGAGCAAGCCGCCTTGCCTGCAGGCACGCAAGCCATTGCCCTGGTGCGTAAACCCAAGGCCGACCGAGCCAAGCAAGTGGTGCGTTTGCCAGCCTTCGAGGCAGTGGCGCAAGACCCGGTTCTCTATGCGCATGCCTCCCGCGTGTTGCACTTAGAAGCCAACCCGGGTAACGCACGGGCCTTGGTACAAAAACACGGTGACCGCGAGGTGTGGTTAAACCCACCGCCCATTCCATTGACCACCAAAGAGATGGATTACGTCTACGACATGCCTTACGCGCGTAAGCCTCATCCGGCTTATGGCGATGCCAAAATTCCAGCCTGGGAAATGATACGTTTTAGTGTCAACATCATGCGCGGTTGTTTTGGCGGCTGCACTTTTTGCAGCATCACCGAACACGAAGGACGGATTATCCAAAGCCGCAGTGAAGCAAGCATCTTGAAAGAAGTGGAAGAAATACGCGACAAGGTGCCAGGTTTCACTGGGGTCATATCCGACCTGGGTGGGCCGACCGCCAATATGTACCGCATCGCCTGTAAGAGCGAAGCCATCGAAAACGCCTGCCGCAAACTAAGCTGCGTCTACCCCGGTATATGTGAAAACTTAAATACCGACCACAGTGCGTTAATTCAACTGTATCGTAAAGCCCGTGCCATTAAAGGCGTGAAGAAGATACTCATAGGCAGTGGCGTGCGTTACGACTTGGCGGTGAAATCGCCCGAGTATGTGAAAGAATTGGTGCAGCACCATGTGGGCGGCTACTTGAAAATTGCCCCCGAGCATTCGGAAGAAAACGTATTAAGCAAGATGATGAAGCCTGGTATGGAGGCCTACGACGAATTCAAAGCCATGTTTGAGAAATTCAGTCTGGAAGCGGGTAAAAAGCAGTATTTAATCCCTTATTTTATTGCCGCCCACCCTGGCACCACTGACCAAGACATGTTGAATTTGGCGCTGTGGCTAAAGAAATACGACTTCAAATTAGACCAAGTGCAAACCTTTACCCCAACGCCTATGGCCATGGCGACCGCCATGTACCACTCGGGTAAAAATCCCTTGCGCAAGGTGACGGCCGACTCTGAGCAGGTGGCCATCCCCAAAGCCGGCAACGTACGTAAATTGCACAAGGCTTTTATTCGTTATCACGATCCGAATAATTGGCCTATGTTGCGCGAGGCCTTGCAGAAAATGGGTAGAGCCGATTTAATCGGCAATAGCAAACAGCATTTAATCCCCGCCTGGCAACCGCTGTCGGGTAAGCCCACCACCACGGTCCGTGGTCAGCCATTAGAGCGAACTATTCGACCCAGGCGCGTGTCCGAGAACAAACGCAAATACTCCTAGTGTAAATTTGGCGTTTATTTGCTTCTACGCTTACATTGCTTAAGGGTCTTACATGCCAACTAATCTAATTAAATCACTTAGCGCTCTGCTGTTAAGCCTTTGCTTATTGGTGGCTTTCAATACCGCCAGTGCCGAAACCGGTTTGTTTTGGAAAGCCGAGTCCAAACTCTCTAAAGACATATACCTATTTGGCACCATACACACCGACGACAATCGCGTGACAAATTTTGCGCCATCGGTGTCGCAAGCAATCAAGGCATCCGATGCGTTTATGATGGAAACCTTATCACCCAATAACCCCGGCGTGTTCATGATGGCCGAGGGGGATTTACGCAGCATGCTCACTGAGCCAGAGTTGGAGCAAGTGTATGCGCTGGCAGAATTTCACGTCATGCACCGCGATGCGGCTTTGCACATGAAACCTTGGTTATTGGCCGTGGTGTTTGATTCACCCAGACCGTTGACGCCGTTTGCCCAAGACAATTTACTGATGACGCAAGCGGAAGACGTTGGCAAACAAATCATAGGCATAGAAGACACGCAAGAGCATTTTGGCATCATGGATAGCTTTAGCCTGGACGAGCAGTTGGTCATGTTGCGTGCGGTGTTGAAACGCAGTGCAGCCGAAAAAGAACAAGGCTTTGCTTCCTTGATACAAGCCTATTTAGCAGGGGACAGCGAGGCCATCGCCGCCTTAGACGATAAAATAACCGGCAACATGCTGCCTAAAGCATTGTGGGACAAGATGCGCACTAAGTTGGTGGACGATAGAAACGTGATCATGGCGCAACGCATCATGGACGAGGCTAAACAACAAAAAGTCTTTGTGGCTGTCGGGGCCTCGCATTTGGCCGGTCAAGGCGGTTTGCTTGCTCGCCTGCGTGCAGCCGGCTACCAATTGAGTCCGCTAAAATAAACCCCTATTTGACGTGCGGACCGGCTTTGTATTGGATGATTTCGCTGGACTGTTTTACGTGAATTAATTGCTCGGTGGCGAAGCCCATTTCTTGGGCTTGAGCAATTAAGTGTTGCTTGATGGGGTAGGTGAGTTGCGGGGTGCGTGACAATATCCATAAATAGGATTTATCCGGCCCGCATACCATGACGTAGTTGTAATACGGTTTATCCAAGACCATGATGTTGTAAGCGCCATAGAATGGCCCAAAGAAAGACACCTTGAGTTTGCCGGTGTTGGTTTTGTCGGCATTGATGGGGTCAACAAAATAGGCTTTGCCTAGGGCTTCTTGCCAAGTTTTTGTCTTACTATTAAAGCCGCGGTTGATCACTTTAATGCCGCCATCATCACGCAGGCTGTAGTTAGCCGTGACGTAATCCAAATCCCGTTCGAATGAATGGTCCAGTCGGGCAATTTCATACCAGGTGCCCAAGTATTGCCTGGCATCCACGCTGTCTACCACTTTTACTTTGTCCGGCACACCCATGCAGGCGCTCAGCATTAAGGCGCTTAGCCAAAGCAGCCACTTAAGGCTGATTTTTTTGTCTGTCATGCGGCTAGGGCTCCTAGATGTTTCATGTCGGTCTCGCTTAACCAGCGCCATTGGCCTGGGGCTAAATCCGCGGGCAATACCAGATCGCCAATTTGGATGCGTTTTAGGGCTTCAACACGGTTGCTGATGGCCGCAACCATGCGTTTTACTTGATGGTATTTGCCTTCGGCCAAGGTCATATGCAGCACATGTTCATTGATGCGGGTGCAGCTTAATGCGGCTATCGGTGCGTCTTCATCTATTAATTGCACGCCTTGGCAAAGATGCGCTATTTGCGCATCGCTTACTGGGTGCTTGCAAGTAACCTCGTAGACTTTTGGCACTTTGTGTTTGGGTGAGCTCATGCGGTGGATGAATTGCCCGTCATCGGAAATGAGGATTAAGCCGGTGGTGTCTTCGTCCAGTCGACCTATGCATTGCACATCCCGCACCACTAAGGGTTGCGGTAGCAAGCTGTATATAGTGGGGTGGTGTTGGGTCTTGTGCGAGCATTCGTAATGGCTGGGTTTGTGCATCATTAGATAGGATTGCTCGCGGTAATCCCAAGCCTCGCCTTTAACCGTGTAATGCAATTGTTCTAAATCAAATTCTGCATCGGGGTCATCGCAAACTTGGCCATTTACCGTGACTTCCTGATTCCATATCATGAGCCGGCATAATTTTCGGGCACCAAAGCCTTGGTTGTGAATAATGCGTTCTAATGCTAATTTTTTACCCATGCGCCCATTATAGCGTCTGCATGCAAAAAGCCCAGTTGCAATGAAAATGCTATAGTGTGGCTATGTCGCCTAAGCCTAGTTTAGAAAAAAATCGAATTGGATTGCGCCTGAAGCTGCTGTTGGTAGTGGTTTTGGCCATGCTGATGATGTGGGCCATGCTGGCGCTTTTTTTAGTTAGGCCAGATTGGTTGGGCTTAAACGATTTTAAATCCAGTGGTTTTAAATTCAACAGTTTGTTGCTAGCGGCATTGATTACCGCCTTGCTCGTAACGCTATTGGTTTGGTTGTTTGATGCCGTGTTTTTGTTGAGGCTGGAGCGGCTTTCTGCTGACGTGGCCAGAGTCGCGGATGCGGGTGACAGGTCTAGCCGTGTAAAAACCTTAAGTGGCAAGGATGAGTTAACCGGCTTGGCGCATGGCATCAATAGCATGTTGACCAGTTTGGAAGAGGCTCAATATGCTTTACAGTTAGAAAAAGACCGCGCGCAATTGACCTTGGAAAGCATAGCCGATGCGGTGATTACCAGTAATAAACAGGGTCAGGTGTTGTCCATGAATGCCGTGGCCGAGCGATTGTGTGGCATTGAGTTTAGTCGATTAAGCGATAAGCGCCTGGACGCTTTGTTCCACTTAAAAACCGAAGACAAGCAAACCGATGTCGACAGTGCTTGGTTGACCGATCCATACAGTCCCTTGGACGAGGTTAGCTTGCTGCGCGCCGATGGCTTGGCCTTCGTCATTCGCAAATCCGCTTCACCGCTCTATGATAGAGACGGTCAAACCTTTGGCATCGTGACGGTGCTGCACGACGTCACTTTGCTGCGCAATTTATCCAACCAGTTAACTTTTCAAGCCAAACACGATGCCTTGACTGGGCTAATGAACCGCTACGAATTCGATCAAAAGGTGCAGTTGGCCATAGACGAAGTCCATCAAATAGGTGAAGTGCAACAAACCACGCGCACTAAACATTGCATCGCCTACTTGGATTTGGATCAGTTTAAGTTGGTCAATGACAGTTGCGGGCATCTGGCTGGCGACATGTTGTTGCAGCAATTAGCTGGGCACCTTAAAACTAAAGTGCGTTCATCCGATGCGCTGGCGCGTTTAGGCGGCGATGAATTCGCCTTGCTGCTAGTGGGGTGTGACCTGGCCAAGGCCGAACAGATCGTCAGCGACATACTCAGCACGGTGTCTGAATACCGATTCAGTTTTGATGATAAGGTTTTTAAAGTAGGCGCCAGCATAGGCTTGGCAGAAATTGCGCCCACGCACAGCGCTACCTTGGGCGAAGTCTTGGCCGCCGCCGATGCTGCTTGTTATACCGCAAAAGAACAGGGTGGCAACCGCATACAGGTATACCGTGCCGACGATGAGCAAATCCACCAACACAATAATCAGTTGGAATGGGTGTCACGCATCCATTTGGCTTTGGAACAGCATCAGTTCGTTCTGTATGCACAAGCGCTAAAAAGTTTAAAGCCCAATGGCGAGCCGCATTTGGAATTGCTAATTCGTTTGCAGGGCGTGGATGGCGTGCTGTATCCGCCTTCCTATTTTCTACCGGTGGCAGAGCGTTACCATTTAATGCCCAAGGTAGACCGTTGGGTGGTGTCGGAAGCCTTAAGGATTATGGTTGCCAAAGGCCCGCATTTTAAAACGCTGTGCGCAATCAATTTATCCGGTCTCAGTTTGTCGGATGCGGCCTTTTTGGCTTACGTGGTAGCTGAAATTAATCGCTATAAAGTGAACCCGCGTCAGTTGTGTTTTGAAATCACCGAAACCGCTGTCATTGCCAACTTAGACCGTTCAAGGCAATTTATACAAACCTTACGCGAGATGGGCTGCCGTTTCTCTTTGGACGATTTTGGCAGCGGCTTGGCGTCTTTTGCTTACCTAAAGAATTTGCAGGTGGACTTCTTGAAAATAGACGGCTTGTTTATCAAAGGCATCAGCAACAATGCCGTAGATAAAGCCATGGTGGAATCGATTAATCATGTCGGGCAGATGATGGGCTTGGCCACCATCGCTGAATTTGTTGAGGATGAAGCAAGCTTGGCTATGGTGAAAGCGATAGGCATCGATTATGCCCAAGGTTACGCCGTGGCTGAGCCTGCCTTGTTTGACGACAGTTACTTCATTGCATCACGCGATTTGGATTAAGCCTGGGGTGGTTTTAGTAGCCGTAAGTGTGCACCGGCGCTAAGTCTTTTAGTTCTTCGTCGTTGTACAAACGACCGCGGGTAATAAACGCTAAGCCACTGCCGCAATCCAATGAAAACGAACCGCTGGAACCGGGTAAGGCATCGACTATGGTGTGGGTGTTTTCTGAGAACTGAAAGTGGTTATGGCCCATGTAAAAAACCGCTCCTTCAATTTCGCCTACCACCACGTCCGATGGGCTGGGCTTAAATTCGTGAACAGGCATGCACAATGGCACGCTGCCTTCACAGCAACCGCCCGATTGAAAAAACAGAATTGGACCGTGTTCGGCTGTGAGTTTATGTATGAGTCCTATGGCGGATGGGGTAGCGGATACGCGTGCTGTCGGCATGATGGATTCCGTATTAAAGTAAATGGCAATATCAAGGCACAAAAAAAGAGGCGGAATTAATCCGCCTCTTGATTCTAAGCCCGTTTAAATTTCAAAACAAGCTTAAGCTAGTTTCCCAAAAATTAGAAGAAACCTAGTTTTTTCGGGCTGTAGCTTACCAATAAGTTTTTGGTTTGTTGGTAATGGTCTAGCATCATTTTGTGTGTTTCACGACCAATGCCTGACTCTTTGTAACCACCGAAGGCGGCGTGGGCAGGGTAAGCGTGGTAGCAGTTGGTCCAAACGCGACCGGCTTTGATGCCACGGCCCATGCGGTAAGCACGGCTGCCATCGCGAGTCCATACGCCTGAACCTAGGCCGAATATGGTGTCGTTGGCAATTGCTAAAGCATCTGCTTCGTCTTTAAAGGTCGTTACGGCAAGCACTGGGCCAAAAATTTCTTCTTGGAACACGCGCATTTTGTTGTGGCCTTTAAGCAAAGTAGGCTGGATGTAATAACCGTCAGCCAACGCGCCACTTAACATGTTGCGCTCGCCACCAATTAATAATTTAGCGCCTTCTTGCTTACCAATGTCCATGTAAGACATGATTTTGTTTAATTGGTCTGCTGAGGCTTGCGCACCTATCATGGTGTTTGGATCCAATGGGTTGCCTTGTTTAATGGCTGCCACGCGTGGTAATACGCGTTCCATGAATTTGTCGTAGATGGATTCTTGTATCAATGCGCGAGATGGGCAGGTACACACTTCACCTTGGTTAAAGGCGAACAGTACCAAGCCTTCAACGGCTTTATCAAAGAAGTCGTCATCTGCATCGGCAATGTCTTCAAAGAACACATTAGGTGATTTGCCGCCCAATTCCAATGTGGCAGGAATTAAGTTAGATGCTGCCGCTTGCGCAATTACGCGACCGGTACCGGTTGAGCCGGTAAAGGCAATTTTACCGATACGACGGCTGTTGGCTAATGGCGCACCTACATCGCGGCCGTAACCGTTAACGATGTTGATCACGCCTGGTGGCAAGATGTCAGCGATGGTTTCCATTAAAATCAAGATGCTGATTGGTGTGAATTCTGCTGGTTTTAATACCACGCAGTTACCGGCAACCACGGCTGGTGCTAATTTCCATGCCGCCATTAGAATTGGGAAGTTCCAAGGAATAATTTGACCGACCACGCCGATAGGCTCATGGAAGTGGTAAGCCACCATGCTGTCGTCAATTTCACTCAAGCTGCCTTCTTGTGCGCGCATGCAGCCAGCGAAGTAGCGGAAATGATCGATGGCCAATGGAATATCGGCATTCAATGTTTCGCGGATAGGTTTGCCGTTGTCTATGGTTTCTGCGGTAGCCAATAATTCAAGATTGGCTTCTAGTCTATCCGCAATTTTGAGCATTAAGTTGGCACGTTCGCCTGGGGCGGTTTTGGCCCATTTGTCTGCAGCAGCGTGCGCAGCATCTAATGCTAATTCAATGTCTTCTGCACTGGAGCGAGCCGCTTTGGTATAAGGTTTACCAGTGATAGGCGTAATGACATCAAAGTATTCACCCTTAACTGGCGCAACCCATTTGCCGCCAATAAAATTATCGTATTTGGCTTTGTAAGGTATTTTTACACCAAGGCCTTTTAAAAGATCTAAACTCATACTGACTCCTCTAGTTTTGCTGTTGATTATGTAGTGTTTCTATCGGGTAACCTGCATTGTTCTGTAGACAATTTCTTGTTATTAATAAGCAAGCTTAATTCTTTGCAAGGCCTTATTACTTAAGGTTCTAAGAATAAAAGCGCGAACTAAACAATAAACCTTAGATGCCGGCAAATCAAGCAATAATTAAATGATTTACTGTCTTTCTACAGATATCTTATGTTTTATATAAGACTTAAGATATTTGCTTGCCCAAGCTCTATTATTTCTTACGTTTCTCTGCTAACTGGGTTTCGCCTATGTGAATTTTACCCCGCTGTTTAGCGAGGGCCACTTGTTTTTGCCGTTCGTTCAAACGTGCGCGTTTTTCAGCGGACAAGCTGGCGATGCAATACGGGCAAGAGATGCCGGGGCTGTAATCCGGGCTTTGCATTTCTGCGGGCGATAATGGGTGACGGCAGGCGTAGCACTGATCAAACTCGCCAACGGCTAGGTTGTGTTTAACCGCCACGCGTTGATCAAACACAAAGCACTCTCCTTGCCATAGGCTGTCGCTTTCCGGCACGGTTTCCAAATACTTTAATATGCCGCCTTGTAAATGAAACACTTCCTCAAAGCCTTGATCCATCATGTAAGACGAGGCTTTTTCGCAGCGTATGCCGCCGGTACAAAACATCGCCACTTTTTTGTGTTTGGTTTTATCGAAGTGCTCAGCGATGTAATTCGGAAACTCTCGAAAGGTTGTGGTCTTGGGGTCGATCGCGCCTTTAAACGTGCCTATGTCGACTTCGTAACTGTTACGCGTGTCGATAAGCAGTACCTCGGGGTCGGATATTAAGGCGTTCCAATCGGTAGCGGCCACATAAGTGCCGACTTTTTTGGTGGGGCTGACACCGGGGACACCTAAGGTCACGATTTCCTTCTTCAGTTTCACCTTCATGCGATAAAAAGGGTGCTCGTTGGCGTAGGATTCTTTATGTTCTAAGTCGGCCAAACGGTTTTTAAATTCGGGGGCCTGACGCAAAAAGTTTAGTAAATTGCGCACGTCATCGGCTAAGCCGGCGATGGTGCCATTGATGCCTTCTTCCGCCAGCAGCAACGTGCCTTTGATGCGATGCGCTTGGCAGGCTTTGAGTAATGGCGCTTGCAAAGTTTGGTAGTCAGGCAAGCTGACAAATTTATATAAAGCAGCGGTTAGGTAGGTGGTTGGACTGGTCATGGCTATCGTTTTTTTGCAAAGCGCTATGGTATCACTAGCTGCCCATGCTGTTGGCAGGAATTTACTGCTTGGGTTTTGCACCGCCGCCAAACAAAAGGCACCCTAAGGTGCCCGTGTCTGATTGCGCTCAATTGAGCAAAAAAGCCTAGATATTAGAAGCCTATGGTATAGGTCCCGTAAGCCGAGGTGCTGCTGCTGTGGCTAAAGGCCTCTTCGCGGTACATCAGGTTGAAAGCCAATTGCTGCCTATTATCTACGTTAAGTATCGCGCCTAGGCTGGCCACTGGTCTGGTTTTGTTGATGTTGCTGTTAAAGACGATGGCCGTGAGATTGTCCACACCGCTGGCCGAATAAACGCCTTGGTTGTTATGTATGTCGTGTTCTATGCCTAGGCTGCCATTAATAGCCAGTTGACTGGAGAGATTGGTTGAGACTTTTACACCCAGTTGCAAGGTGGTCGCCGCTTGTTTTAGCTTTTCGTAGGTCAGTGGCGCGTCTATGGCATCGCTTTCCGTGTAGCCGTCTGCTTTCACTTGGCTGCGTCGCAGGCCTGCATACGGCGTGGCCAGCCACCCGCCTTGCATTTCAAAGCCGTAGCTGCCCACTAAAGAAAGGGCTTGGCTGCTTAGCTCGGTGGTGCCGGTGCCTGCCTCTGAGGTGCCGACCACTGCGCGCGTGACGCTTAACTTGGCTTCATCGTAACCGGTGGCCAATTTGATTTGTGCGCCTAAGCCATCTTGATTGGCCTGCCAAACCGCAAACGCGCCAAATAGCGGATTGCCCTGTTTCAGGTGCAAGCCGCTAGGCAAGGAGTTGGACACGCCACCTTGGTCTAGGTATACGCCCACTCTGACTTGGTCATTGAGGCGATAAGCACCAATCACTAGAGCGCCAGCGCTATCGCCAGTTGGGGTATTGGTGTTGCTGTAGCGACCGCCGGTTGATAGGCACAGACCATGCACATCAAAAAGGGCGCAGTCGTAACTTAGGCCATTATTGATAATGGAGGATTGTAAATTGTAGATGCCTTGCAAGGCTGAGGCGTTGCTCGCTAGCGAGATTTGCGTGTCTTCGGCGGATGGGCCTCTAAGTGCAATGATTAGGTCCCAGATAGTGCTGCTGCCCGATTGCAAGCTTAAAGTGAAGTCATAATTAGCATAGGTGCCAGTGGTATTAATTAAATTGCTTGCGGATAAGCCAGTTAACACCGATGTGTAAGTTCCGGCAGCCACGGTTGAAGCAGCAACCCCGGCAACCCCGCCAGCGTATATGCCAAATGTTGTTTGGCCTGCCACAGGATCAAAAGTGCCGCTGGCAAGTTGTCCGTATTGGCTGGGGCTTCTAATGATGATGTTGTAATAACTAGGCAAAACACCGTTGTAAACTACCGCTCCGTTGACATTGCCTCTGCCCTGAACGTTGTTGAATGTTTGTATGGCGCTATCAAAATAATTGTAAATGGCGCCATAGAATGGATTGCCCCCAATTAAGGTGCCGTTGTTTGTTAGTTTGGTAATGGTGCTGTTGAAGACATTGTAAATGGCCAATCTGTTGCCAGAAGTTGAACCTATGGTGCCATTATTGATTATTTCCGTAATTGACCCTCCCAATACGTTATACAACGCCGGTGGGGAACCGAAAAGAATTCCATTATTCACGAATGTTCCAACTGCATTATTAATGTTAATAATGTAGTCTGATACGGTCACGCCGCTGTTGATGGTAATGTTGCCAGTGGACCAGGTGGTTGTTCCTGAGCAGTCTGCCGAGATAATTTCGCTTGTAATCGTGCAAGCTGCCATGGCATGACTGCCTAGCAAGCTAAAGATGCAAGTGATGGATATGAGTATTAGTTTTTTTATTGAGCTGGCCATGTTGTTCCTAGTGCTAAATTTTTGGTGATAGTTCAGCAGTGCAAATCTAAGGCTGTAGTCTTAACGGTTAAAAAGATGGCTCAGAGAAGTATTTGGAATAATATCATATCAATATATATGTATTGAGGCTTAATTTAAATCTGAAATGACGAGTATTTCACCCATGCCCTTATTAGCGGCATCGCCCAGCCAGCGTGCTGCACGCAAACTTTTTAGGCTGGCAAAGGCTTGGGAATAGGGCGCGAAAGATTTATATAGCAAGTTTAAAAAGGGCAGTGTGTGGCTGCCGCATGCTTGCATGGTCGGGTG
>Ga0214168_1000181_pt1 | contig 25051 bp, 18 predicted proteins | sample LakMenepilimnion_FD_153002 | JGI IMG/M metagenome (GOLD analysis project Ga0214168, IMG submission 153002) | Freshwater microbial communities from Lake Mendota, WI - Practice 29OCT2010 epilimnion v4 | ecosystem: Environmental > Aquatic > Freshwater > Lake > Epilimnion/Euphotic zone | place: Lake...
CCAAGCCTGTCATGGAAGGTAGCGGACGGCCTTGATTAAGCTTGTGTAATTTCAATCTGATTATTTTTTAAACTAGTATGTATGGCCTTTGCAAATTCAACCGCATTAATGCCGTCTCCATGAATGCAAATAGTATCCGCTTCAATTTCAATGGGGTCGCCTTGAATGGTATTGACTTGATACTTTTGCACAATCTCTAAAACTTGTTTACAAGCCTCTTCTACTTCATGAATCATTGCATGTTCTAAATAGCGTGGAGTAGGGTGTCCGTCTAATTGATAAGTTCTATCGGCAAAAACTTCATTGGCAAAAGGCTGGCCTAATTTTTTTGCTTCTTGAATAGTTTTACTTCCACTTAATCCGTAAATAATAATATCGGAATCGATGGCTTGAATAGTTTGAATAAAAATTTTACTTAAGGCGGCATCTTTAGCGCAATCATTGTATAAAGCGCCATGTAATTTTACATGATGCATTTTAGCACCTAAAGGAATGGCTACTTTTTCAAAAATATAAATTTGTTCTGCAATAAGTTCTGCCATTTCTAAAAGGGATAGCATTTGCGAGACGCGTCCAAAATTTTCTCTGTCTGGATAACCCGGATGTGCACCTACTGCCACATTATGTTGCAAGGCTAATTCAATTGTTTTTTTCAGTGTATCTAAATTGCCAGCATGAAATCCGCATGAAATATTGGCACTACTTATATAGGGCATGATTTGAGCTTCATTGCCCATGCCTTCGCCCATGTCGCAGTTAAGATCTATGGATGAATTTTTTTTCAATTTGTTGGTATAATTTATGCGCAGTATCAATTGTCGTTTTCATAAAATGAATACTCGTTTGATTGGATGCTTGCGCAAGCCTAGGTAAATCTACCAAAATAATTTGACCCAAATTAGCGTAGCCTCCAATGGTCTGGTGATCGGCCATTAAAACCATCAGCTCTCCATTAGGAAGTAATTGTAATGTGCCTCTGGTCACTGCTGCCGATAAGTATTGGTTGGGTTTATTCAGCTGAAGCAGTGCGCCCTTAAGGGGATAGCCCATTCTATTAGCCTGCATACCAATATGATATTCAGTGCTTAAGAATAATTTTTGGGAGGCCTCTGTTAAATCATTCCAAGCGGGGCCAGGGATGAATTGAATAGGACCTGATGAAAAAATAGGACTATGCATTTCATTGATTATTTCGCTACTAAGCAGTTCGCTATTTTTTAAGAATTGATTACTGATTTCAGTGGAAACCTCCCATTCAAATTGGGCATCTTTTTGAATGCTGTTTGCAAAATAACTATGACTATTTAACCAAGCTTCTTCTTTTATTTTTCCTTGAATGGCGATATAGGCCACTCTTCCTTCTAATGGTTTTAAAAATTGTAAAATATCATTTTGTTTTACTTCAATGGCTGTGTTAATAGCAATACTTTTTTCATTTAGCAGAGGCACAAAATTAGCACCACTAATACAAATGGTATAATTACGCGTAAAACAAAAACTACTTGCGGGGAAATGAATTTCAAAAACAGGAGCGTTTACAAAATTACCTAGAATATAATTAGCTAGCCTCGCCGATTGATAATCTAAATAACCATTCGCTTGAATACCTAAATGCTGGTAGCCATAGCGACCTATATCTTGGATCGTATCTGCAATACCTTTTTTTATAATTTGAATGGCCATAAAAATTATTTGTATTCATTTAATTTTTCAAATTCAGCAAAATCAATGGGATAAAATTGAATGCGATTGCCTGCACTTAATTTACCTAAAATAGCAGGGTCTTTATCAAAAATTTTAATAGGGGTTCTTCCAATAATTTGCCATCCACCAGGAGAATTCATGGGATAAATACCCGTCTGCATGCCAGCAATACCAACACTTCCAGCCTGTACTTCTTTTCTAGGGGAAGCATGCCTTGCTATTTGTATAGCTGCATTTACTTTACCCATATAAGCAAAACCAGGTAAAAAACCTAAGCAATATACCAAGTAAGTTTCTTCAGTGTGAATTTTTATAATTTCTTCAATAGAAATTTTATTTTTTGAAACTATATTTTCTAAATCAATACCTAAGCGTTCATCATAACAAACGGGAATTTGAATTATTTTTTCTCGATCTGTGAAACTATTATTTTCAATTAAATTATTATTCGCTTTTATTTTTTCTGCAGCATTTTTTATGGTACTATTTGTAGCAGCACTATTGAATGCTGTTAACATATCGTTTCCGATATCAGTAATAGAATGATTATGTATGGTTGCTATCTCATTTTGATAAAATAAATCAATATCATAGACAAGTGTAAGTGTATGATAGGAGGGAATTAATTCTTTAATAAAATCAAAATGTAATATTTCAATACTTTTTTTAAGCGCCATTATTTTTTCTATAATTTCTTCGCTCATTTTTTCTTCTAAGGAAAAAACAAGGGCATGATCTCCTAACAATGCTAGCCTCCAGTTCATATTTTCAAAATTTGTTTTCATCCACAGAAAAGATAGGGAAAAATCAAAAAATAGGCCAAATTCAAATTTTTAGACTTAGTTCTACAAAAATGACTCAAAAGCTAATAAAATTAGATCACCGTATGTGTAAATAGTACACACCTACTAATATCAGTTAGTGTACAAATAACACTTTTTTATAAAATGTTCAAAAAAAGGCGGTTAAAGACTTGCTGATGTTAAGAAACTGTTATATTATTGGGTTACGATTGTATTAAATTTTAAAATCAAACCCGAACACTATGCGAAAATTTCTACGTTTAATTACGGTTCCTTTGTTATTATTGGGCCTTGTTGCGTCTGCGCAAACAAGATCCATCAAAGGACAAGTAGTTTCAGCTACAGACGGTAAAGCCGTTGCTGGTGCTACTATTTCAGTTAATGGACAAAAGGTCTCTGCTATTGCTAGCGAAGATGGTACATTCACTGTTAATGCTTCTGGTAACGTTACTTTGACTGTAAAATCTGTTGGTTTTGCAAATCAAACAGTTTCTGTTGCTGGAACACAAAACACAATCAAAGTTTCATTAACTGAGGAATCTTCTCAATTAAATGAAATTGTGGTTACTGGTTACAGTTCTCAGAAAAGAAAAGAAATTACTGGTTCTGTATCAGTAGTTAGTGTAAAAGACATGAAAGCTGTTCCTTCTGGTACTGCTGAACAAATGTTACAAGGTCAAGCCTCTGGTGTTACCATCATTGGTTCTGGTAGCCCAGGAGAAGGAAGTACCGTGTTCATTCGTGGTATCACATCTTTTGGTAACGCAACTCCACTTGTAATTGTGGACGGAGTTCAATCTGCACCTGGTGATCTAGGTTCTTTCCGTAACTTATCTGCAAACGACATCGAATCAGTTCAAGTATTGAAAGATGGTCAAGCAGCTATTTATGGAGCGCGTGGAGCTGCCGGTGTTATCATTGTAACAACTAAAAGAGGTAAAGGAAAACCAACTATTACTTACGATTCTTATACTGGTATTCAAGTACCAAGAACAGGAAACGTTTGGAATAAGTTAGATCCTCAAGGTATGGCTGATTTAGCTTTCTTAGCTGCTAAAAACTCAGGACAAGTAGATGCTCAAGGTAACGTATCATCTGGTCAATATGGTACTGGTAAAATAGCTATATTACCTGACTATATTAAGGCGGGTTCTTATTCTGGTGTTGGTCCTAACAGCGATGCTGCTGCAAAAGCTGCAACTAACCTTGCATTATACAACAATGACTATTCTAAAGGGCCAATTCACTTAATCGTTCCTGCAAATAAGAAAGGTACAGATTGGTGGGATGAAATTTTTGACCCAGCTCCAATGACAAGTCATTCAATTACTGCATCTGGTGGACAAGACAAATCTTCTTACTTATTCTCTTTGAACTATTTTGATCAAAAAGGTACTTTATTAAATACTTACTTGAAGCGTTACTCAATGAGAGCTAACACTTCTTGGAATATTAAAGACAATATCCGTATTGGTGAAAACCTACAATTGTTCTACAAGGACAACCCAAGAATTGGTAACAACGAACGTGGTAATGCTGTAAACAACACTGCGTGGGAACAACCAATCATTCCTGTATATGATGCAGGTGGAGGATTTGGTGGTACTGCAGGTAGCAACTTAGGTAACTCTTCTAACCCTGTTGCCAACCAAGTGCGTGCAAAAGATAACGTAAACCATAACTGGCAAATTCAAGGTAATGTATTCGCAGAAGTTGACTTCGCGAAAAACTTTACTGCAAGAACAGTATTTGGTGGAAACTTAGATAATTATTATGGTTTCTATCATAACTACCGTAACTATGAGAATGCAGAAAACCCTGCTTCTAACGGATATGGTGAGTACTCAGGTTATAACAATAACTGGAACTTCACAAACACTTTAAGTTACGCTAATGTATTCAAGCAAGACCATAGCATTAAGTTAATGGCTGGTTATGAGGCATTAAAAGTTCAAGGTCGTCAAGTGGGTGGTTCTAGAGTTAACTATTTCTCTGATGATATCAACTTCTTAAGTTTAAATACAGGTTCTCCAATTGGACAAAACAACTACTCTAACTTATACAAAACAACTACTAATTCTATCTTAGCTAAAGTAGACTATGCTTTCAGAGATAAATACTTAGTAGGTTTAAATGGTCGTCGTGATGGTAGTTCTGTATTTGGACCTAACACAAAATTTGGTAACTTCTGGTCAGCTTCTGCTGCTTGGGTTATTTCAAATGAAGATTTCTTCAAGAATGTTAAGTTTGTAAATACATTAAAATTACGTGGTAGCTATGGTCTTCAAGGTTCTATCGCGAACGTAGGTCAATTAAACCAATACACACTTTATGGTGGTGGTGGTGGGTCTTCTTACTATGACTTATTCGGTACTTCTAATACTACAGTTATGGGCTTCTATGCAACTAACTTAGGTAACTTAAGTACTGGTTGGGAGAAGAGTAAAACATTAGACTTTGGTTTTGAAGCCACTGTTTTAAACAATAAGTTAGATATCAGTTTTGATTGGTACAAAAAAACAATCGAAGGTTTATTATTCCAAGACCAAGCGCCTGCTGTTGTGGGTGTAGGTTCTTCTTTACCTCAGGTTAACATTGGTGATATGCAAAACACTGGTATTGATTTGAGTTTAAATTACAGAGGAAAAGTAAACAATGATTTAAGCTATACTGTAGGTGCTAACCTTGGTGCTTACAAGAATGAAATTATTAATATTCCTGGTTCTGCTGGTTTCTTTGAAACTGCATACACACACAGTTCAGGACCACAAATTAGAAACGCAATTGGTCAGCCAGTAAGTGCTTTCTTTGGTTACAAAATTGCTGGTATCTTCCAATCAGCTGCTGACGTAGCTTCTTATGCTAAAATGGTTGATGCTGCTCCAGGTCGTTTCAAATATGAGGACATTAATAAAGACGGAAAAATCTCCGATGATGACAGAACTTTCTTTGGTAATCCAAACCCTGATTTTACTTTAGGTATTAACTTAAATGTAGCTTACAAGCGTTTTGATATATCAACTAATCTTTATGGATCATTCGGTAACGAAATCTTAAACGAAACTCGTTATTTCCAAGATTTCCTTCCTTCATTCCAAAACTCTAAATCTATTCCATTGTTAACTGAATCTTGGTTACCTACAAGACCAAGTACAGTATGGCCTATTGTTGAAAACAATACATACTTTAGTACCAATGGTGTAATTAACAACTTCTATGTAGAAGATGGTACTTACATGAGAGTTAAACAATTAAGTCTTGGTTACACAATCGACCCAGCTACATTAAAAAGATATGGCATCGACAAAGCACGTGTTTTTGTTCAAGGTGCTAACTTGTTTACTATTACAAACTATTCTGGTTTAGATCCAGAGGTTGCAGGAAGTACAAGTTCTTTTGGTGTTGATAAAGGTAACTACCCTCCGATGAAAACATTCAACGTAGGTATAAGCTTAACTTTTTAATTTAATAAATAGAAAATTTAATAAATAAAAAAAATTCAAAATGAAAAAGTATAATTTTAAACATATAATGCCAGTGGTGTTCTCTTTCCTGGTTATATTATATGCTTGTGACAAATCATACCTTGAGGTTCCTGCAGCTGGTGCATTAAGCCAGGATGTATTAGCGAACAAAATAGGTGTAGAAGCCCTTTTAGTGGGTGCTTATTCTTTATTAGATGGACAAGGAAGTTCTGCAGGTACCAATAATGGTCCTTGGGCTACTTCTTCAAGTAACTGGGTATACGGTTCTGTTGCGGGTGGTGACGCTCACAAAGGATCTGATCCAGGTGACCAAAACTTGATCACTCCAATCGAGCAGTGGAATGCAACTGCGTCTAACGCATACTTAGACCAATTATGGCAACAACGTTATGATGGTGTTCAACGTTCTAACGAAGCTATAAGAGTAATGAAATTAGCTAAAGATATTTCTGCAGCTGATATAACTCGTATTACTGCTGAAGCAAGATTTTTACGTGCACACTACCATTTTGATTTAGCAAAATTCTTCGGTAACATTCCTTATATCGATGAAACAATTACTTATGCTGCTGGTAACTTTTTAGTACCAAACGCTGGTGTTGATGCTGCTTTAGCTAAAATTGAAGCAGATTTAGCTTATGCTTATGCTAACTTAACTGAAACTTCAACAATGGGTGTTGGCCGCGCAAACAAATGGGCTGCTGGTGCTTACTTAGGTAAAGTTCAGATGTTTAGAAAGAAATTTGCTGAAGCTAAAACTACTTTAACTGCAGTTATCACTAGTGGTAAAACTCCATTAGGTGTTAAATATGCATTATTACCAAAATTTGGTGATGTGTTTGATATATCTAAAAAGAATGGTTCTGAGCATGTTTTTTCTGTACAAATGACTGTTAATGACGGTACTGGTGCAGCTAACGCTAACGCTGGTGACGCCTTAAACTTCCCTTATGGTGGAGAGACAGGATGTTGCGGATTCTTCCAACCTTCATTTACTTTAGCTAATATTTACAAAGTAACTGCTGATGGATTACCTATGTTAGGTGATGAGTTTTTCACAAACCCATTGAAAACTGACCAAGGTATTTCTTCTGATAAAGCTTACTCTCCTGACGTTACAACTCCATTAGATCCTCGTATCGACTGGACAATTGGTCGTCGTGGTGTTCCTTACTTAGATTGGGGTATTATGCCAGGTTCTAACTGGGTAAGAGACCAAGGTACAGCTGGACCATACGAGCCATTAAAGCATTTATTTAGAAAAGCTCAAGTGGGTACTTTAACTGATGGTTCTTCTTGGACTAACGGTTTCACTGCTAACAACTATCCTTTAATTCGTTTTGCTGATGTGCTTTTATTAGCTGCAGAAGCTGAAGTGGAAACAGGTGGTTTAGAGAAAGCTAGAGAATATGTAAACCTTGTTCGTGCGCGTGCTGCAAATCCTGCTGGATTTGTAGGACCTGCTAACAATGCTGGTTTAGTATCTGGTACTAACTATCAAATTAAAACTTACACTGCAGCTTGGACTGATGCTGCTGTTGCAAGAAAAGCGGTTCGTTTTGAGCGCAGATTAGAATTAGCTATGGAAGGACACCGTTTCTCTGACCTTACTCGTTGGGGACAAGGTGTAACCGAGCTAAACACTTATGCGGTTCAAGAAGCAGCTTTAGGTTACGGTCAAATTAAAGGTTCAACTTACAAAGCTGGAAAGTCTGAGTACTTACCTCTTCCTCAAACACAAATTGACAAATCTGTGAAAGACGGAAAATCGGTTTTAACTCAAAACCCTGGTTACTAATTGAACTAACTTAATAAGTTACTCATATAAGAGTCCCGCCCCGAGCAATCGGAGCGGGACTCTTTTTTTGCCTATACCCACTCAAAAACGATTTCTTTAGTATCTTTATTACCTATAAAAAAACCAATATTTACTGGGTTATTTAACCTGTATTTAAAATTTAATTTAATGTTGCTAAGGAATTATTTTTTCGGTCTATGCTTGTTTTTATTAAGTGCTTGTTCTATTAAAAAACCACTTTTTGAATTAGTAAAATCAGAGAATTCTGGTATTCATTTTAACAATGAAGTTATTGAGAGTGATTCTTTGAATGTACTTGACGTTTCTAATGTTTATAATGGGGGTGGTGTAGGTGTGGGCGACTTTAATAAAGATGGTTTACCCGATATTTATTTTACGGGTAATAAAGTGTCTAATAAATTATACCTCAATAAAGGCGATATGCAGTTTAATGATATCACTCTAGAGGCAGGCGTAACAGGTGAGGGAAGATGGAGCAGGGGTGTATCTATAGTGGACATAAACAACGATAGCTGGCCCGATATTTATGTTTCTGTGACCTTAGGCAATGATACAAATAAGCGAAAAAACCTTTTGTATATTAATAAGGGACTTAGTAAAACGGGTGTTCCCACTTTTAAAGAAGAAGCAGCTTCCTATGGACTTGCCGATACTTCTTTTTCTACCATGGCTAGTTTTTTTGATTATGATAAGGATGGCGACTTGGATATGTACTTAGTGGTGAACGAAATTAAGGACCCGCATACACCCAATGTATTTCATCCCAAAGACCAAGACCCTGCTTATTTTAGTTCCAGTAAATTATTTCAGAACAATTATGATTCTACCTTACAACACCCAGTGTATACCGATGTATCTGCCAAGGCAGGCATTGAAAGAGAAGGTTATGGGCATAGTGTAGTGGTCACTGATATTAATAAAGATGGTTGGCCCGATATTTTTGTAACCAACGATTATTTACCCAACGATTATTTATGGATCAATAACCAGGATGGAACTTTCACAGACCAGTTATCGGATTATTTTAAACATAGTTCTGTGAATTCAATGGGTGTGGATGTAGCCGATATAAACAACGATGGCTTATTAGATTTTTGCACTTTGGATATGAATCCAAGAGACAACTATCGTAAAAAAATGATGCTGAATCCGAATAGTTATCAAACTTTTCAGAATAGCGATTTGTATGGATACAATTATCAGTATGTAAGAAATACTTTACAAATTAATCAAGGCCCTCGTGTGCATCAGAACGATTCTATTGGCGCGCCTATTTTTAGTGAGATTGGATTTTTATCAGGCATAGCAGAAACCGATTGGAGTTGGACTCCTTTATTAGTGGACTTTGATAATGATGGCCACCGCGATTTAATTGTCACCAATGGTTTTCCAAAGGATGTAACCGACCATGATTTTATCACCTATCGAAACAAGGCTTATAGCTTTGCATCAAAAACACAATTACTTGTTGAAATTCCAGAAGTAAAAATTCATAATTATGCATTTAAAAACAATGCCGATTTAACTTTCTCTGATGTTACAACCGATTGGGGTTTGAAAATGCCTACTTTTTCCAATGGAGCTGCTTACGCCGACTTAGACAATGATGGAGACTTAGATTTAGTGGTAAATAATATCAATGACGAGGCTTCTATTTATCAAAATAAAGAAAGGCAAATAAATAAAGAAAATACTCATTTCTTACAAGTGGTTTTAGAGGGAGATGCTTTAAATAAAAATGGACTAGGTGCATTTATTACCATGTACTACGATAAAGGCCAAAAACAAGTTTGGGAAAATACACCTTACAGAGGGTATCTATCAACAGTGCAAAATATTGCTCAATTTGGTTTAGGAAAAATAAATACGATTGACTCTATAAAAGTGGAGTGGCCTTCTGGTCAACTGCAGTTGATAAAAAATGTTAAGGTAGACGAGAAGCTTACCATTCAATGGGATGCGGCCAGCCCTTTAATGAATAGAGGAGCTGAAGTTTTTGCTACTAATTCTTTATTTAAAGAAATTACAGACTCTTTGCAAGTGCATTACACGCATGAACAAGAAGATTTTATTGATTTTAATATTCAAAAATTATTACCACATAAGTTTTCTGAATATGGTCCAGCTATTGCGGTAGGGGATATTAATGGTGATGGAATAGAGGATATGATTTTGGGTGGGGCTAGTCATTATAGCGCTCAAATTTTTCAACAGCAAGCAAATGGTAGTTTCAAACAATCTTCTTTACTATCTAATACAACTTATGCTGGTAAGTCTAGTAGCGACCAAGGATTATTATTACTAGATGTAGATGGAGATACAGACTTAGATTTATATATCACTGCTGGTGGCTATGAATTTAAAACCAACGATAAAAATTATCAAGACCAACTATATATTAATAATGGAAAGGGTGCCTTTACAAAAGACACCACAGCCATTCCTTTGAATACCACTAGTAAACTATGTGTAAGAGCAGTTGATTACGATAAAGATGGCGACCTTGACTTATTTGTTTCAGGAAGGGTAGACCCTTGGAACTATCCTAAACCGGTTTCAAGTTTTATTTACAGAAACGATAGTAAAGAAGGCAAGGTTAAGTATACCGATGTAACAACAAGCGTAGCTAAAGATTTAAATAATATTGGTTTAGTCTGCGACGCCTTATTTACCGATTTTGATAATGATGGCTGGCCCGATTTAATACTTACTGGAGAGTGGATGCCCATTACTTTTTTAAAAAATGAAAAGGGGACATTTAAAAATGTAACTAGTACAACAGGCATTAATAACCAAGTAGGTTTATGGAATACCATTACAGCCGGCGACTTTGATAATGATGGCGATATGGATTATGTAGTAGGTAATTCAGGACGCAATTCTTTTTATCGAGCCTCGGATATCTATCCTATTTCTATTTATGCCAAGGACTTTGATAATAATGGTAGTTATGATGCATTCCCTACTTTGTATTTACCTACCAGTCATACCAACGAAGTTAAAAAAGAATACCCTGCACAAACTAGAGACGATATTGTGAAGCAAATGATTGGTATGCGTGCTAAATTTCAAAATTATAAGACCTTTGCAACTGCCACCAAGGACCAATTACTTTCTAAAGAGCAGTTGGCAGTAGCGCAAGTGGTGAAAGCCAATAATTTAAGTTCTAGTTATATTCAAAATAAAGGAGCAGGTAAGTTTGAAATGACGGCGCTTCCTATACAAGCGCAATTTTCAGTATTAAATGGTATGCAGGTAGATGATTATGATGGCGATGGCAATTTGGATCTACTTATGAATGGTAATGATTATGGCACAGAGGTTTCAGTGGGTAGATATGACGCCTTAAATGGTCTATTATTAAAGGGTAATGGTAAAGGCCAGTTTACAGCCTTAAGTATACTAGAAAGCGGCATATTTATTCCAGGCAATGGAAAGGCGCTTGTTAAAATAAGAGGGGCTAAAGGCCAGTATTTAATGGCCGCTTCTCAAAACAGAGGGCCTTTGAAAATATATACATTGAAAAAGCCAACACTATTATTGCCAGTTCAGCCCAATGATGCTAGTGCTATTATTGAATATGCGAATGGCCAAAAAAGAAAAGAAGAGTTTTATTATGGTAATTCTTTCTTGTCTCAGTCGGCCCGTTTTATAAGCTATAATGAAAAAGTAAAAATGATAACAATCATAGACCAAAAGGGGCAAACTAGAAAAAACAATTATTAAATTAGACACATTCGAAAAACTTAAATTAAAGTAAAATGAAAAAGATTTTTAACGCATGTGTCAGTCTACTATTAATGGCCTTTTTTCTTGTATCCTGTTCTCAAAATAAGCCCGCTCCTTTAAATGAAGTGGACTTGCTTATTAACAATGAAGATCAATTAACGCAGGTAATTATATATGATGTATTTACGCCGCCAGTGGCTAGTCGTATTTATGTGTACTCTTCTTTAGCTTCTTATGAAGCCATTCGTTTTGCCAAAGAGGGGACAAGCTCCATTGCAGAAAAATTAAATGGATTTGGAAAAATGCCTCTGCCTGAAAAGGGAAAAAATTATAATTTTTCTTTAGCAGCTACCAAGGCTTTTTTTAAAGTAACGCGTAATGTAAAAGTATTCTCCATCGATTCATTAACAAAATATGAACAGTCGGTGTATAATAATTACAAAGCCAATTTAGATGAAGCCACTTACAAAAATTCAATCGCTTTTGGAGATACAGTAGCTGCTGTTATTTTAGCCAGGGCTAAAACAGATGGCTATGCTATTTCAAGAGGCAAACAAAAATACTTAGGCAGTAATGAGCCAGGCAAATGGCGCCCTACACCTCCCGACTATTTAGATGGCGTAGAATGGTGTTGGAATACCATGAAGCCCATGGTATTAGATTCTGCTTCGCAGTTTATGCCTAATAGACCTCCTAAATATGAGACAAAACCGGGCACTACTTTTTATGCTATGATGAAAGAAGTATACGATATCAATAAAAATTTAACAGAAGAACAAAAGCTAATTGCTAAGTATTGGGATGACAACCCTTTTGTGATTGAGCATGCAGGTCATATGGTATATGGTAATAAAAAAATTACACCAGGTGGACATTGGATAGGTATTACAGCGCAGGTGGTTAAACAAGCCAATGCAGATGCTGTAAAATCGGCACAATCTTTTGCTTTGACAGCTGTTGCATTGTATGACGGTTTTATTTCTTGTTGGGATGAAAAATACAGAAGTAGTTATGTAAGGCCTGTTAATGTGATCAATGAATTATTAGATAAAAATTGGGCGCCTTTATTACAAACGCCTCCTTTCCCTGAATATACAAGTGGGCATAGTACCATTACTGCATCGGCGGCCACTGTACTTACTAAATTATACGGAGAAAATTTTGCTTTCGAGGACTCAAGCGATTATAAGTATATAGGATTAAAAAGAAAATTCAGTTCTTTCCAAGCTGCTGCATCCGAAGCTTCTATTAGTAGAGTATACGGAGGAATTCATTATACCTTAAGTGTAAATGTGGGTAATGAGCAAGGAAAGAAAGTAGGGGCCTTGGTGGTCAAAAAATTATTAGAATAATTAATTTATAAAAAACCATGTCTACAAAAAATCAAACTTACGATGCCATTGTGATTGGCTCAGGAATTAGTGGAGGATGGGCTGCTAAAGAACTATGTGAAAAAGGTTTAAAAACATTAGTGCTAGAGCGCGGCCGTGATGTAGTGCACTTAAAAGATTATCCAACGGCTACTAAACATCCTTGGGAATTCCCGCATAGAGGAAGGAAGACCATCGAGCTTGTTAAAGACAATCCTATTGTAGATAGATGCTATGCTTATAATGAAACCTCTGCTCATTTTTTTGTGAAAGACAACGAGCATCCTTATGTACAAGAAAAACCTTATGATTGGATTAGAGGGTATCAAGTAGGAGGTAAGAGTTTATTATGGGCACGTCAAACACAAAGGTGGAGCAGGTATGATTTTGAAGGACCCGCTAGAGATGGTTTTGGAGACTGGCCAATAACTTATGATGAATTAGCGCCTTGGTATAGTCATGTTGAATTATTTGCAGGTATAAGTGGTAACTATGACAAACTAGATACCTTACCTGATAGTGAATTCTTGCCTGCCTGGGAAATGAATGGGGTTGAAAAAGGCATGCAGTCAAGTATCATGAATAAATTTAAGGACCGTAATGTAGTGCAAGGAAGATGCGCGCATTTAACAGTGCCTAAACCTATTCATATTGAACAAGGTCGTCAGCAATGTCAAGCGCGTACCTTATGTGAAAGAGGTTGTCCATTTGGGGGCTACTTTAGCTCTAATGCCTCTACCATACCTTGGGCACAGAAAACAGGTAATTTAACCCTGCAAACCAATTCGGTGGTGCATTCTATTATTTATGATGAAGCCAAACAGAAAGCCACTGGGGTAAGAGTAGTAGATAGCATTACCAATAAGATGACAGAATATTATGCTAAAATAATTTTCTTAAATGCGGCCACTTTAAATACCAATTTAATTTTATTGAATTCTACTTCAAAGCGTTTTCCAAATGGTTTAGGCAATGACAATGGTTTATTAGGAAAGTATGTTGCCTTTCATAATTATAGAGGAAAATTATCAGCCTCTATTGATGGACCCATGGATGAATACCATTATGGTCGTCGTCCCACACAACCCATGATGCCTAATTTTAGAAATGTATATAAACAAGAAATGCCATTTCAAAGGGGCTATATGACTTTCTTTGGTGCAAGCAGGGGTCGTGCGCATGCAGAAGGCGTGGGGGGTGAGTTTAAGGATGCTATTACTGAGCCAGGTAATTGGTATGTATCTATGATGATGCAAGGGGAAACTATTCCAAAGAAAACCAATCATGTAAGATTAAGTACCGATCAAAAAGATAAATGGGGCATACCTCAATTAATTACATCAGTGGATTATGATGAGAATGATGTTTTATCTATGAAAGATTTTATACAAACAGGATCGGAAATGCTGGATGCAGCAGGTTGTAAGAATATAACCTCTAATGATACGAAGCAAGCGCCTGGTTTAGATATTCACGAAATGGGTGGAGTAAGAATGGGAAAAGACCCTGCTACTTCTTTATTAAATGAACACAATCAAATGCATTTATGTAAAAATGTTTTTGTTACAGATGGTGCTTGTATGGTAAGCACAGGTACACAAAATCCTTCCCTTACATTTATGGCCATTACAGCAAGAGCTGCTAATTATGCAGTAGAGGCTTTAAAGAAAATGGAAATATAAATTAAATAAATGCAAAAATTAAACTATAATACATCAAACCATACTATGAAAAAAGGAATTTTATTTTTTACTACGCTATTATTAAGTATGGCTAGTTTTGCTCAAGCCAATAAGGATGCTGCTATGCATTCTTTTGTCAATAAATTACTCGCTAAAATGACTTTGGAAGAAAAGTTAGGTCAGTTAAACCTGCCTGCTTCTAGTGATTTTGTTACAGGAGCGGTGAGTAGTTCTGATATTGCACAAAAAGTGAAAGAGGGTAAAGTAGGGGGCGTATTTAATATTCGTTCTGTAACAAAAATTAAAGAGTTGCAAGAGTATGCTGTAAAAAACACAAGATTACATATTCCTTTATTATTTGGAATGGATGTAATTCACGGCTATAAAACTATTTTTCCCATTCCAATAGGTATGTCATCTACCTGGGACATGCCTTTAATTGAAAGATCGGCGCGCATTGCGGCTAATGAAGCTAGTTCAGATGGCATTATGTGGACTTTCTCTCCCATGGTGGATTTAACAAGAGACCCTCGTTGGGGAAGAACTTCAGAAGGCAATGGGGAAGATGCTTTTTTAAGTTCAGCTATTGCTAAAGCCATGATACATGGTTACCAAGGTGACGACTTATCATTGAATAATACCATTATGTCTTGTGTAAAGCATTATGCATTATATGGAGCTGCCGAAGGCGGTAGAGATTACAATACCACTGATATGAGTCGTGTAAGAATGTACAATGAGTATTTTCCTCCTTATAAAGCAGCCGTAGATGCAGGGGTAGGCTCTGTAATGGTTTCTTTTAATGAAATTGATGGAGTGCCAGCATCGGGTAATAAATGGTTAGTGGATGATGTACTTCGTAAGCAGTGGAAGTTTAATGGATTTGTTGTTTCAGATTATACGGGTATTCCTGAAATGGTGAACCATGGCTTTGGTGATTTTAAAACAGTGAATGAAAAAGCTTTACAAGCAGGTGTAGATATGGACATGGTGGGAGAGGGCTTTTTAAATTCAATTGGTATTTCTTTAAAAGAAGGAAAAGTTACACTGGCACAAATTGATAAAGCCACAGAGCGTATTTTAATTGCAAAATATCAATTAGGTTTATTTGATGACCCTTATAAATACTGTGATGAGAAAAGATCGGCTGCTGAAGTATTTAATGCAGCCAATAGAGCAGAAGCAAGAACCATTGCTTCACAAAGTTTTGTTTTATTAAAAAATGCTAATAATATTTTACCTATTGCCAAAGGTAAAACCATTGCGCTTGTTGGTCCTTTAGCCAATGCCAAAGAAAATATGACCGGTACATGGAGTGTGGGTGCCGATAATTCTAAATCAATTACTTTATTGAAGGGATTAACAGATGCCGTAGGTGCGAATGGTAAAGTAAATTATGCAAAGGGCTCCAACTTAGAAGATGATTGGGAATTGGAGAAAAGACTAACTATGTTTGGAAAAGATATTCCAAGAGATGGCCGTACACCTGAACAACTATTAGAAGAAGCACTTGCGGTGAGTGCGAATGCCGATGTGATCGTAGCTGCCTTAGGTGAAGGCGCAGAGAGCACTGGAGAGAGTGCATCAATGACTAATTTAGATTTATCTGCTGCACAACAAAAACTCTTAAAGGCTTTAATAGCTACTGGCAAGCCAGTGGTGCTAGTATTATTCAATGGCCGTCCTTTAACCCTAAGTTGGGAAGACGCCAATGTGCCAGCTATATTAGATGTGTGGTTTGCAGGCTCAGAAGCAGGCGATGCCATTGCTGATGCTTTATTAGGCAAGGTAAATCCATCGGGTAAGTTAACCATGAGTTTCCCTCAGAATGTAGGACAAATACCTTTGTATTATAATCATAAAAATACAGGACGTCCATTAAGCAAGTGGTTTTCTAAGTTTCAATCTAATTATATAGATGTAAGCAATGAGCCATTGTACCCTTTTGGGTATGGCTTAAGTTATACAAACTTTGAGTACAGCGATTTTGCTTTGTCTGCAACACAGTTAAAAGGAAATCAAAAATTAATGGCTACAGTAACTATAAAAAATACTGGCGCTTTAACTGGAAAGGAAGTAGTACAATTATATATTCGTGATATAGTAGGTTCTGCTACAAGACCCGTTCAAGAATTAAAAGGTTTTCAAAAAATTGAATTAGCAGCGGGTGAGACGAAGAAGGTAAGTTTTGAAATTACCCCTGAGCTATTGAAATTTTATAACACCGATTTAAAGTACGACTGGGAGTCGGGTGAATTTAATGTAATGTTAGGTCCTAATTCAAGAGATGTGAAAACGCTAAAAGTAAATTGGACCAAGTAACTTTATTTCAAACTATGATATTAAAAAAGCACTCCCTTTTGAGGAGTGCTTTTTTATTTAATTAATTTATCACTTGTTCTGTAATCTTTCCTGTATTCTTATTTTTTAAGATTAGTTTCTTCGTGCCGTAGTGAGTCATTTCTTCTTTAATTAAGTAATAGTCCTTATCATATTCTACTAAATGGCTCTCTTTAGATAAGCCTGTCTTACCTCTCCAGATATCTAATTTAACCGGTTCCCATAATTTAGATTTAGCAGAACGGTAAGCAGCATCTAGTACACAGTTCACAATATAACCATCGTAAAAAGTTTCTTTAGGCGCTTCGCCTTTTTCCATGGAGTTAAACATATCCATAAACATATGGTTATACCCTAATTCATTTAATTCATCACCTACTGGGAATAACCAACCACTATTACTTTCAGACTTTTCTGAAATATAATCTCCGCCTTTTCCTGTAGTAAACATTTCAAATCCAGTTCTTAAAAAACTATTAATCCAAATAGTACCTTCTGTACCCATTACTTCATCGCGTAAATCTAAGCCCCCTCTGAATGTCCAGCTTACTTCAAACTGTCCAATGGCGCCATTCTCATACTTTACCAGTCCAATGGCATGGTCTTCGGCATCAATAGGTTTTACTTGTGTATCTGCCCAGCACATTACTTCAATGGGCTTGATATCTTTTCCAATATATGATCTTGAAATTTCAACGCAATGGCAACCAAGGTCTAATATACAACCACCACCTGCTTGCTCAATATCCCAGAACCAATCACTATGGGGGCCAGGATGTGTTTCACGAGACTTTGCCCATAAGATTCTTCCTACTGCACCTTCTTTTACAGATTGGTTAGCTTTAATGAATTTAGGCGTATATACAAGGTCTTCTAAATAGCCATTGAATATACCCGCTTCTTCCACTGCAATTAACATACGCTTTGCTTCCTCACCATTACGGCCTAATGGTTTAGTAGTCATCACTGCTTTTTTATGTTTGCAACATAACATCACGGCAATCTCATGAATATTATTGGGAAGCGCAATACATACCACGTCCACATCGGGGTGGGAGATAGCTGCTTCCATATCGGTAGTCCAATGAGCACAACCATAATCTGCAGCAAACTTGGTGGCAGATTCTTCACGGCGGGCATAAATACTAACCACCTTGTCTTTACTTCTATAACCTTGCAGGGCATCGGCATAAAAACGTCCAATAAAACCTGCTCCTAACATTGCAATTCGCATCTTGAATAAATTTTAGATTTTTATAATTGATTTTTGTTTAAATACGTTTTTGATTTTCCTAGTTTAGTTTATTAATAAAAATATTAGGAAACAACTGCGGTTTCTTTTTTCTCTTTAAAAAATAAAATAAAGGCAATTAATACGGCACCTGCAATAGCTGCTGGTACTAACCATATACTTTGCCAATTATGTTGGCTAGCAGCACCCACCGCAGTGGCCACTTTATATTGATCCACCACTTGACCACTATATAATGTACCTATATACATACCCACTCCATAAGTGGCAAAAGTAAATAAGCCCTGAGCAGCGTTCTTAATTTTTTCACCTGCTTTTTTCTCGGTGTACATATAGCCCGTTACAAAAAAGAAATCGTAACAAATGCCATGTAAAATAATACCTGCATATAACATCCAGCTTTGTTCCATATTGCCATAAGCGAAAAATATATAACGAAGCAACCAGGCACCAATGCCCAATATCAACATATTTTTTACACCCACTCTATTAAACATAAAAGGAATGGCTAGAATGAATAAAGCCTCAGACATTTGCCCCATGGTCATTTTACTAGCTGCATTTTCTAAACCCACTTCGTTTAAAAACGGGTTCGCGAATCCATAATAAAATGACAGAGGAATACAAATTAAAATAGCAGATACGAAGAATATAAAAAACGATCTTGATTTAAATAATACAAAGGCGTCGGTGCCTAGAATAGAACCTACAGTTACTTTTTCTGCCTGTGCTTTAGGCGGTGTATTAGGAAGCGCAAAACTTAATAAGCCTAAAAAAGCAGAAACTCCAGCAGCTACATAAAAAGTACCTTCTGTTTTTTCAATACCTAATTGTCCAATCACAATACCAGCTGCTATCCAACCTAAGGTTCCAAATACGCGTATCCATGGGAATTGTTTTCCAGGGTCGGTCATTTGAGCAAAGGCTACACTATTACTTAATGCAATAGTAGGCATGTATAAAAGGGCGTAAATTAAAATGACCCAGTAAAAATTTTCATTAGTAGCCTTAGTAGCATAAAAAAGTAAGGCAGCGCCTACAAAATGTAAGACACCCATAATTTTTTGAGCTGCAAAAAAACGATCGGCAATCATACCTACAAAAAAAGGACTAAAAATAGTGGCAATAGCCACAGCACTATAAGCAGCTCCAATATCAAGCCCTGTAGACTTTAAAATTTCACCCATATAAGTGCCCATTGTCACATACCATGCTCCCCAAATATAATATTGCAAGAACATCATGGAGGATAGCATTACGCTAATTTTTGTTTTCATATATCGAGCTACTTTTAAGCGTATTCAATATACTCAAAAAATTGGAAAATTGCCTTTTAGCGCCCCAAAAAATGATGAAAAAATGATGAAATAATGATGAAATAATGATGAAAAACCAATTAAAAAATAGGCATGCATTAAGCTTCTAAAGCCTGCAGTATATCGGCTAGAATATCTTCCTTATGTTCAAGGCCAACTGATATTCTTATTAATCCATCGCTAATGCTTACAGCGTCTCTTTCTGCTGGGGAAAGTTTTGCATGCGTGGTGCTAGCGGGGTGGGAGGCAATACTTCTGGTGTCTCCTAAATTAGCAGTAAGCGATAACATTTTAATATTATTTAAAAATTTGCGGCCTGCTTCAATACCACCTTTAATTTCAAAACAAAGAATGCCTCCACCATTTTTCATTTGCTTTTTAGCGATGGCATAATGCGGGTGCGATATTAAGAAAGGATATTTTACAAAATTAATTTTTGAATGTCCTTCTAATTTTTCAGCAACAAATAAAGCGTTACTGCAATGTCTTTCCATTCTAACTTCTAAAGTCTCTAAACTTTTACTTAATATCCATGCATTGAAAGGAGAAAGTGAAGGACCTGTAGCACGACAGAATAAATACATTTCATGGATTAAGTCCTTGCGACCTACAATGGCGCCGCCTAAAACACGACCTTGTCCATCTATCCATTTAGTGGCAGAATGAATAACGATGTCGGCCCCTAAGTCAATAGGTGTTTGACCAATAGGTGTGGCAAAACAATTGTCGACATTTAAAATAATATTATGTTTTTTAGCAATGGCGCTTACCATGGCAATATCTACTACTTCTAATCCAGGATTAGTTGGCGTTTCTAAATAAATCATTTTAGTTTGCGGTGTAATGGCTGCTTCCCACTGAGCAGCAGTCGCATTGGCGCTCACATAACCATATTCAATACCATACTTAGGTAAATACTTTGAAATAACTGTATGCGTACTCCCAAAAATTGAAGTACAAGATAAAAGGTGGTCTCCTTTTTTTAATAAGGCCATAAAGGATCCAAAGACTGCACTCATTCCAGTAGCAGTCGCAAAGCCTGCTTCTGCATTTTCTAAAATACATAAACGATCTACAAACTCTTGTACATTTGGGTTAGAGAAACGACTATAAATATTTACATCTGTTTCATCTGCAAAAGCAGCGCGCATATCTTCGGCATTATCAAAACAAAAACTACTTGTAAGATATAAAGGACTCGCATGTTCCCCTTCAGCCGTTCTTGGAATCTGTGTTCTAATTAATTTTGATTGCGTATGCTTCATACAATTATTTTAAAGTCTATTTCTTTGTCAAACTATTTTATTCCATCTTATCCTATCTCCACTTCCCAACTAATAACAGCACCAGCTGCTCTCAGGGTAGCTGCTACAGAACAATATTTATCTATGGATAAAGCGCAAGCTTTTTCTGCTTTCTCTTTGGTCATGCTGCCTTTGAATTTGAAAATAATATGAACGGTGGTCCATAAAGCAGGTTCTTTTCCTGTTTCTCTTTCACCATCAATAACCATTTCAAAAAATTCTATGGTTTCTTTTTGCTTGTTTAATATCATCACAATGTCTACACCACTACAAGCGCCCAAAGCACTTAATAAAGTTTGCATAGGTCTTAGTCCTGTGCCATGGCCTCCTTGGTCAACGGGAATGTCCAACCTCATGTGATTATGGGCTTCATCCACTGCATTAAATGCAAATGCATCGTTCATTCTTGTTACAACCATCCTAGCCATAAAATAATAATTGTTAGTTTATTGAAATATAAATTCCAATGATTATGCAAATGTAATTCAAATAGATAGTTACTTTGCATTAGAATACGAAAAAATGGAGCCAAAGATTTATAAATATCAAAGTCCTTTTACCTTAGAATGCGGGGTGAGCCTACCTAAGCTAACCATTGCCTATCATAGCTATGGGACTTATAGCCCTGGTAAGAAAGTAGCCTGGGTATGCCATGCGCTTACTGCTAATTCAGATGCGGCCGATTGGTGGAAAGGACTTGTAGGCGAGGGGGCCATTATTAATCCAACAGATTATTATATTGTTTGTGCAAATATTATAGGTTCTTGTTATGGTTCTACGGGGCCATTAAGTGCAGAAACTATTGGTACTAATATTAGTTTTGATAATTTTCCAACGGTCACTATTCGCGACATGGTGAAGGCGCATATTTTATTAAGAACGCATTTAGGTATCGATTCCATTGATTTATTATTAGGTGGAAGTATGGGTGGCTATCAAGCATTAGAATGGGCCATAGCTGAACCCACTGTTATTAAAAAAATGTTCCTTATTGCAACATCCTCCTCAGAAAGTGCATGGGGTGTGGCAGTGCATACTGCACAACGTTTAGCTATTGAGGCCGATTGTACTTGGAAAGAACCTAGGCCCAATGCTGGTGCAAAGGGATTAAAAGCTGCTAGAGCCATTGGTATGTTAACTTATCGTAATTATGGAATTTATCAAGAGAAGCAAACCGACGAGGACCCTGAGAAAATAGATAATTTTAAAGCTTCTTCTTATATCAATTACCAAGGCGATAAATTAGTAAGCAGGTTTAACGCCTACAGTTATTGGTTATTAACTAAGTCAATGGATAGTCACCATGTAGCGCGTAAAAGAGGTGGTGATTTAATTAAAACTTTAGGCACTATAAAAACACCCACTTTTATAATGGGTGTTAATAGCGATATCTTATGTCCCTTAGATGAACAGCGTTTTATGGAACAGCACATGCCGAATGCCAGCTTAGTAGCCATAGATTCAGTTTATGGCCATGATGGATTTATTATTGAGGCTGTTCAAATTACCGCTCATTTAAATGCATGGTTGGCAAAACAAGTTTAACTAACTTCGTAAAAAGAAACCTATGAAATTTTTAAGACAAATTGGGGAGTACTTATTTATAGTAAAGCGTGATCCGAATCAAGAAAGAACAGGGATGATGAAAGCTATGCATGGCATGAATCGTCTTTCATTAATGATGTTTATAGTAGGCTTATTAGTAATGCTATTCAGATTCGTGATTTTACCTTATTTCAGAAAATAAGCAAAGCTTTCTGACTGGCTAATTCAAGTAGCCTATTTTTTTTGAATCGTCTCCATGATAATTTCAGCAGCGACATCTGTGGCCTTTTCGCCCGTCATGAGTATTTCTTTTAAAGCAGCATAGTTGGCACTTATTTCTTTTTGCGTCTTGCTATCTTCTAATAATTTAGATAACGCTACTACTAAATTATTGGTATTTAATTCGTCTTGAATTAATTCTTTCACCACTTCTTTTTCCATTATTAAATTCACTAGCGCGATAAATTTAATTTTTACAAAAAATTTAGCGAGTGCATAAGTAATAGGGCTTCCTTTGTAACAAACTACTTGAGGTACATTCAATAAAGCGGTCTCTAAAGTAGCCGTACCGCTAGTCACTAATGCTGCCTTACTATGTTGTAATAATGCATAAGTACTTGCTTTTACAACATGCACATTCAGTTGAGGGCTAATTAAACTTTTAAACCATTCGTCATTTAAGCCGGGCGCTTGAGCCACTACAAACTGATAAGCCGGAAAATGAATAGCCACACTTAACATAAGGGGTAATTTCTTTTCTATCTCTTGCTTTCTGCTACCTGGAAGTAATGCAATAATATTTTGACCTTGTAAGTTAGGAAGAGGGTGTGCTAAATTATTTTGAGCAGCAATCACTTCCATTAAAGGATGTCCCACATAATCTACTTCCCAATCCCACCTATCTTTAAAATATTTTTTCTCAAAAGGTAGAATACATAATAAACGATCAATGCTTGCGCGCATGGCAGGCACTCTATTTTCTTTCCAAGCCCAAACTTGTGGTGCAATAAAGTAAACCACTTTTATTTTTTCTTGCTTGGCCCATTTAGCTATTCTTAAATTAAATCCAGGATAATCGATACAGATAAGTACATCAGGCGCAAAGGCTTTAATATCTTTTTTACAAAAACGAATATTATTTAAAATCGTAGAAAGGTTTGAAACCACTTCTACAAAACCCATATAGGCTAAGTCTCTATAATGTTTGACTAATTGACCTCCGGCTGCTTGCATGAGTTCACCACCCCAGCACTTAATTTGGGCATGCTGGTCCATTGACTTAATTGATTTAATTAAGTTGGCGCCGTGTAAGTCTCCACTGGCTTCTCCAGCAATGATATAATATTTCATTTATAAAAACCATTTACACGCAATGGCAATGATTGCGTAAATACAAGTTGAAAAGAATATTCCTTTAGCCGTTTTATCTTGCTGCTTTTGAAAAAAGTAGGTAAGCACTGCGCCATTAATGAGTAGTGATATACTTATCATGGCAGATAGAAGGGACTTCTGTTGGTTAAGAAGCTCCAAGAATTCTTGAACGGTAAATAAGCTAAACCTGTATTCATAGAATCCGAAGAAACCTAAAAAAGGCAGTAACAACCCCATAAGCACTCCTAATATATAATTATCTCTGCGTATCATTTTAAATTATATTCCATTGAATTACCATTTCCATTTTTTAGAAAGCTTTTCTTTAATAACATGATTGGTCAAATCAAATTGAACAGGCACCACACTCACATAATTATTTTTCAAAGCCCAAACATCGGTATCTTTTGATTTGTCAAAATTGACAAACTCGCCCGTTAGCCAATAATATTTTTTTCCATGAGGGTCGGTTCTTTCAACAAACTTCTCATCGTATTTCGCATAAGACTGTTTGCAAATTTTAATTCCTTTGATTAAGCTGCTAGCCACTTTAGGAATATTTACATTCAAACATAAATGCTTATCTAATTTTTTATCGGCTAGTAATTGCTTAACTATAATACGCGCATAATGTTTGGCTGCGGTAAAATCGGCATCAATACTTAAGTCCAAAAGACTAAAGCCAATACTAGGTATACTTTCAATAGAGGCTTCTAAGGCCGCCGACATAGTGCCTGAGTAAATCACATTGATAGAGTGGTTGGCTCCATGATTAATACCACTTAAGCAAATAGTAGGCTTATGATGTAATACTTTATCTACTGCTAATTTTACGCAATCCACTGGTGTACCACTACAAGTATAGGCTTCAACGCCATCTACAATATTTGCTTTTTGTAATCTTAAATGATGGCCAAGGGTAATGGCATGACCCATACCGCTTTGAGGTTTATCGGGTGCCACCACAATTACCTTGCCGAGGTCCTTTACTGCTTCAACAAGCGCCTTAATACCTGGGGCGCTAATACTATCATCGTTCGTAACTAATATAACGGGTTTCTCTGTTTTACTCTTTGCCATACTGCAAGTTACCAACTACGGGTCTTGCAACAAAATAAGTTACCGCTTGGAGAAAGAGGGTGGCCTAAAGGGGAAAGGCTGAACTTATTATTTTCGGATATAGGTTTATTTTAAAAATTACTAAAAATAAGTATGAAATAATTTGGTAATACTAAATATATTAGTAAATTGCACTAAAATAATTAGTTATGTCATACGCAGGAAAGAATTTAAAATACATAAGAAAGCAGCGCGAATGGACACAAGAAGAA
>Ga0214168_1000183_pt1 | contig 24868 bp, 14 predicted proteins | sample LakMenepilimnion_FD_153002 | JGI IMG/M metagenome (GOLD analysis project Ga0214168, IMG submission 153002) | Freshwater microbial communities from Lake Mendota, WI - Practice 29OCT2010 epilimnion v4 | ecosystem: Environmental > Aquatic > Freshwater > Lake > Epilimnion/Euphotic zone | place: Lake...
TCTCACATGGACAGCACCAGCCGACACCGGCGGCCTTCCAGTCACTGGGTACATGATTGAGCGTTCAATTGATGGCACGACATGGTCCACAGTCACGGCAAACTCAGGCAACCCTGTTCCTGCATCAGTGCAGGCTGGTCTTACGAATGGCGTGACATATCAGTTCCGTATTTCTGCTCTCACTGCAGGAGGAACTGGTGTGGCAAGTGCACCGTTCACCGTGAAGCCATTTACTTCGCCGTCGGCACCAACTGCATTTACGGCACAGCCAAGTGATGGTCAGATCACCTTGACATGGGGCGTGCCGGCAACCGATGGTGGCGCAGTTGTCACTGATTATCGCGTTGAACAATCGCTTGATGGTGGTATCACATGGACTGCAGTTGCTGCAAGCACGGGCGGATCTCGTCAAGCAACAATCACCGGTCTGACAAATGGCACTCCAATCTTGTTGCGTGTCTTTGCAATGAACTCAGCAGGTGTGGGAACACCAACACAGTCGATCAGTACCTCGGCCTACACAGTTCCTGCTGCGCCAACTGCACTTGTTGCGACTGGCGCAAACGCCTCCGTCTTGTTGTCATGGACTGCTCCGACAAACACCAATGGTTCGCCTGTATCTGGATACAGAGTGGAACGTTCCAGCGATGCGGGCGCAACATGGACTGTCGCAATTACTAACACTGGCAACTCGGGAACGAATGTTGTTGTGAATGGTCTGGCAAACGGAACCGCATATGCATTCCGCGTGAGTGCAATCAACGCAGCTGGTGCTGGTGATGCGTCTGGTTCAACTGGTGCAACACCAATGACAACCGCGAGCGCTCCAACAGCCGTGACGGGAACTGGTGGAGACACAACAGCAACGGTTTCATGGTCGCTGCCAACTGTTGACGGTGGTACAGCAATTACTGGTTACAACGTCGAGCGCTCAAGCGATGGTGGAGTGAACTGGGCATCTGTGGCAAGCAATGTTGCTGGCACTTCGTACAGCGATTCCGGACTTACAAACGGAACTACCTACTTGTACCGCGTGAGCGCTGTGAACATGGCCGGCACTGGTTCAAGTAGCGCGGGTGTAGCAATTGTTGCTGCAGCCCGAGCTGGTGCTCCCACCGGCCTGGTGGCAACACCGGGTAGTGGTTCCGTCATCTTGTCGTGGGTTTCCCCAGTGGATACTGGCGGAGCTGCAATCACTGGCTACTTCGTTGAGATTTCTGAAGACAGTGGTGATACGTGGACAACGGCAATTGCCAATACAAATACGTCGGCCGCATTTGCTGCAGTGAACAATCTGTCTGAAGGCCAGCTGTACACATTCCGTGTCTCCGCAATCAATGCGGCAGGCATCGGAATAGCAACCACGACTGTTGATGGAACGCCGGTCATTGTCTCAAGTGTTGTGTTGTCAGGTACAGCAAACAGTGGAAATGTTGCTCTAACGTGGACTGCTCCAACAGACATTGTTCAAACTGGTTACGTTGTGGAGAAGTCCATTGACGGAATCACCTGGACTTCTGCAATGGTGAACCCCGCTGCAAACGCCACGAGTGGTACCGCATCTGGTTTGACGAACGGAACGATGTACTTCTTCCGTATTCAAGTTGTCACCTCTGGTGGACCTGCGTCGAGTTACTCGAATTACCTCGCCCTTGTTCCTCGTGGATTGGCTGGCGCACCAACAGCTCTAACCGCCGTGGCAGGGGACACCCAGGTCACATTACGCTGGGTTGCTCCAGCATCAGATGGTGGAACAGCCATCAGCGGATACAAGGTGGAGTACAGCGCTAATGCGGGAACATCGTGGACAACTGCGACAGCGACAACTGGCAACCAAGCAGTTCTCTACACGGTGACCGGCCTGACTAATGCCACTGCATACACATTCCGTGTATCGGCAGTGAATGCAGTCGGTGCGGGCACTACAAGCGCCACTGCAGTAGGTACACCTTTCACCATTCCTGGAACACCAACATCGGTCACCACCACTGCTGGAACTTCTCAAGTTGTTCTCAACTGGGTTGCCCCAGCAAGTAACGGCGGAAGTGCAATCACCGCGTATGTCGTACAGGCGACATCAGATGGTGGTGCAACGTGGACAACCTTGACTTCTTCCATCACGGCAGTGACATACACGGCAACTGGACTGACCAATGGCACGACATACGCATTCCGTGTTGTGGCTGTAAACGCAGCTGGTGCCGGCATCGCAGCGAACCCAGTCACGGGTACGCCGTTCGAAGCGCCGAACGCTCCAACAGCCCTGGGAACAGTTGCAGGGGACACCTCTGTCTCCATTTCATGGACAGCACCAACCAACATCGCATCTTCCGCGATTGTTGGTTACAAGGTGGAGAGTTCCATCAATGCAGGAACAACATGGACGGTTGCGACAGCCAACACGGCAACGAATCTGACGAACTTCACCGTGAACGGCCTGACCAATGGCACCGCGTATTCATTCCGAGTGACGGCATTGATCTCTGCTGGCCCAGGTGCGGTATCGACTTCTGTCAGTGCAACTCCATTTGGTGTCCCAAGTGCTCCACAGAACATCTCTGTCAATTCTGGTGATTCTCAAGTCACGCTGTCTTGGAACGCACCTGTTTCTAACGGTGGCAGCGCCCTCACCGGATACATCATCCAGTTGTCCACCGATGGTGGTGCAACGTTTGTCGATGCAGTCACGACTACAAACCAGATCGAGACAATTGGAAGCCTGACTAATGGTTCGTCTTACGTCTTCCGCATCGTTGCAGTGAATGCAGCGGGCAATGGCATTGTGAGTGGAACTGTTTCAGGTACTCCATTCACATCACCAGGTGCCCCGACTTCGTCACAGGCAATTGGTGGCACAAATGAAGTGGTTCTGTCATGGACCGCACCGTCGTCTACAGGCGGTAGTGCATTGATTGGTTACCGCATCGAGCGCAGCTCAAATGGTGGCTCTTCGTGGACCACTGTTGCTTCGAATACCGGTTCCACTGCAACTGCTTTCACTGTTGGCAACCTGTCAGCCGGTGTTGTATACACCTTCCGTATCGCGGCAGTGACAAACGGAGGATACGGCGCATACAGCGCAAACTTCACCGGATCAGCTGTCGGCCTTGCTACTGCTCCTGGTTCACTCACGGCCAATGCCGGCACAGGGCAGGTCACATTGTCGTGGACAGCACCTGCATCCACTGGCGGCAGTTCTGTCTCTACATATGTAGTGGAGAAGAGTGCTGATGGTGGCGTGACATGGTCAACGGTGACAACTGCTGCAACAGGAACATCACATGTCGTCACCGGACTCACGAATGCAACGACGTATTCATTCCGTGTGAGCGCGGTGAACGCAAGTGGTGCAGGAATCTCATCTGCGCCAGCAACTGCCACGCCGTTCACGACACCGGGAGCGCCAACAGGTCTCTCGGTAATCTCTGCAACTTCACAAGCAGTGTTGGTATGGACACCTCCGAGCAGTGATGGTGGAACATCCATTACGGGCTACAAGCTGGAGCAATCAACTGATGGTGGCACGACGTGGTCATCCCTCGTAGCGAATACTGGTTCAGCTTCAACAGTCTTTGTTGTTTCTGGTTTGACAAATGGCGATGCGTACCGCTTCCGTGTGAGTGCCATCAACTCTGCCGGCGTCGGCACAGCTTCAACAGATGCATCGGCAACACCTTCGGGCACTGCAACAGCGCCGCGTTCACTGACTGCAACAGCGTCTGATGGACAAGTGGCACTTGCATGGGTGGCTCCGTCGTCAACAGGTGGAAACGCTGTTTCCGGATACTTCCTTGAAGTCAGCTCCAACGGTGGCAATACGTGGACAACGTTGATCGCTAACACTGCTTCGACAACGACCGCCTACACCGCAACCGGTTTGTCGAATGGCACAACATACGCATTCCGTGTCTTTGCGATCAATGTCAATGGCATTGGCGCAGTGAGCTCTCCTGCTTCGGCATCACCATTTACTACTCCTGGCCAAGTACCAGCAGTGACGGCGACTGCAGGAAATGCACAAGTGATGTTGTCATGGACAGCGCCATCAACAGATGGCGGTGGTGCAATCGCTGGATACAAGATTGAGCGCTCGACAGATTCGGGCACAACCTGGTCGACCCTGACGACAAATACCAACTCGACTGCAACGAACTACACCGCATCTGGACTCACAAATGGAACGGTGTATGCGTTCCGCGTGAGCGCAGTCAACGGTGCCGGCACCGGAAATGCAAGCCCTGATGTCACTGCAACTCCGTTTGCTGGTGCAGCGGCACCGACAGCACTGAGTGCGACACCATCAAGCACGCAAGTTGTGCTCTCTTGGACTGCTCCGGCTGCGACTGGTGGATCTGCAATCGTTGGCTATCGCGTAGAGACCAGCACCAATGGAGGAACCACCTGGTCAACCTTGGTTGCTGATACGACTTCAACGTCGACGACCTATACGGCGACCGGTCTGACCAATGGTCAGCAATACGGATTCCGCGTGAGCGCCATCAATGGCGCAGGTGTGGGCGTTGCGAGCGGAATTGCCACATCAACTCCGTTCACAACTCCAGCAGGTCCCACATCAGTGACGGCTACGCCAGCCGATTCACAGGTTCTGTTGGCATGGGTGGCAGGCGCATCGAATGGTGCATCAATCACTGGTTATGTAATTGAACAGTCCGATGATGCTGGGGTAACTTGGTCGACACTCGTTCCAAACTCAAACTCTGCATTAACTCGTTACACAGTAACTGGCTTGACCAACGGCACGTCGTACTTGTTCCGTGTTGCTGCCATGAACTCAGCCGGTACAGGTGTCAGCACTTCGAGTGGTGCAACTGTTCCTGCAGGTGCACCTTCTGCTCCGATGGCCTTGCAAGTGGCGCCAGGTAACACGACCGCGACATTGACTTGGACTGTGCCAACAACTGATGGTGGTTCGGCAATCGTTGGTTACCGCATTGAACGTTCAGTGAACTCAGGTGCAACTTGGACGACGATTGTCGCCGATAGTGCTTCAACCTCTACGACATACATGGCAACAGGTTTGACAAACGGAACGTTATACAACTTCCGCGTTAGTGCATTGAATGCAGTCACTGTTGGCGCGTCCAGCCTTGCGGGATCTGTTGTTGCTGCAGGTGTGCCTGTGGCCCCGACGGCATTGACAGCAGCTGCTACAAACGGCGCTGTTGTTCTTGTGTGGACACGTCCACTGAATGATGGTGGTAACGCAATCACCGGTTACTTGGTGGAGTCATCGACTGATGGCGGCACGAACTGGACAACAGCAATTGCAAACACCAACTCCACCGTTGCTTCCACAACGGTCAGCGGGTTAACCAATGGAAACCAGTACAGCTTCCGGATTAGTGCGATCAATGCTGTTGGCTCGGGTGCAACAAGCACCGTTGTTGCTGCAACGCCGGCAAGCGTTCCGACTGTTCCGCAAAACCTCGTTGCAGCAGCGTCAAATGGCCAAGTGACGCTTTCGTGGAGTTCACCAGCATCTAACGGTGGTAGCGCTGTCACTGGTTATCGCATTGAGCGCTCTACCGATGGCATCACTTGGAGCACCATCTCTTCGGGTACGGCTGGAACAACATTTACAGTGACCGGACTGACGAACGGATCAACGTTGATGTTCCGAGTTGCTGCCACCAACACAATCGGTGATAGCGCGATGACTGCTGCGGTCACTGCGATACCTGCAGCTCCTGCCACTGCACCGCAAACCTTTGTTGCAACCGCAGGGGACCGCGCTGCCACAATGACGTGGAGCGCACCTGCATCGAACGGCGGAATGCCAGTTCTCTCGTACACAATCCAACGTTCAACTGACGGTGGATCTTCATGGGTAGCAGAGACTTCTGGAGTTGTTGGTTACGGATATTCGGTAACAGGCTTGAACAACTTGTCGGCATACATGTTCCGCGTTGCTGCGGTGACGGCAGTGGGACAAGGCGCATGGGCAACGATGTCCAGCCCGATCACACCGTTCCGTCCACCGGTATCGCCAACGACACCAACAGAACCAGATGCTCCGACGGCTGTAACGACAACTGTTGAGAGCGGCCAAACGACAATTGCATGGACTGCTCCTGCAAGCGATGGTGGAGATGCGATTACGGGCTACATCGTTGAACGTTCAGTGAATGGCGGAACCTCATGGACAACTGTGACAACAACGATGGCAACGTCGTTCGTTGCAACAGGACTCTCTAATGGCACTACCTATGTCTTCCGCGTAACAGCTACAAACTCAGTGGGTAATGGGCTGCCAAGTGGGTTGTCAGTTGTGACCCCAGCGACATTTGCTACGGCACCAACAAATATTTCAATTTCAACTGGTAACGGCCTCTTGTCGTTCTCATGGCTTACTCCTGCAAACACCGGCGGAATGCCAGTCGTCTCGTACGTTGTTGAAACTTCAGCAACGGGTGCAGGCAACTGGACCACTGCAACAAGCGGTTCACCGTCAACTTCCTTGGTGATTGACGGATTGACCAACGGTGTACCTCTGTACATGCGTGTTGCTGCAGTGACAGCAATTGGACAAGGTGCTTGGGCAACGGCCAATGGCACGCCGAGCATCGGTGCAGTTCCTGGTATCTCGACCAACTTGGTCGCAACTCCAGGTGCTGGCCAGGTTGCATTGACATGGACAGCGCCAGTTGCCAAGGGTGGATCACCAATCACTGGTTACCTCGTTGAGAAGTCTCTTGATGGAAATTCCTGGATGGTTGTTACTTCAAATACCGGAACCTCGTTGACATCATTCAATGTGACCGGGTTGGCAAATGGCACTACCACGTATTTGCGTGTGAGCGCAATCAATGGCGCCGGTAACGGCTTGCCAACAGGTGCTGTAACTGTGACGCCATTGACCACTGCTTCTGCACCGCAGACTTTGGTGGCAACACCTGGCAACACACAAGTGTCGCTGACGTGGACAGCACCATTGGACAACGGTGGCTCCGCTATTAGCGGATACACCATTCAGGTGTCATCGAACTCGGGTGCAACTTGGAGCACAATGGCCAATGTCATTGGCACTTCGTACACCGCAACTGGTCTGACAAATGGCACCAGTTACGCATTCCGCGTTCTTGCCGTCAACGGCGGTGGAGCAGGCAGTGCTTCTGCACCAGATGTTGCAGTACCGTTCGCAACTGCAAGTGCAGTGCGCAATCTTGTTGTGACCACGGCTGATAGCCAAGTCACCGCAAGTTGGACTGCGCCATCTTCCAATGGTGGTTCTGCCATCAGTGGATATCGCGTGGCGTACAGCACAGATAACGGTGCAACCTTCTCTGCGGACACCTTGGTGACGGGAACCACCGCAGTCATTGCAGGTCTGATAAATGGAACAGCAGTTGTCGTGCGCGTCATCCCAATGAATGCAGCAGGTAATGGTGCAGTTACAGCATCTGCAGCGGCAACACCTCGAACTGTGGCCGCGGCATCAACAAATGTCGTTGCAACAGCAGGCAATGGTCAAGTGAGCCTGACATGGGTTACACCAATCGATAACGGCGGATCTGCGGTAACGGGTTACTACGTTGAGCGTGCAATTGGTGCTGGTGGCGCATGGACTCGTATCGCAACCACTGCGACGACATCTCATGTTGCAACCGGTTTGACTAACGGAACTACTTATGCCTTCCGCATCGTGGCAACGAATGCCGCTGGCGCCGGTGCTGCAACAGCGCCAGTCCTGGCAACGCCAGCAACAACACCGGGTGCTCCAACATCTGTTGCAACTGTTGCTGGTGATGGATTCGTCACCTTGACATGGGTAGCTCCATCCTCAAACGGTGGTGCTTTTGTGACGTCGTACTTCATTGAGAAGTCAACTGACGGAACAACGTGGACAACTGCAGCAACGACGTCAGCACGTGAATTCACGGTGACGGGTCTGGCCAACGGAACGGCATACCGTTTCCGCATCAGCGCCGAGAACGCAGCAGGCACTGGTGCATCTGCTCAGGCATCTGCAACGGTGACGCCAAGTGCGAAGGCTGCTTCGCCAACGTCCATTGTTGCGACACCAACCGACGGCTCGATCGCATTGGCCTGGTCGGCTCCCACCGATACTGGTGGCTCTACCTTGACGGGCTACACAGTAGAACAGAGCACAGATGGCGGAGTAACGTGGACAACTGCAGCGACAACTGCAACTCCATCCACGACATTGACTGGTCTCACTAACGGAACGACCTATTCGTACCGAGTTCGTGCAAACAACGCAATTGGCTCTGGTGCTGCATCCACAGTTGCAACGACGACGCCATTCACAACGCCAGGTGCGCCTCGCAATGTCGCATCGTTCGCTGGTGATAGAGAAGTCGTTCTGTCGTGGAGTGCTCCTACAAACACTGGTGGTTCAGCAATCACTGGCTATGTGGTGCAGCAGTCCACAAACGGAACAACGTGGACGACAGTGGATACGCCATCAGTGGCATCGACTGTGATCTCTGGTCTAACAAATGGAACGTCGTATTCGTACCGTGTCTTTGCAGTGAACGCTGCGGTGACAAATGTGAACAACATTGCAACCTCGGGTGCTGTGGCTTCCACAGTTGTCACGGCTATGCCAAAGACAACTGCATCTGCGCCGCGAGCATTGACCCCAGTTGCTGGGGATCGTCAGATCGCTTTGACCTGGACTGCGCCAGTGGACAACGGCGGAGTAGCCCTTACGGGTTATGCCGTTCAGCGTTCCGCTGATGGCGGTCGCACATGGACAACAGCATTGTCGACAAGTTCTTCGACCTTGTCTGCAACAATCACCGGCCTGACCAATGGGGTTGCGTACGTCTTCCGTGTTGCTGCGACGAATGCTGCTGGTATTGGTGCTGCAAGTACTTGGGTGACGTCAGCCCCTGTGGCTCCGCCAAGTGCTCCAGTTTCGGTTGCTGCAGTTGCAGTGGCAACAGGCGCAACTCTGAATTGGGTAGCACCGTCTGATGATGGCGGTGCAGCAATTGTTGGTTACCGCATTGAGCAATCAACCGATGGTGGCAACACGTGGGGAAGCACCGTGCAGTTGGGTGCTGTTGTGCAGGCACAGTCAGTACGGAAGCGCGCTTTCGATGATGCAGGTCTGTCCACCTCAACTTCGCTGCAGGTCACTGGACTTCAAACCGGTCGTTCCTACGTCTTCCGTGTGCAGGCATATTCAGTGGTGGGCGGGAGCCCATGGAATCAGACTGCAATCACGGCTGGTCTGCCACCATCAACTCCGGGTGCACCTCAGGTGACTCCATCGCAAACGTCGACTGTGGTGACGTGGGCCGCATCTACTGCGGCAGGAGCACCGACATACACAGTGCAACGTTCTGCAGATGGTGGTCGTACATGGGTCACCGTGACGACAACATCGGCGACAACCTTTACGGACAATGGGCTCACGTCAGGAACTGCTTACTCGTATCGCATCATTGCGGAGTATGCAGGTTTGAGGTCCTCCGCCTCGCCCGCTACGGCAACGAAGACGCTGACGCCCGCTGTGGTGTATCCGGATCCGACATTTGAAATCAAGTTGGTGCTCCGTGCTGACTTGGTGCCAACGAGTCGCAATTTCACGGTGACGGGTGCCAATCTGAAGCCGGCTTCCATCGTGAAGTTGTACGTGAAGAAGACGCTCACTGCTCAAGCTGTGAACTACGGAACGCTTCTTGGTACTGCCAAAGTGAAGTCCAATGGAACATTCATTCTGAAGGCGATGTTTCCTGTGTCTCTCACGCCTGGCACATATGAACTGACTGCGATGGGAACGGCCTACAACGGCAAGCCAGCACTTGCGCAGGGTCGGTTCATCGTTCCGCCCAACTGGGCAGAAATTCTGAATCCTTCTGGATCGGGTGCGTCTGGGAAGCCTTCGGCCACCACGTCCACCACGGTGGCACCAACTACTTCCTCAACCACGTCAACAACGGCTCCTGTCACAACAGTTGCGCCGAAGCCAGCAAAGCCAACACCAGGTGGAAAGCCCTTCGACCCGAAGAGTGATCCAAAGGGTGCAGTTGACTTGGCTGCACAGGCTGCAGTTCTTGCTGCTCTCTTGGCTGCTGCTGCAGCAAAGAAGGGCAAGAAGGAAGACGACGAGGAAGGCGGGGACGAATCCGGCGACGAAGAAGACCGTGGCTCGGGGGATGTCTCTGACACAGCGGTGAAATTCCGCAAGACCGATGTTGATGGCTCGGATGATCTAATTCAGCCACGTTCTGCAACGTGGCTGGATAAGTGGTCTTCAAAGTCCCCGCATCGCCTCGTGCATTCATCGCCATTGCTCGCACGTCTCGTTGTTGACGGTACGTACCTGCGTTCGTTGCTTGGTGTTTTCTGGTTGGCATTGCCGCTAGCAGGTGTGGTGATCGGAGTCCTCTCTGCAATCAATACTGATTTCAATATTGTGATGCCAGCATTTGGATTGCTGATTGCGATTCTGATTGTCGGGATTCTCGATGCTTTGTCAGGTCTTCTCGGAGTCCTAGTCTTTGCATTGCTTGCAGGTGTTGGTGGAGGGTTCACATCTTCTGACTCCATTCGAGGAATGTTGGGACTCTGTGCATTCTCCTTCGGAGTGCCACTCATCGCATCGGCCTCACGTCCGTTCTTCAGGGCCAGTGATGGTAAATCTCTAGCGTGGAATCGAACAGTTGACTTTTTCTTGGTCACGTTGTTTGGTGCATTGGCTGCTGGTGGAATGTTTGGCTCATTGCCAGGCCTCACCGGGTTCAAGCCTTCGTTTGCGGATCGTGGAGACACGATTCAGCTGATTGCTTTGACAATGTTGATTGTTCGAATCGGACTGGAGTATCTCGCAAGAAATACGACATCAGGGCGGTTCAAGTCCATTCATGCAGATGAACTCGATGAGCCATCGACAACACAGAAGGTTGCATCAATCATTGGTCGGTCTGCAGTGTTCGCATTTGTTGCAGTCATCTTCATCGGAAACAACTGGGCCTTGTGGGCAGGAACGGCGTTGTACATGGTTCCAAAGTTTGTCGATCTTGTCTCTGACAATTTCCCGAACTTCGCCAAGTTGCATCGCTATCTGCCGCGCGGCATCTTCAAGGTGGTCTTCATCATGTTGATTGCGCGTTGGTGGGGAACCGTGGTGACAAGCAATGTTCCGGATGCAGAACAGATGATCAAGGTCGGGTTCGTGTTGCTGGGCCTTCCAGGGCTTCTTGCAGGAATCGCTGGTTGGTTCGGACGTTCGGGCGGCGATTGGAAGAGCACGACTGTGTCGCGTGTTCTCGGAGTGGTGCTGTTGATTGTCGGAATCTTGATGGTTCGTGGAGTTCTCTTCACGTTCTAGTGAAGTCTCCGCAAACTCATCGAGTTCGCATCAGTTAGTCAGCAGATACTCGAGTAAGGAAAGCCTTGACAATTTGCGGACCATGTGAGTCTTGCAAGAAGTGAGCTGCGCCTTCCATGACATCAAGAGTGGAGTGAGGAATGAGCGAATGCCATTTCTTTCCCCAGTCCAACGTGAAGACCGCATCTGAGTCGCCCCAGATGAAATGAACGGGAAGTTGTGTGGCGTTTACCGCGGCGAAGTGTTTCGCTTGCTCTACGGCGTTGCCCGCACTTGGGTCATTGAAGGGAATACACAGAGGGAAGCGACGTGGACCTGTCACTCCAGCCTCACCTAAGCCAGCAAAGGGTGCGTCGTATCCGCGCTTTACGCGAGCGGCCTCTTCGCTATAGGAAGGTGTTTCGCCCGACAGTTCCAAAAACAGCGACTCTTGTGGTGCGACACGTCCCGTTGACATTGCCATCAATGTTCCCCATTGAGTCTTCTCGGGAATGTTGTCGCGGAAGATTCCGCCTGGCTTGTTCTGCGTGATCCAGTTCTGAATTGCTGGGGAGTAGTCGTATTCCGCGTGATGTAGCCACGTGTTCATAATGACCAAACGTGAGAAACGCTCTGGCATGAGGGCGTACTGGGCAAGCCCAGTGGGGCCACCCCAATCTTGAACAAACAGGTTGATGTTCTGAAGGTCAAGATGTTGCACAAGTCGGGTGATATTTGCCGTATGTCGAGCAATGGAGTACCACTCAGGATCGGTGACCTTGTCTGATTTTCCAAAACCAATGTGGTCTGGTGCAACGCAACGGAAGCCTGCAGCCAACAGTTGAGGAATCATGTTTCGGTACAAGTAGCTCCATGTAGGCATTCCGTGCATCAGAAGTGCCACGGGCGCATCTTTCGGGCCTTCGTCCACGAAGTGCATTCGTACTCCGTCGTTGTCGAGGTAATTAGCTGTGTACGGAAAATCATCTAAGTGAGCAAAGTTTGCATCTGGTGTGCGAAGTGAGTTCATGCTGTTGTCCTTAGAAAGAGAGAATGTGGCCGGTTTCAGGCGAAATTTTCCCTGAGACGAGTTCGTTGTATGCAGCTGCAACGGCAGCTGCGCCGTGAGTCTCTTGAATGTCCATCCATCGATGTGAGTCAGTCGTGAAATCTGCAAGTGCTGAATTCATTCGCGAGTTCAGTTCGTCGCGTCCCCATTCCTTGCCGCGCTTTGCCAATTGGCTAGGTGCGAAAAAGAATGTGGGAGCTGGACCAGGTATTCCCTTGAGCGAGCCGTTCTGTTCCCAGTGGGTTGCTCCAATGCGGCACGAATACATGAGCGACTCACCAAAATGATGGTGTACACGCGAAATGACATCTGTGTTTCCTGCCATGTCCACAAACACCGTTGGAGCCCAGTCGGCTAAATCTTCTAGTGAGTCATATGTGGCTACTTCGTCGTACAAGTTGACCTTCTCAACGAAGGCAACATTCGACGATGATGTAAGAGCAATACAGTGAGTATTGCCACGCGCACGTACACGGTGAGCAAAAGCAATTGCAGTTTTGCTTGATGCACTGCTGACAACAATTTGTCCAGCGCCAAACATTGCGTTCTCGAAGAGGAAATCTTCTGCCAAATACGATGTGACGAACAAGCCGCGCAAGAGCAAAATTGCGTTGTCATCTGGCGCGGGAGTGTCAGACACCTTGTCAAAAGCTCTGTAGGCCATTGCGTGCTTCTCGCGGTGGGGAGCAATGTCTACAAAGCCGCCACTTGTTCGTTCGGCGTGAACAACATGCTCTTTACCCACGGGGAAGAATCCGAAGTAACGACCGCCCACAGGAATCGCATCGTTCTTCGATTCCGTGATGATGCCGTATCCCATGGCGGGGAGTCGGCCCCAGCCAGCTTCGGTGGGGAAGAAACCCCAGTAGTCAAGGAAATCTCCGCCAAGCGCATAACTGATGTTGTTGGACGTGAGAGCGAAGTTCTCAATGGAAAGGCGTACTTCGCCATCTTTCAGTGGAGTGGTAGCAGAATCCACAAATCGATGGGTACGAATGTCGTTTCTGTCTATTTCTAGGTACATACGAACTCCTTAGGTAGTGCGTCCCTATCGTTTCACGGAGCTGGTTCGAGCGCCTCAGCCGCGTGGAACATTCTGTATTCTCCCTGAACTTTCGTACACGGTGCTGGCTGGGCGACAATTAGGGTCGCAGTGCGGCACTAATCAGTTGTGAGGGACCATGGCTCAGAAATACGAATTCCCAGGCAAAATCAGCCGGTACGTTGCGGATTCGGAACCGTTTTATCCCGAGCCAGCGCATCCGGGTGACCAAGCGCCCAACGTCATTCTCATCTTGTTGGACGACACGGGCTTTGCCCAGATGGGTTGTTTCGGGTCAGACATTGACACGCCGAATATCGATGCGCTTGCGGCCAACGGATTGCAGTTCACGAACTTTCACGTGACCCCGTTGTGTTCACCTACCCGCGCTGCGTTGCTAAGTGGTCGTGCAAATCATGCAGTGGGAATGCGCACAGTGTCTAACTTCATAACGGGCTTTCCGAATCAGTTAGGGCACATCAGCAATCATGCGGCAACTGTTGCTGAAGTTCTCGGCGATGCTGGGTACGGAACATTCTGCGTTGGTAAGTGGCACCTTGCACCAATGGAACAGTGCTCTGCAGCAGGTCCGTTCGACCAGTGGCCCCTTGCTCGCGGATTCAATCGGTTCTACGGATTCCTCGATGGTGAAACCGATCAGTTCTACCCAGAACTTGTTGCCGACAACCATCCCATTGATCCGCCTGCAGGACCTGAAGACGGCTACCACGTATCTGCAGACCTTGTTGACAACGCGCTAAAGATCATTTCCGACTTCAAGGGTGTCCGGCCAGATCGTCCGTTCATGGGCTATGTGGCTTTTGGTGCAACGCATGCGCCACACCAAGCTCCACCCGAGTACATGGCGAAGTATCGCGGCAAGTTCGACGAAGGCTGGGACATTGTTCGTGAACGTTGGTTCAAGAAGCAGATTGAAACAGGAGTCATTCCTGCCGATACTCAACTTGCGCCACGTAACCCTGGCGTAAAGGCGTGGGACGATCTTTCAGACAACGAGAGGAAGCTCGCTGCACGTATGCAGGAAGCATTCGCCGCATTCTTGGACCACACCGATGATCAAATTGGTCGTTTGGTGGAAGGTCTGCGTCATTTGGGACAACTGGACAACACCATTCTTGTTGTGCACGCCGACAATGGTGCGTCGCAAGAAGGCGGTCCGTTCGGTGTCATGCATGAAATGAAATTCTTTAACGGAATCATCGAGATGCCCGACGAAGCCATCAAAAACATTGATGACATTGGTGGACCAAATAGTCACTGCAACTATCCGTGGGGCTGGGCGCAGTGTGGCAATACGCCGTATCGCTGGTACAAGCAGAACACCCATGAAGGTGGCGTACACGTGCCAATGATTTTCCATTGGCCACAAGGAGTTCCAAACGAGCAAAAGGGGAGCAAGCGCGACCAGTTTGTGTTTGTCGCCGACATTGTTCCCACGGTGTATGACCTCATTGGTGTTACCCCACCCGATGTTCGTCGCGGGCTAGAACAACTTCCCGTCACCGGCCATTCATTTGCATCTGTCTTGGCTAACCCATCTGCACCTGCAACCAACACCGTGCAGTATTTCGAAAATGGCGGAAGTCTTGCAGTGGTTGCTGGAGAGTGGAAGGCAGTGTTGAAGCACACGTCGGGTCAGCCATACGGCGACGAGAAGTGGGAGCTGTATCACCTGTCGAAGGACCGTTCAGAGTGCAATGACTTGGCAGAGTCCAATCCGCAGAAGCTGGATGAGATGGTCGCGCTCTGGTGGGAACAAGCAGAAACACACGGCGTTCTCCCCTTAGACGATCGCGGTGTGCAGTTGTTCGGTGCGCGTTTCCGCAAGTACTCGCCACACCCTGAAGATCGTCGCTATGTGTATCGCCCACCAATGTCACCATTGCCCGGCCAGGCAACAGCTGGCCTTGGCGGACGCAACGTAGACCTGTACGCAACAGTCACTTTCACTCCGGGCGATGAAGGTGTTCTGTACGCAACCGGAACACAGAACTCTGGTTTGTCTTTGTTTGTTCAGAACAACAAGTTGGTGCTCGACTACAACGCCTTTGGGGATCACACCATTGTCGAATCACCTTTTGCTGTTCCCGCAGGCGACCACGAACTTCGTGTGCTCTTGCGGCGTGGAGACGGCATGGCGGGTCAACTCACACTGCACGTTGACGGAAATGAAGTTGCTACAGCATCGGTGCCGTTGTACATGCGCATGATGTCATCAGTAGGCCCAAGCATCGGACACGATCATGGTTCACCAGTATCCACTCGGTACACCGCGCCATACGCCTACACCGGCGTCTTGCACGAGGTGGTCATTGAGGCAGGCAAGCCTCGCGCTGATGTAAAGGCTGCAGAAACAAAATCTGAAATGAATCGTCAATAAACGCTGTTTCGTTTATGACACAAATGCGTGAATGATGGCGACCAGCTCGTCTGGCGCATCTTCTTGAATGAAGTGGTTTGCGCCTTCAATAACGATGTGGTCCAGGTTCTTTGCGCCCGGCACACGCTCTTGGAACTTCAAATGCGCACCTGGTTTGAATGCAATTGGGTCTGATGATCCAAACACGGTCAGAAATGGCTTCGTCCAAGTTTCTAAGTAGTTCCAAATTTCTTTGCATTGTGGAACGCCTGGGTTGTCTGGTTGTACGGGAATGAGGCTTGGAAAAATCTTTGGACTTGTTTGGTAAGAACCGTCGGGATACGGCGCGTTGTACGCAGCCATTTCCGCCTTGCTGAGTTCGCGCGTTGAACCGCCGTTTACAAGCAGCCCAATGGGAAGTTCCGGAACTGAACTGGAGTATTCCAACCAGTCGCGCATTGCTTTGTTTCCACCTTCACCAACAGGAATACCTGTGTTTGAAGCGATAACTCGTGTCACGCGATCACCAGTGTTGACAAGAGAACCAAGTCCGATGATGCCGCCCCAGTCTTGGCAGTACAAGGTGACATTGCGCAGATCTTCAGCTTCGAACCATGCAGATACCCATTCAACGTGGCGAGCAAGCGTGTAGAAGTGTGGGTCATTGGGTTTATCGGAACGACCAAGCCCCATGAGGTCGAGTGAGATAACTCTGTGGCCGAGAGCGACGAGGCCAGTAATCATGTGGCGATGCAGGTATGACCACGATGGATTGCCATGCATCAACAAGATGGGGTCTGCTTCGCGGGGGCCTTCATCAATGAAATGAAACCGAAGATTGACACCTTCATGTCCCGCAATAGTTGTGTAGTGCGGTGTGAAGTTGTAATCAGGAAGCCCGTCGAAACATTCGTCAGGCGTGCGCAGAATTTCCATTTTGCTTTTAGTCAACTGTGAGGGAGTCAAGGGTGACCTGAACACCCATGACGTATGCATCACCATTTTCGGTAGACACGCGCTTCGCAATTGCATCAATTTCATCAACTGAATTCACGGGGATGAACTGAACGGTGTCCCACTTACGTCCGTCGCCAATGATTGTTCCTTCAGCAGAAAACTGAACAGCTTCCGGCAAGTCAGCAAAGGCAGCAGAACGATCTGATGCTTGACGCACAATCATGGCGACAGTGCGAAGTTCAAGTGGAGATGGACGATTACGAGAGTCGAGCGATACATCTTCAGGACGGCAACACACCAATGTGGTGCGAGCCATGCCGGCTGCTTTGTGAACATGCTTCTCGCCAAAGTCTGAGCGACTCTGCATGTCAATGAATGATTTACGAGTCGCATAGCGAACAATGCCGATGCGGTCCCAGTCTTCATCGCCAATGTGGTTGCTGACGACATCTCCGTAGAACACCACGTTCGCGCCAATCTTGTTCAGAATTGACGATGGGTTGTAGCGGTCGTCGGCTTCTTTGCCACTGATGGGTTGGTCAACGCCACCTTCGCTGTCGTACTGAGCCACTTCGTGATACTTCATGAGGTTCACCATGTAAATAGGGCCATCTTCTTCGGGTGGACGCGTGGCAAGAAACATTCCGTATTCCTTGTCGATGGTGCCGTACTTGTGCTTCAGTGGCTTGTTCTCGGTCATGGTGGCCTCACTTCGTGATGGAATAGAAATGACCGTAGCAATGAATTCCACCCCCAGAAAGACCCAACGGGAACACACATCATTCGTTATGGCCAGTACCAGTTGCGTGTTCTAATTTCATAGGAGAGAGAGGGGCACCAATGTCATCTACAGCACCACAACGAGTTATTTCGAATATGCGAAATGTGAGGTACGGCGAGGTCGTACTGATTCTGGCGAAAGACGACACCATTACTGCAGAGGTCTTTGGAACACAGATGCTGAATGACTGTCCAGCAGAGTTGTGGGACACCCTGGATGCCGAGGAGATCAAGGCGGACGAAGGCGCGCTGTTCGTGAAGTTGAATGGCCCCCGTCATTGGTGTCTCGATGGTCTTGGAACAAAAGCCGCAGTGGTTGACCCAGTGTTGAAAGATTTCAACGGTCTCACTATGCGTCGACTTGCAACAATTGACTTAAGCGCTGGCATGGGAAGCGTCCCCTACGAAGAAAAGTTCGTGAATCGCGGTGCTGTCTTCTTCTTTGATGCCGGAGCAAAAGTGTGGGAGCTGGTGAACCCAGAGGGCAAGGCATACGTCATGCAGGCTTTGTGCATTGGTGTTGACCCCACCCTTTCGCTAGACACCCTCGATTCATTGGGTGACAAGCTGGCGTTGCCAGAGGGTTGGATATACCGCTCGCGCATTCTGGACGAAGAGCTTGTGGTGGACACCACAGACCACGACGCAACAGTTATTCAAGACGAGTTCGAGAACACCTACACCTGGCCGTTCTAAGCGGAGGGTTTGACACTTTCTGCCAATAGTCGTAGTTTCATCCCATTGCTCGTAGATGGGGGTCTTATGGAGCAGGCAATTATCGATGTGCTCACGCGAGCAGAATCGGGTCTCACAGATGTCTCGATTATTGACTTGCAGCCGATTCCTGGTGGATTCAGTCGAGAGACATTCAAGTGCGACGCAACTGCCAATCGAGCGGGGGAAAAAGTCACGCTTCCATTGATTATTCGCAAGAACCCACCTGACATTGAAGCCATTCTGAACACGAGTCGAGCAGTAGAGCACAATTTGATTGAAGCGCTTCGCAATAACACCAAGGTTCCTGTCAGTCGCAGTTACGGATACGAACTCGACGCTGCACCATTTGGTGAACCAGCCATGGTTCTTGAGAGGGCCTCGGGAAGTGGACAAACTTCCGCATTGTTCAATGGTGGGACAGATGAAGACCAATGTGAGGACGTGGTGCGCCATTTGTGTGAAGTGTTAGTTGAACTGCACTCGGCGAACATCGGCTCTATTGATCCGGACGGATCTCTCGTTGACCCACGCGGAGTTGGAGTGCGTGCTGGTTCGTGGGACGAATACATGGATTCAACGTTTGACTACTACATCGGTGAGTACAAAACCATCGCATGGGATCCCGTGATGATGATGATTCTTGATTCCTTTCTCACACTTCGTCGCAACAAGCCTCGACCTATGCCGTTGGCAATTGTCCACGGTGATTTCAATCCCGCCAACTTCCTGTATGAAAACGGAAGAGTGTCAGCACTCATTGACTGGGAAAACAGTCGAGTTGGTGATCCTCGAGAAGATCTTGGCTGGATGGTGTTAATGGACATTCTCAGCAACACTCAGGTCATGAGCTATCCGAAGAAAGAGGGTGGATTTCTCGCCTACTACAACAAACTCACAGGCAACGACATCACGCCAGAAGAACTTGGGTACTTCACATTGTTTGGCACGGCAAACATTGCAGTGCCAGTGCACCAATCGGTAGCGCGAAGAATTCGTAAAGAGCACATGTTGTTGCTACCGCTGTATTTAATTCAGTCAAGTTTGCCAGCGCTTCCGGCGATGGCGCAGTTGATGGGCTACCCAGGGACCACAGTATGAACACAACACCGTCAATAGATGACCTTTTGGAAGGCCTCATTGTTGGGCTTCAGAATGAAATCATCCCACATCTGTCAAACGCAAAGTCGGTTGCCACGGCAATGATGATGCAGTCATTGATTCAACAAGTTCGCCAAGTGCTACCCATGTTGGACGCAAGCGTTGCTCACGAGCACAACGAAATGACGCGCACCCTTCGTGAAGTTGCTGCCTTACTTGGTGATGTCCCTGGTCCGGAGGCAGATCGCATTCGCGCTCGAGCCGCATCCCTGGGCTCACTTGCCGATGTGGCAGTACCTGCAGATCAAACGCCTGTGCGCGAGGCTCATGCTCAACTGGGTTATGGCTTGCAAGACACCATTTCTGACTTGGATGTGCTGCAACGCGGCGGACACGCATCTGCCGATGTGGCATTGAATCGAGTGCGCGAGTTTCTGATGCCAACAATCATGCAGAACATTGCAGCCATCAGTATCGGTGGCGGCATGATTGGTCGCGGGTGACTCGCTACAACTGACCTTTCTCGAGTTGATGCAACATTCTTACTGCAGTTGTTTGAACATCGTCAACATCTGACAGTTGTTGAGCCGCACGTACTTGTCGAGCCACGCGTGGGTTCTTCACAAACGTCTCTTGGTGACGCAACATGAAATCCCAATACAAATTCGTAAACGGGCAGGCATTATCACCTGTGCGCTTCTTGCGGTCATATGCACACCCCTTGCAGTGATTACTCATGCGGTCGATATACGCACCACCACTGGCGTATGGCTTTGTAGCTAATACGCCACCGTCCGCATAGAGCGACATGCCCACAACGTTCGGCACCATCACCCATTCGGCTGCGTCTATGTAGCTATTCCACATCCACATAGTGAATTGCTGTGGGTTGATTCCGGCAATGAGGGCAAAGTTGCCAAGAATCATGAGGCGCTCAATGTGATGCGAATAAGAATGCTGTTCAACTCCGCGAAGAACAGAACCGAGGCACTTCATGGATGTTGCGTTTGGATTTGTAAAGAGGGGAGGAAGATTGCGAATTGCGCCTAGGTGATTGCGTTCTGCGTATTCGGGCATGTACCGCCAATAAAAATTCCAGATGTACTCGCGCCATCCGAGAATCTGTCGAATGAAACCTTCAGCACTATTGATGGGTACTTTGCCTGCGTTGAAGGCAGTGACTGCCGCATTGAGAACTTCCCCTGGCATCAGCAACCCATTATTGAGGTACGGAGATAGCAGCGAGTGCGCAAGATGCCAGTTGGAATCCAACATTGCGTCTTCGTGTTCGCCAAAGACTGGCAACAGATTTTCAATGAAGTACTCAAGCCGTTGAAGTGCGCCGGCACGTGTGGTGGCCCAGAGGCCTGTCGGCTTATGGCCCCAAACATTTGGCGGTAAATCAGCAAGAACTTGCTGGTCAATATCGTCGAGTGGCGTTAGTTCTGGTGTTGCCCATCGGTCATGATCTGACTTTGGTGGGGGAAGGCGATTGTCTTCGTCGAAGTTCCATTTGCCAGTGACGGGTTGATCGCCATCCATGAGGTAGTTCAAACGTTTGCGTTGCCATCGGTAGAAATCTTCCATCTTGAAAGATTTCTTGCCAGTGGTGAACTTGGCGAAGTCATCGGGGTGGCAAAGGAATTGATTGGAGCGAACCACCGAACAACCAAGCGATGTAACAAGTTGTCGTGCGGTGTAACTGTTTGGCTCGGTGACAGTGACTTCCGCCGGGGAAAACTCCGCACAGTGGTCAAGGAAGCCTTGACGCATGCCGGATGCGATGCGGTAATCAACACTAAAACCCTCAGCTCGAAGCTCTTCAGCAAATCTGCGCATTGATGTAATGAGAAAATGGGCGCGTTGAACATGCCAGGGACGAGAGGAAATCTTCCCCGCCGACTCAATGATGAGAATGCGATGCGATGTTGGAGTAGCAGTGGAGAGAGCGCCGATAGTCCGGTTCAATTGGTCGCCAAAGACCCATACCGTTGGGCGTGATTCGTGCTGGGTCTGCATCGCGTATGAGTATTGCGCTTTCTGGGCGGAAGTGGGTTGTGACTCCTGAATTAGTGTTCCGTCTATGGGGACACACAAGGCGGTATTTCGCCGAAGAGAAGACTGCGAGACAGAGTCGTGGCGTGATCCAGTATCCGGCCATGTCGATTGGTGGACGCTCTTCAGCTCGGACAGAACACAGACCCAGGGACTAACCGTGGGGATTGCCGACATTCCCGTTGGTGCGCCGCGACCTGCTCGTGGGCATCTCCACGACCAAGCAGAGGTCTACGTCTTTTTGTCGGGCCGAGGCGAAGTGATTATCGAAGGGGAGTCCACCGAGGTGTCGGCCGGAGATTCAGTTTTCATTCACGGAAATATTGAACATATGGCGGTGAATACTGGCGACAAAGTTCTGCGCCTTCTGTATTTCTTTGCAACCGATTCCTTCAAAGACGTTGTGTATCGGTTTCCAGAACTGAATCAAGACAAATAGTAGATGTCGACTGAACGCGACACTGCTCCCGGAATGGGCACTAATCAAAAATTTGTAGTGGCTGAAGTTAAGACTTCCCCTTATTGCACTTGCGTGATGGCCACGGTAATTGATGGACCTGCAGGGCGAACCGGGTTGGTCTGCGGAGCAATGGCGAGTATTCGTGTCGCGATATCGGCTGATGAATACATCAGTTCAACGTAGTCACCAGCCGCAAGGTCAATGATGTAGTTGGACGTTGCAACCTGTCGAAGGGATGCAGTGATGGTGATCTCTGAGTTCGACAGTGGAACGTCAACTCCATTCTTGCGAAGCCAGATATCCATGATGTCATTTCCGGAATCTGTTTTTGTCAACTGTGCAGAGAACTGGATGTTGTATGTCCCAGTTCGGGCAACAACAATGTGGGAACTGAATTGAACCGAGACACCATTAGCGGACACACCATTCAGTCCGGGTGTGATTTGATTGAAAGTCATTGCTTTTGGGGTGTTCACTGCATCCACTTGTTGCGTAGTGGTATCTCGGAACGATCCGTACGCAGGAACCAACCCATTGATTCCGTTCTGGCCATTTTGACCATTGAGCCCGTTGGTGCCAGGAACTCCCTGCACGCCCTGGATTCCTTGGGGACCTACTGAACCAATGGGACCGGTAAGACCAGTCGGTCCTTGGGCGCCAATCTCTCCTGCGATTGTGAATCGCGCATTCACCAGGGTTCCGCTGCCCGAGAGACGATCGACAAGGAGCGCAACGTTGCAATTGGAGATACTTCCCACTCGACCTTCAACGTATTTTGTCGCTTGGACAGTTCTTCCTACAACTGCTCGAATTCGCATGCCAGTGACGAAAGGAGATTGATTGTTCACAGGGAAATACTTCAGGCCAACCGATACTGGAATGGGACCTACTGCAATGGCAGAGCTGAGTGGAATGGTTGTGCGCGAACAAGTAGCTGAGTATGCAGTATGTGGTGTCGCTATAGCAAGTCCAATGATGGATATGGCACTTATGAAAAGAGTAAAGGACTTTTTGTTCACATAGGCATTGTGCGGTTCTATTGAACGAGACAATTGAGATGAAACTCCTTATTTGTTTGACCACCACGAAAGTTATTTACGTACGGCTTGGCGATCATTGACAGTGGGTCAGTGCGGTCTATCTCTCAGAAGCATCAGCTTTCCCAATTTTCAGAAATACGTATTGCAGGTCCGTAGGTTGTCGACCAGTTATCATTCGCGAATGCGTTTGGCGATCCGAGCTCTGCTTCTTGGCAGTATTGCGCTGACGTTCGTCGGGTGTGGTGCCGAGCCCAGTACATCTGTGGTGACCGATGCTGTCCCTGACTCCGTTCCCACTGATGAGAACAATGTGACCTCTCGAGTCATTGGCCAAGGCAGCACGTTTTCGCTAAAAGAGGCAGTGGCAGAAACGCCAGTCGCCTTTTGGTTTTGGGCGCCTGGTTGAAGCACTTGTAATTCTGAAGCCTCTTCGGTCGAGGAGGTCAGCAAAAAATTTGCCAATAAGGTGCAAGTGGTGGGTGTCGCCTGGAGTGGGTCTAACGATGATTACGCAGCGTTCATTGAGCGTCACCAATTGTCTTTTGTGAACCTTGATGATTCACCGGGTGACATCTATAGGAAATATGAAATTCCGTATCAGCCTGCGTGGGTGTTCGTTGATACTGATGGCTCGGTCAGCACACGACGAGGCGCATTGTCGAAGTCCGATCTAGAGGCAGTTCTTGCCAGCTTGTGAGGCGGTCAGCAAGTGAGCCTGAAGTAACCGCATGATCCCCGCTCCCGTAAGGCCGGCGGGTAATTCTCTACCCCAGTATTGATGTTGTAGTCGCTGTCCAGCCCTCTGGCATCAGGGGAGCAAGAAATGACTCTGAGGAGATTGAACCTTTTGCTTGGCCGGCGTTCCAGATGTCGTATCGGCTATCTGAATACTTACTAAAAAATTCAGTGACCTTTATCTGAAGTTCTTCAACGACATCCGAATACTCAGGTTGATCAGCCACGTTCTGTGTTTGTAATGGATCGCTCTTGTGGTCGAAGAGAACGTTCGGCCCCGCTCCCGGTAGGCGACACCAATAAGAGAATTGATCTGTCCGTACTCCGCGGGATTCCTCTTGTTCAAAAAAGACTTCATTGCGCTCAAGTTCTTCACCATGAAGGGACGACAGAAAAGAGGTACCGGCAGACCGTGAAAATTGATAGGTAATCCCAACCATGTCGAGAACTGTGGACGGCAGGTCAATCTGACTACTTAAGGCATCCGACACGTAATTGGTGGGCAACGAGGGGTGGCGCACGATGAAAGGGATTCGTACCGCGGCGTCGTACAGATGAGAAGGACGCGTCTGTATGGTGTGTCCCCATAGCCCGTGCTGCCCATACAAGTTGGCTTGATCTGCTGTGTAGATCACGATTGTGTCTTCAAGCAGGTTCTTATCTTTTAGTGCCGAGACAATCTTGCCTACGCCATCATCGACAATTGCAATTTGTGCACACACATTGGCCATTGAAGCGGGGTCATTGTGCATTCTCATCAAGTTGTACAGCATGTGTCGGCTGTAACGATTTGGGTCATCGGGGCCCCGAATCAGACTCAACATCTCATCTGAGATTGCTGTCCGCGGAAAGGTATCGAACTTTTTGTCAACGAACATTTCATAGAAACGGTTGCGGAAGTCAGGGCCAAGGTTGGTCGGAGGCAGCAGGTATGGTGCGTCGTAGTTGACCATCAAAAAGAATGGATGGTCCCCACGTTCTTCGATGAAATCAACAGATTTCTCAGTGAAAAAGTCAACAATGTGTCTGTCTTTCACTTCGTATTCTTCGCCGTGATCAATGACTTGGTTGTCGTAGAAGTCCTCAGTATGGCCACGTACGAATGTGACGGTCTCGTCAAACCCAGGAATTGGAATACGGGGTTGACCGAGATGGTGTTTGCCCACCATGGCGGTGTGATAGCCAGCACCTTGGAGGACTGTTGCTAGCGATTCAAATTCCTGAATCGCAGAC
>Ga0214168_1000184_pt1 | contig 24860 bp, 21 predicted proteins | sample LakMenepilimnion_FD_153002 | JGI IMG/M metagenome (GOLD analysis project Ga0214168, IMG submission 153002) | Freshwater microbial communities from Lake Mendota, WI - Practice 29OCT2010 epilimnion v4 | ecosystem: Environmental > Aquatic > Freshwater > Lake > Epilimnion/Euphotic zone | place: Lake...
TATATAATGGCCTTTCGGTTTCAAAGGGGGTAGCAATATGTTGCACCACCATTCTTGATAATCCTTTTACCCTTCTTGATTCTCTGTAATAAGGATAATAAGCGAGTTTGTCTTTCGTTTTAAATTCATCATCCGCCAGTGCCAGATTTCTGAACCCTAAATCTTTTTGTATAAAATATACAAATCTTAATGTTTGTTGTTTGGCTATCTCTAATAAAGCAGCCCTTTCTTTTGTTGTTTTTTCAACCACATTCAAATAAATATCATTGCCATAAATGGGCCAATTGAGCATGTACTTATTTCCAGGTAGTTTGCCATAATTAAGCATCTTAATTGCGTCCACTGGAGGCTTTGTTCTAGTGCTGTCTTTATAAAATGAAAGATTACTTGCATCAAACTCTAAGGAGTCATAGTTTTTTGGCCTTTCTACTAATGGCTGCGGAGTACCATAATCTTTTAAAACAGCCACATAGGTAATATCTTGCACGATATCATTTGCGCCATATTTATTCACCTGTTCTTTAGTCACGTCGTTTGATTCCATTCCAAGATCATATGGAATATTAGCTGCTGCTAAAACATCTCCAAGTTCTGTTGCATCTATATAGCGCTTAGCCTTTATTAAAATATTTTTCTGAAGTTGGTTGTCATAAAATAAAACACCTGAGATTGTATTCCCTTCTTTTTTCACACTTAATAATTCGTAGTGAAAATTAATTTGCAAATACTTTTCATTTTTTGCCATTGCTTTAAAAATACTATCTCCAATATGCGGCTCAAATAAAGTATTGCTCACCCAACCCGTTGAAACTTTATTGCTTCCTCCATAATGTTGATATAACCTTGCTCTAAATTCTCCAAAGATCCCAGCGGGCATGTTATGATTGCCATCAAATGCGGATACGCCTGCAGCTGTTAACATCCCTCCCAACCATGGAGTGGATTCTGCAATGATTGTTTTTACACCTAACCTTGAGGATTGAAGTCCTGCACAAATACCACTTGCAGTACCGCCTATGACCAATACTTCTGTTTCTTGAATTTGGTGAATGTTTTGGCTCCACACTTTTACAAATTGGCTGGATACAAATAAAAGTATGAGGAAGATGGAGCGCATTGGGTTGAATTGAGAAGTAAAATAGGAAAAAGGTAATTGCTTGCAAAAAAATAATTGTTGGATAGTCAGCTCATTTCATTTGCTGTCTTCCGCCTCGGCTATCTCGGTAAACCCAAAGCCTTTCAAAAGAATGCTTCGCATCCTTTTGGCTTTTTTGGTTCTCGTCATCTTACACAAGCGAGCTTGTGACGCTGCCTTAAACCAAAAAAGCCTCTCACTTTCGTGAGAGGCTTTGTATCGAGGTCCCGAGCGGATTCGAACCGCTGTAGAAGCTTTTGCAGAGCTCTGCCTAGCCACTCGGCCACAGGACCCTTTTGGGACGCGAAAATAGCGCAAAGAACTTAATTATAAAAGAATTTTACCACTAAATCGAATTAAGCGACATTTGTGCTATAAATCCTGCTTATGCAACAACCCATTGGCGCTTCCGAATTGATCATTAATCCTAGAGGAGCAGTGTATCATCTAGACCTTCGTCCAGAGGAACTTGCGGATACCATCATCACTGTCGGCGATCCTGATCGAGTAGCCCATGTAAGTCAATACTTTGATCATATCGAGCATAGGTCTGCGCATAGAGAATTTATTACCCATACAGGTTTTATTGGTTCAAAACGTATTTCGGTCATGAGTACGGGCATTGGACCGGATAATATTGATATTGCATTGAACGAGGTGGATGCCCTAGTGAATATTGATTTTGAAACAAGATGTATTAACGACATCAAAAAATCTGTTTCAGTGATTCGTCTTGGCACTTGCGGGTCTTTGCAAGGTGAAGTTGGCGTGGATCAATTGGTAGCGGGAACGCATGGATTAGGCGTAGATAATTTATTGCATTTTTACCAACCCAATAACAACCCCGAAGAGCTTGCTATTTTAGCTGCTTTTGAACAACATACAAATATCCAAGCCCACCATATTAAACCTTATATTTCTAGTGCGAGTGCAGGATTGCTAAAGCATTTTACGGAAGGATATAATCATGGTATAACAGTGACCTGTCCTGGTTTTTACGGACCTCAGGGCAGGATTTTAAGGTTGCCATTAAAGATGCCGAATTTAGTTGACCAAATGACGAGCTTCCGTTTTGGAAATCATCATATTGCAAACTTTGAAATGGAAACAAGTGCGATATACGGCTTATGTAATTTATTAGGGCACCAGTGTTTAAGCATCAATGTCATTGTTGCGAATAGAGTGAAGAAGGAATTTAGCAAAGATGGCGCAAAAGCGATTGATCATATGATTCAAAAAAGTCTTGGCATTATTGCCTCTATCTAATTAATTTGAACCAATGGAAATTCAATTTTCAAAATACCAAGGCACGGGCAACGATTTTGTTATCATCGATAACAGAGATGGTAGCATTGCTTTATCCAATACACAAATTGCATTTTTATGTGATCGAAAATTTGGTGTTGGCTCAGATGGATTGATTATGCTCGGCACAGCAAATGAGTATGACTTTTCCATGGCCTACTACAATGCAGACGGAACTGAAGGTACGATGTGTGGGAATGGAGGTAGATGTTTAGTACAGTATGCGCATGATCATGGGATTGTAAAAGAAAACTATGTTTTTATTGCAATTGATGGCCCGCACGAAGCAAAGATTGAAAGCAATGGGTGGATTCATTTAAAAATGTCAGACGTGAACGCAGTTGAAACTGGCGAAAACTTTTTTGTAACCAATACTGGATCGCCGCATTATGTACAATTAGTAAATGATATCAAACAGTTCGACGTTTTTGCTAAAGGAAAAGAAATCCGTTACAACGATCGATTCAAAGCAGATGGCGTGAACGTTAATTTCATAGAATTCCATGATGACCATTTATTTGTGCGCACCTATGAAAGAGGCGTAGAAAATGAAACCTATAGTTGTGGCACTGGTGTCACAGCCGCTGCGATCACAACACATTTACATAAAACAGGAGCGCATCGAGTAGCCATTCACACACTTGGAGGCGAACTAGCTGTTAGCTTTAACAATCAAGGTGGTGGCCATTTTAATCATATATGGCTACAAGGTCCTGCTACTTTCGTTTACAAAGGAACCATCCATTTAAAATAAATCTTGTATGCCCTTATTCAATGTTCGTGTTTATGGAATTTTAATAGACCCAGAAAAAGGATTACTAGTAAGCGATGAATTTATCAGAGGCAATTACATTACCAAATTACCTGGAGGCGGTTTAGAAATTGGCGAAGGCACAAGAGATGGCTTGGCTAGAGAGTTTATGGAAGAAGCTGGTATCGAAGTCCATGTAGGAGATCATTTTTATACCACAGATTTTTTTCAGATTTCCGCATTCAACAATAAAGACCAAATTATCTCCATTTACTATTTAGTGGATACAGCAGACAGTTCGGTTATTCAAACGAAAGCAAAAGCATTTGATTTCTTACCTGAACAATTTGCTGACAAAAATGGCACTGCAGAACATTTAAGGTGGATGCCATTGAATGAAATTTCCGAAGATGCAATGACCTTGCCTATAGACAAAGTAGCTATAAAAATGTGGTTAGAGAAATTCGCCAATTAAGATTTGAATTAAATCCCTACGTTCTCTCCCATTGCTTCGCGCTTCATTTTTTCAGCGGCTTCAGCGCCAACATAATTTTCGATTCTGTTTCTAATTAGATGAATCAACGGCGTCAATACAATTGCCATAGTGAACTTATACATATAGTTGACAACGCCTACTGCTAAAACAGTTGACCATGCCCATCCGTTACCAATTTTAAATGCAATAAATAGTACCACAAAACTATCTACCAACTGAGACACCACTGTTGAACCAGTAGATCTTAACCAAATCATTTTTTCTCCTGTTCTTTTTTTGATTTGATGAAAGACGGTGACATCAATTAACTGACTCACCATAAAAGCAATGATGCTTCCAATGATGATCCACATCCCTTGCCCAAAAATAGCTTCAAATGCCAATTGCATACTTGGAACACCATTTTGCATTTTTGATTCCACCCAGAAACTTGCTGGCGCTGCAGACATAGCTAAATAAAACATGACAAATGCATAACTAATTAAAGCCACCGCAATTAAACTAATTCTTCTTACAGCCTTTGGTCCATAATATTCATTCACAATATCTGTGATCACAAATTCTAAAGGCCATAATAAAACGCCACAGGTTAAATTAAAAGCCAATCCAGATTCTCCAAATAAGGTAAGGTTCATTGGCTTAAATCCAAAAACAGATTCAAGTGAGAAAATCTTGCCTCCGATGCATTCTGCAATGAGTGCATTCGCTACAAAGAATGCGGTGATACCTAAAAATAATTTGGTGGGTTTATCCTTTAAAATTTGATGAATCATAATTGAGTTTATATAAATAATAGGCCTGCTTGAACCAATAACATACTAAGATTGAAAATAGTTTGCCAAGTAGGTAAAATAATCACTTTTTTTTGAAGGAACTGAACTAAAAGGATGAACGCAAAAATGAGGTTGATCATTGGAGCCAACTCCAAACCCGTAACAGCGATAAATTGAGCAATATCTCTTGGAATCTTCATCCATGTGATGAATAAAAATAGGGTCGAAACTAGGTAAACTAGGTTAGAAATGACTGCTACTTTTGAAAAAAAGGCCAATGGGGAGCGTGAGCGCATTTGTTGATATTTACAATTGATTAAAAGTACAAAAAAGCCTATTTAGTTGTAGGTTTGTTCCTATAAATTAATGCATATGTTCAAGTCTCTTTTTAAGTCTGCACTACCCCATCTTATTGCCGTGGCCATTTTTGCAATTGTTGCGATTGTGTATTGTAAACCAGCATTAGAAGGCAAGGTATTGCAACAGTCCGATATTACACAATGGAAAGGGATGGCTCAAGACGCCTTAAACTATAAAGACCAATATGGCACAACCCCATTATGGACCAATAATATGTTTGGTGGTATGCCGGCTTATCAAATTACGGGTATCCCTGGAACTACATTCACAATTGGCATGTTAGACCAATTATTCACCCTGAATTTACCAGAACCAATTGGCTTATTCTTTTTAGCAAGCATATGTTTTTATTTTTTAGCACAAGTACTTGGATTCTCCACCGTGGTTGGTATCATTGGAGGATTGGCTTATAGCTATGCAACCTATAATCCAATTATTGTGGTGGTTGGTCATATCACTAAAATGCATGCCATTGCATATCTACCTTTCTTTATAGGTTCTATCCTTTTAATATTTCAAAAGAAGTATTACCTGGGTGCCATCTGTACTGCAATCGCAACCACTTTATTTGTACAATCAAATCACCTTCAGATCAACTATTATGGTTTAATCATCGTCTTAGTAATGTCTGTCTTTTATCTTGTGCAATGGATTAAAGCAAAAGATTTCACACATATCTATAAAACGATTGGATTTAGTTTAGTAGCTGGATTAATGGGATTGGCTGTGAATGCAGTGATGCTCATTGGAACAGCAGAATTTGGAAAATCAACCATTAGAGGCGGTAGTGCATTGGCTACTAAGGATAGTAAGATCACCAATACAGGATTGAATAAAGATTATGCTTTAAGTTATAGTATGTTCTTATCAGAACCTTTGGTGATGATGTTCCCGCATATTTATGGTGCATCTAGTGATCCAAATTTAGTAGATCCTACTAAATCAAAAGCGATTGAGGTATTGCAACAAATGCAACCAGAAGTGGGCCAACAATTACAATCCTTCTTACAATTTTATTGGGGCGGTATTGGTTTCACAGCTGGGCCTCCTTATGTAGGTGTTATTATTTGCTTCTTTGCATTTATTGGATTTGGAAGTAACATGAATCCTAACCGTTGGTGGATTGGCGCAGTGATTGTTTTATCCGTCTTACTTGCTGCTGGTTCTTATTTTGAGTCTTTCAATTTAATGATCTTAAAGTACCTACCGCTTTATAATAAGTTCCGTGCTCCAAGTATGATCATTGTTGTGCCAACACTTTTAATTGGCATCTTAGCCATGTATGGATTGAATGCAACTTTAAAAGCTACTAATTTTAAAAGCTTCTTGCAAGAACATAAAATTGGTTGGATCAGTTTAGGCCTCGTAATTTTTGCTATGATAGCATTGTATTTTAATGCTGATTTTAAATCTGAAAGCGAAAAACAATTGATGAGTCAGATCATGCAAATACAAGACCCAAATCAAAAAGCAGCATTTGAAACTCCTGCACGAGATTTAGTGAATGCCATTGCAGAAGACCGAAAAGGATTTATTGAATCAGATATCACTAGAACCTTTGTTTTTATTGGTATTGCCTTCCTCTTAATATTCTTATACATTAAGCGATCTATACAAGAGACTGTTTTTATTATTGCGATTGGTATTTTATCATTGGTGGACCTATTCCAGATCAATGTGCAATACCTAAAACCAAGTCAATATGTTGAAGCTGCAGAAAATGAAAATGCTTTTGCTTTAACAGCATTGGACAATGCTTTATTGAATGATAAAAGTCATTATAGAATTATTGACCTTAGACGTGGTGTCCAAAACTCATTCAATGAAGGTGCCATCCTTGCCTATCACCACAAATTAGTGGGAGGATACAACCCTGCTAAATTGAGTATCTACCAAGATTTAATCGAAAACCAGTGGTATAATTTTCCTAATTGTTTGCCAACATTAAATATGATGAACACCAAATACATCATCACAGGCAATATGGCATCCGATACCATTCCTAATCCAGATGCATTGGGTAATGCATGGTTTGTAAAAGGCATTGAATATAAAAAAGGGCCAAGGGCTGTAATGGATCATCTTAGCTTTTTCAATCCAAAAGATACTGCGGTAATGGATGAGCAAGATAAAATAGAGGACTTAGCTGGATTACAGGTAGATTCAAATGCAAGTATACAGTTAGTTGAAAATAAAAACGATGAGATCACTTACAAAGCAAAAACGAATGCAAAGCAATTAGCCGTATTTAGTGAGATCTATTATAAGGATGGCTGGAAAGCAACGATAGATGATAAAGAGGCACCAATTGTAAAAGTGAACTATGTATTAAGAGGATTGGTTATTCCTGCTGGAGACCATACCATCAAATTTGAATTCAAGCCTGCATCCATTACTAGTGCTAGACAAATTGCTGGAATTGCATCTATCCTACTTTGGTTATCCTTGGTGACAATGATCGCATTTGCAGTTAAAAACATGAATAAAAAAGAAAACGCTGCTAAATAATGCAATTATCCATTGTTATATGCAGTTACAATAGAGCAAGCTATATCAGCGATGCTTTGAATAGTTTGTATTTGCAAACAGCAGGATTAAATGCATTCGAAGCTATTATTGTTGATAATAATTCAACAGACAATACTGCTGAAGTTTTTAGCCACTGGAGGGCAGCGCATACCAATGGAAGTTTCACATATATCACCGAAACAAATCAAGGTGCTTCCTTTGCTCGTAATTCAGGTGCAGCTGCTGCAAAAGGACAATGGTTATGTTTTATGGACGATGATGCAGTTGCAACACCTAACTATGTAGAAAACATCCTTAAGCATATCCAAAACAAACCTGATGCAGTTGGATTTGGAGGACGCATCATTCCAAAATATATTCCCGCTGAACCTACATGGATGAGCTACTATGTTTCTTCGCTTGTTGGAAATTTTGATTATGCTCCCAATGCCTGCGCATTTGAAAATGGAAAGTATCCATTAGAGTCCAACATGATTGTTAAAAAAGATGTCTATGAAGCTATTGGTGGATTTAATACCGCATTGCCTGGCGTTGTAGGTACTTTAAGAATTGGAGGAGAAGGCAAAGAATTATTCTATAAAATTTTAGCACTAGGACATACTATTTATTATGACCCTGAAATATGCGTGCACCATGTGGTAGAAGTGAAGAAGTTGACATCTGAGTATATGTATCGAGTAGCAAGTGGTATTGGTAGAGGGGAAAAAACTAGAACAAAAGCCATCTCTAATGCAGCTTATATCAAAAAGATAATTGAATATATTTTTAAACTTGGCGCCTCAGTCATTTTAGGAATAAAATATTGCTTACAAGCAACCCCAGCAAAAGCTTGGCCTGTCATACAATTTAGAATTGACGCTTTGAAGGGATTATTAGGTTAATTTTTAGTAGCGTAAATCATTCCGCTATTTTCACTTACATGATGCACATGCTTCAGCTTGAATTGATTGTCCAATAAAACTTTTTCAATAGGCTCAGCCCCTTTTTCATGCCATTCAATAATGGCAATATCTACATTCTTTAAATAAGTAGATGCTTTTAGCATATCAAAAATGGCATACTCCTCCCCCTCACAATCAAGCTTCAATAAAATTGAAGCATTAGGATTTTCTGAAATCACCAATTCAAACACTTTATCTATAGCTACTAATTGAACTTCAATCACCTGACCTATTTTTTTCCCATAGTCATTGTTCTGTTCTATGGTAGACGCGGATAATAAACCACTTTCAAATAAAGTAATAGATCTAGTTTCATTGACATTACTCACTCCCTCATTGTGTAAGAATAATTTACTTACAATATTTGGGTTAGCAGATACATTTAAACTTGCTTCTGCAAATGTTTCTGGGAAGGGCTCGTATCCGTATACTTTTTTTACATAGGATTGACTGGCAAAATACAAAGAAGCAACTCCTACATTCATGCCGATGTCAATCACTACCACATCCTTAAGAGCTGTATCTATTGAATAAATTTTTTCAATAAAAATTTCATACAAAACAGCCATATTAGAAAGGGACGCAACTTTAAATTCAAGCCCTTCTACTTCTACTATGAAAAAAGTATTAGTTGTTTCCTTTACCTTGAATATTGGGTTTGATAAAATTTCAATTAAAAAATGCATGCTGAACCCAAATTGATCTAATTGAGCTAAACAAATAGCATTACCTGTATTTTTGAAAATCAACTTCCCATGATTTAATTGCAAATTGGATGCCCAGTGCTTTGGTAGTTTATAAAATGCAAATAAATAAGCAAGCTTGAAATGCTTTAACTTAAAAAAGAAAAAACAAAAAGAAACAAATTTATTAAGAATTCTAGTGAAGTTCATTGTAGATTATTTTTTACCCATTCTATTGATCATGAAAGCATATATACCAGCGAAAACATTTTTATATACCGAAAATAGTTGTGGGTTATAGATTAAATCGTTTTTGATTATTTTAATACACCTAATCACATCTTTTTTCATAACAGATGTTAGGCCTTGAGCTTTAAATAAAAGATATAAGCCATTACGTACAATATAAAAGACCCTAATTGGAGCATGAATAATACGCATAGACTTTTTGAAATTACCCAAGCCCCTTCCTTCTACTAATGTTCCAAGCGCATGATTTAAAACAATATTTGAAAACATTAAATTGGCATACCCTTTCTGTATCACACGATACGAAAATTCAGCATCCACAAAATCTATAAATAAATCCTCATTAAATGGCCCAATATATCTAGTCAATGACAGATTCAAAATAGAGCCAGAAGTAATTAATGTAAGCGCCTCTTCGGGCTGTTCTTTTGGCTGTGTAAAATCTGGTTGACAATTCACGCCAAATTGAGCCACATGATCAAAGTCAGATGACTGAATCATGTTTTTATACTTTTCAAAATCTCCTTCTTTGAAGGAAGAATCCTGATCCATCGTTAATAAATAATCATACTGGCTGAGTGCAGCTTGATCCATCGCCTGGTTTAATCTTTTAGCGATGCCTTCGTTTGAATTAAAAAAATGGTACTGAATAGATGGTTGGATTTTCAATAGGGCCTCTTCTATTCCAGGGGTTTTAGTTTCACTATTATCATACACATACAATTGCTTTAAACCAGATACATAAGTTTGTATGTTTGCCGACAAAAGGTCCAAATTGGGATGATATAATATAACAACTCCGGCAATGTTCATCCTTTGAATAATTTAGTCGTTCAAATTTAAGCCAATAAGATAAAACCACCTTCATTTGTGCTGTAATTATTGATTATGCTTAATTTTAACCATAAATATTTATCTTGTTTAGGCTATGAGTGGTAAAACAAATCATTTTTCGATTATTATTCCCTTTAAATCGGGCAAGACCTATCTTTTAGATTGTTTGCATTCGGTTGTCAAACAAGATTACCCCCATTATAACATTATTATTTTAGCAGATAATACAAGCAATATTGATGACGCATTAGATGCAGTACATGCACTTCAAAATAGTAAAATAAGCATCCAAGCTGCTGAACATAATTTAGATATCCTTCAAAACTGGGGACGCATAAAGGACCTGGCTAAAAATGAATACATGACCATATTGGGTTATGACGATATTTTAGAAAAGTCTTTTCTTTCTGCAATCAATGATTTAATTAATCAATATCCGGAAGCAAGTTTATACCATACCCATTTTAATTACATAAATAGTAAGAGCGAATTTATAAAAACTTGCCAGACCCTACCTAGTCGATTGAATGCAAGCGAATACCTTGATTATGCAATGAATGAAAAGATAGATATAATGGCAACAGGTTATGTATTTAAATCTAGCGATTATGATGCATTGGGAGGTATACCTATCCATTATCCGAATTTGATTTATGCCGATTTACATTTATGGCTTGAACTTACTAAAATATCTTATCTAGCAGTAGACACTAATACACAATTTTCGTTTAGGATACACGCATCAACCACTAAAACCTCAAAGGATAAAATTTTGTTGGATGCATTTATTTATTTTTTAGATTACTTGAATGAACTTAAAGCAGCATCCCCTGCATTGGGGCAGATCATTCAAGAAAATGCACAAAAGTTCTGTGAAAGTACCACCAAGGCCATTGCGCACAGACTATTAAGAACCCCAAGAAATCTTAGAAAAGGATTATCCATTGATCATATGATTACAAAAATTGAATCAAAATGTATTGCATTGGATAGCGCCTATGAGCCATTGAAAATAAATTCTATCCGCCTAGCACGAACTATCGAAACCTACCCTATACTCAATGATTTGTTTTTGTTATTCAAGAAGCTATACAAAAAGCCTGTTCTGTAAAGGAAAATTAAATTTCAACTCCAAAAAAAGTTACTACTTTAAATTTCTAGCCTTGATGGCATATAAGAATTTCCCAAAACTAGATTGTAATAGATAAAATAAAAGGCTTAATCGGAACTGCCAAATACGAGCAGCAATTGAAAATCCAAAATAAGACTCATATACTTTCACATTCTCTTTAAGTGATTTTAGATATTGATTGGTGCTTACGCCTCCGTCATCAAATTTCACAATAGTTTCATCCATAAAACCATAGGGTTCATTTTTGAGTCTACACATTAAATCATAGTCCATCGCAATTTTAATGTCTTCAGAAAAACTACCTAGTTTCTGATACAGCTCTTTTTTTAGAAACCAAGTTGGATGAGATACCGACCTCATCCCTTTATAAAGTTGCCCCGCATCAAACGGCACACCAATATTCACCCAAATGCCGCCACGCTTCATGCAAATTTTTCCACTAGCCCACTGAATAGAATGATTTGTATTAAAATATGCTAACACATTTTCAATCACCGAACTAGAAAAATAGATGTCTGCTGAATTTAAAATATGAATTAAACTGCCTGTAGAAAGTTGGATGCCTTTATTAAATGCATCTGAAATACCCTTATCCCGCTCGCAAAGCCATTTACGATAAGTAGGTTGTGGGGTATTTTGTAGCCAATCTGCAATGTCTGTATTCGTAGACCCATCAATAATATAATGCTCATAGGGTTTAACAGACTGAGTGTCCACCGAATCACAGGTACGCTGCAAGTCGCTTAAATTGTTAAAACATATTGTAATGACCGACAATTGATCCATATTGTAAAAATAAGCCCATTTCATTACATATTTACTTTTACCACAATTACAATATATTTGTAGCATGGGTATTATCCAAAAGCAAGGTATCAAGTCGTCTATCTTTATCATGATTGGTTTTGTGATAGGTGCAGTGAATTTGCTAGTACTATTCCCTATGTTCTTCTCAAAAAATGACCAAGGTCTTGTGAGAGCCATGATTGATATTGGGGCTACCCTCTCTGTTTTTTGTACGCTAGGCACACTCCCTGTGGTCTATAAATTCTTTCCATTTTACAACCATTACTTAGGGCCAAAGAAAAACGAATTGCCATTTTTAACGCTAATCATTAACCTTATTGGTTTTGGATTACTCATGTGGATTGGTTGGGAGAATAAAGATTTCATCATCCGAAAATTAGGTAAATCTCCAAGCCTCGCTACCTACTTTAACTATGTATATCCCTATACTTTCTTTTTAATGATTTTTTATTGGCTTGAGGCTTTTGCTTGGGGATTACAAAAAGGGGTCTTCACTAATTTTTTAAGAGAAACAGCAGTCAGAATTTTGACAACTATCTTGATTCTTGGAGTTGGATTAAAATGGCTTAATCTCGACGAATTCATTATACTTTTTAGTGGTATTTATGTCATCCCTACTTTATTATTGATTTACAATTTATCTACTTCTCATGAATGGTCATTTAGAAGTTTTAAAATAAGTAGTGTTACAAAGCGCCTAAAGTGGAAGATGCTCAATTTTGCTTTATTTGTTTTCGCTGGTCAGTTTTTTAATTTACTAGCCAGGACCAATGATACTTTTATGATCGTTGGCCTAAGAGGATTAAGTGATGCAGGTATATTCGCTATTGCTACCTATGTAGCAGCGATTATGGAAATTCCACAAAGAAGCTTAAATGCAATAAGCATTCCTGTATTGGCTAAGTCATGGAAGGATAAAGACTTTGCAAATATTAAGCACGTGTATCATAAAAGTGTTTCCAATCTTTTAGCCATTGGATTATTGCTATTTGGATTGATCTGGTTGAACATAGAAAACCTTGTTGCATTTTTAAATTGGGTCAGCAACAAAGAAGGAGGAGGCTATGAGGCTTTGGCGCCAATTGTTTTTATCATGGGACTTGCTAAATTAATTGATCTTGCTACAGGTGTCAATGGACAAATTATTGGCACTTCAAATTATTGGAGATTCGATTTTTTTACTAACCTGTTCTACATTGTCTTATCTATTCCTTTGAATTTTTATTTGATTTCCAACTATTCATTGATAGGCTTGGCTTATTCCAATTTAGCTGCACTTACTTTATACAATACTGTGCGCTTTTTGTTTTTGTATAAAAAATTCAATTTGCAGCCTTACACATTACAACATGGCTTATTCCTAATACTCAGTATTGCCTTCATGTTTTTGGTATACAATATACCATCTACTTCCAATTTCGTTATGAATATTGCTATTAAATCCAGCATCTACGGCCTTGGTTTCTATGGCCTAATTATTTGGATCAATCCTGCACCTGAACTAAAAGAGCTTGTTCAAGGATTTTTGAAAAATAAATTATTCGGATTTTTAAGGCGCTAATTGCTTTACTTTTTCTAAAAATAATTGCATCCCCTGTTGCATTGTATCAGTCAATTGATACGCAATATTCTTAGTGTAATAAGTCTCCATGTCATAGCCATGCTTTCTAGCAGGAAGTTGATTCAATACTTCATCAATATGCTCCACCCCATAGGCGTTGGCGTTATTAAACATGGATTTAAAATCATCTGGTATTGGTTGATTCGACATCCATGCGGCAAATACAAATGGTAAACCAGTATGTTCAATCCAAGCCTCCCCTAAATCATATACATATTCAAACTCTGTTAAATTAGCAAGTGCCCTGTCCCCAATAATGACACCAGCAGTTGTTCCCACTATTGCCTGGATATAATCCTCTTGAGCATGTAAAAATTGAATGTCCTTTTTCCAATACTCTTTTAATAAAATTCGAGCCAATTGAACGGATGTTCGGCTTTGATAGTCCAGGTAGATGGATGCTATTTGCTCCATAGGCACTTTACTAAAAATAGCAACTGATGCCACTTTGGATTTAGTGCCAATACAGTAGTCCGAAACGATATGTGGATTTGATAACAAAGGTGTTATGGCTACTGGGACCAATCCTATATCAATCTGGCCGTCGATCAATGCTTGAGCTACCTTTGCTGGATAGTCTTTTACCAATTCTATTTTTGATAAAAAATCAGCCTTTTCTATCCCCAATAATAAGGGTTGAGTGTTGAAATAACTTACCACCCCAATGCGCCATCTCTTGTCCAATTGAATTAACTTTGTGCAAAGATATTCATTCAAATTGTTTTAAAGCAAACTATATGTCTCAATTAAGCGCAATTTCACCAATCGATGGTCGTTACCACAAACAAACAGCAGCACTTGGTGCTTATTTTTCTGAATATGCCCTAATTAGGTACCGCGTATTGGTAGAAGTGCACTACTTTTTGTTTTTAGGTGATAAGAAGTTTTTTAAAGTGCCTGTAGGTTTAAGAAAAGCTTTATTGGATGTAGTAGAAAATTTTTCGGAGGAAGATGCGGCAAAAATCAAGACGATTGAAGCTACTACCAACCATGATGTAAAAGCAGTTGAATACTTTTTAAAAGAAATTTTAGACCAACATAAAGCGAGCGCATTAAAAGAGTGGATTCATTTTGGATTGACTTCTCAGGACATCAATAATACAGCTATTCCGCTTAGTTGGAAAAATGCAATGGAATCTGAAATTTTACCAGCCTATATTAATTTACAAAACAGATTATACCAATTTGCAAAGCAATGGAAGAAAGTGCCTTTACTTGCAAGAACACATGGTCAATCTGCTTCTCCAACCACTTTAGGAAAAGAGATCATGGTATTTGTAGAAAGAATCAACCATCAAATAGAATTGTTTAGCAGCATTCCTTATGCCGCTAAATTTGGCGGAGCTACAGGTAATTACAATGCACATCATATCGCCTACCCAAAGAAAAATTGGGTATCATTAGGGAACGAATTTGTGGATGATGTGTTAGGCCTTGAGCGTATGCAGTTCACCACGCAAATTGAGCACTACGATCATTTTGCTGCACATTGCGATAACTTAAAAAGATTAAACACCATATTGATTGACTTAACTCGAGATATCTGGACCTATATCTCTATGGATTATTTTAAACAACAAACCAAAAAAGGTGAAGTTGGATCAAGTGCGATGCCACATAAAGTCAATCCAATTGATTTTGAAAATGCTGAAGGTAATTTAGGAATCGCGAATGCTTTATTGGAGCATCTTTCAGCGAAACTCCCTATTAGTAGACTACAAAGAGACTTAACCGATTCTACAGTCTTAAGAAATATTGGTGTGCCTATTGGACACATCACGATTGCCATTAATTCTATTGAAAAAGGTTTAGGAAAGTTGATTTTAAATGAAGTGAAAATCAATGAAGACCTTGAAAATAATTGGGCAGTTGTGGCCGAAGCGATACAAACCATTTTACGTCGCGAACAATATCCTAATCCTTATGAGGCATTAAAAGATTTAACAAGAGGCAATAGCAAGATTGATAAAAAGTCCATGCACAAATTCATTGATGGATTGAAAATTACTGTTGCTTTGAAAAAAGAATTAAAGAAAATAACGCCTCAAAATTATACTGGGGTAACAGCAGAGTATTAATTCAGCTTTTCAGATCCTCATAAATGATAAAGGTTTATAAAAACTAAACCCTAGAGAATATATTTAAATTGCGTCACTAGCATCATCATCATTTGATGCGTCTGTAGGAGGTACAATTTTTTTCCTGACTTCTTTTTTAGATAGCAAATAATGTATAGGGGCCATTCCCTCTTTTTCGATCGCCATGGTCAACACTTCGGCTGTGGCCTGAGCATCTCCCCAAGCACGGTGTCTACCTTCTATGCGAATACCAAGGTCACGCGTTAAAGAACCTAATCCATATTTAGCTAAACCAGGAAATACTTTTTTACTTAATCGAATGGTACACAATTTAGGTGCGGACCAATCATACCCAGACTTGCCTAATAAGTATCTAACAAAAGAATAATCAAAGCTTGCATTGTGTGCCACAAAAATGCGGTCTTTTAATAAATTGTATATCTGGGGTGCTACTTCTTCAAAAATTGGTGCTTGAGCGACCATTTCGTCACTAATGCCCGTCATATTCACAATGAATGGAGGGATTTTTTGTCTTGGATTCACCAAAGTCACATATTTACCTGTTACTTCAACTCCATTATGCATCACAATTGCGATTTCGGTGATCCCATGTGTGTGGGGCATACCGCCAGTGGTCTCTATGTCTACAATTGCAAATTCCATAAGGCTCCAAGTTCGCATTTTTTTGTCAATAATAGCTAGCGGCTTTTCCTTATTTTTGTAACTCATTATAGGAAAAGCAATTAGCATGGAATTGAGTAAAAATTTTATACCGGGAGCAGTAGAGACCAAATGGTATCAGCATTGGATTGACCAGGGGTATTTTCACAGTGTACCTAATGACAAGCCTGCTTATACGGTGGTCATCCCACCTCCTAATGTAACCGGTGTTTTACACATGGGCCATTGCTTGAATAATACGATACAAGATATTTTAGTACGTCGTGCCCGTATGCAAGGAATGAACCCTTGTTGGGTGCCTGGTACAGATCATGCTTCTATTGCGACAGAAGCAAAAGTGGTTGCGATGTTAAGAGAAAGAGGGATTGCAAAGTCCTCTTTAAGCCGTGAAGAATTTTTGAGTTATGCTTGGGAGTGGAAGGAAAAATATGGCGGCATTATTTTACAGCAATTAAGGAAGATGGGATGTAGTTTGGATTGGGAGCGTACTTCTTTCACCATGGACCCAGACTATTATGAAACTGTTATAAAAGTATTTATTGATTTATACAAGAAGGGAAAAATTTATCGTGGTAAACGCATGATTAATTGGGATGTGAAGGCAAAGACTGCATTGAGTGATGAAGAAGTAATCCATAAAGAAGTCAATGGCAAGATGTACCATATCAGGTACAAATTAGATATACCGGGAGATGAATTTATTACCATTGCTACGGTGCGTCCTGAAACTATTTTCGGAGATACAGCAGTTTGTGTACACCCTAAAGATCCTAGGTATACGCATTTAATTGGCAAGCATGCTTTTGTACCAATGATCAATAGACGTATCCCTATTATTGCAGATGATTATATTGAAATTGAATTCGGAACTGGCGCATTGAAAGTAACACCGGCGCATGATATCAATGATTTTCAACTAGGTCAAAAGCATGGACTAGAAGTGATTGATACCATGAATGACGATGGTACAATGAACGATGCTGCGCCCATGTATATTGGCAAAGACAGAATAGAAGTAAGAAAAATTATAGCAAAGGATTTAGAAGCATCTGGCAATTTGGTTAAGATAGAAGACTATGTGAATCAAGTTGGTTTTAGCGAAAGAACGGATGCCATTGTTGAACCAAGATTGAGTTTGCAGTGGTGGGTAGATATGAAGCAATTAGCTGCACCAGCATTGGAGAAAGTAATGTCGGATGAAATTCATTTTCATCCTGCTAAATTTAAAAATGTGTACCGTCATTGGATGGAAAACATTAAAGACTGGTGTATCAGTAGACAATTATGGTGGGGACACAGAATACCAGCATGGTACGATCAAGAAGGCAATGTATATGTGGAAGCTAGTCTTGAAAAAGTACATGCAGCTTTCCCAGAAACAGTGGGTAAAGAATTATATCAAGACGCAGATTGTTTAGATACCTGGTTTAGTAGTTGGTTATGGCCAATCGAAGTATTTAAAGGGATGTCCAATCCAAACAATGCAGAAATTAATTATTACTACCCTACTAGTACTTTAGTAACTGCTCCAGAAATTATTTTCTTCTGGGTAGCAAGGATGATCATGGCTGGAGAAGAATACACTGGGAAGATTCCATTTAAGGATGTATACTTCACAGGTATTGTGCGTGATAAGCAAGGCAGAAAAATGAGTAAGAGTTTGGGGAACTCACCAGACCTTTTAGGATTGATAGATCAATATGGTGCGGATGCAGTTCGTTTTGGAATCATGATTGCCTCTCCTGCCGGAAATGATTTATTATTTGATGAGTCCACTTTAGAGCAAGGAAGAAATTTCAATAGTAAACTTTGGAATGCGACCAAACTATTAAAAATGTGGGAGCCACGTCAAAGTAACGAAGGCCCTATTCCTGAGGATGCAGCATTCGCGATGGATTGGTTCCAAGCAAAACTAAGTGCCACACAATTAGAGGTAGACGAAATGCTTAAAACATTCCGATTAAGTGAAGCATTGAAAACGATTTATGGATTGATATGGGATGACTATTGTAGTTGGTACCTTGAGTGGATCAAGCCTGGCTTTGAACAACCTATTCATACAAAAGTATTTGAAAAGAGTATTGCATTCTATGATGACTTGCTTCAATTATTGCATCCATTTATGCCATTCATCACAGAGGAGATTCACCATATGCTAAAAACCCAAACACAGGATTTATGCGTGAAGGAGTTAGCACCAGTGAACAAAGTAGACGAATCTGTATTGCATGCTGGCGTACTTTTAAAGAATGTGATTTCTACTTTACGTGATGCAAGAAATAAAAATCAAATAAAGCCTAAGGATACTATTGAGGTGCATATCCAATCCGAAAATAATGCTGCCTATCAAACCATACAAAATATTTTAGCAAAGCAAGTCAATGCTAAAAGTATAGCATATACCAATGCCCCTATTGGATCAAGCATTGTGGTGGCTTTAGAAAAAGATAAATTTTACTTAGTAGCAGACCAAGCAATTGATACGGTTGGTTTAAAAGAAAATTTATTAAAAGATTTAGCACACCAAAAAGGTTTCTTGGAAAGCGTTGAAAAGAAATTAGCGAATGAAAAGTTTGTTCAAAATGCGAAACCAGAAGTAATTGCCATTGAACAAAAAAAGAAAGCAGATGCTTTAGCTAGAATACAAACCATTGAAGAAAGTTTAGCGCAATTATAAAATTGATGACCCGTCTTTGTGTAGACTAATTTTTATCCTTCATAGCTATGAATCAAATGATGCTTAGAACAGCTACTTTAACGGATCGCGCACTCATTCGATCTATTTCTGAGCGCACTTGGCCTAGCACTTATGGGCATATCATCTCTCAGGAGCAAATTGATTTTATGTTGGACTGGATGTATAGTGATGAATCATTAGAAAAACAAATGGACAGTGGTTGCGTATTTTATATAGCAAGTATCAAAAAAGAAAACGAGCAATGGAACGATGTAGGTTTTTGTTCAGTAGGTCCTGAAGAAACCAAAGGTTCAAAATCGCACAAACTAAATAAATTATATGTCCTCCCAGCTGCGCAAGGCACAGGCACTGGTAAAGCATTATTAGTTAAAGCAATTGAATTTGCTAAAGCAGCTGGATCGAGTTCTATCTTCTTACAAGTGAATAAACATAATGATGCTTATTCATTTTACCTAAAGCAAGGCTTTATTAAAGAAGCCGAATTCAAGTTTGATATTGGCAATGGATTTTACATGGACGATTATGTCATGCGATTAAACTTCTAAGTAAACGACATTTCTAAATCTTAGAAATCAACACTCCCTTTAAACTAAGTTGGCGGTCACTTGGATTGATTAAAATATCAATCTTGTTTTTGTATCTTTTATTCATGACATCATGAATAAACCAAATGCCATTAAACTTTCCTGCATTGGTTAACATTACTTTATCTCCGAAAGAAAATAATTCTTTTAAATCTCTACTAATGGCAATCACTCTATGCTTTTTTGGATTCAAACTATCTAATTTAAAACCACTTGCTGTAACCAGAGGTGAACTATCTGTTTCGGTGGTATCTGCTTTATAGGTACTTAAAGAAACGACCTTCATTGATTTTAAAACAATAGGATATTGCATTACAATCGCTTTATGCACTGGTCTTAAACAATAAAAAGACCCCACTACAATGCATAGGATGACCACCATACCTAGAAACTTTATATATTTCAAAATGAAGTGTTTCATGCCTGTGATGATTATACTATTAAATGGGTTTGTTTAACCACACCCATTATAAAAACGCTTTGTACCTGACTTATATTGTCGGCCTGGCTTAATTTATTGACGTGGAAATTGTAATAACTGTTCATATCCTCGGTCACAATCTTGAGCATAAAGTCAAATTCACCCGAAATGCTATAGCATTCCACCACATCAGGTAGCTCATTAATAAGCTTGATAAACTGACCCCCAGACTGCTTACTGTGCTGATTTAGAGACACATAACAAATGACCATCAATCCCTTTTTTACTTTTGTCCCATCAATTAAAGTGGCATATTGCTTTATAACTCCTCCTGCTTCTAGCCTTTTTATTCGTTCATGAACCGGCGTAGTGCTCAAATGAATTTGATCAGCGATTTCTTTTACCGTGATCCTCGCATTCTCTTGCAAGAGGCGTAAAATGGCTAAATCCTTTTCGTCTAAGGAGATAGATTGTTGAGGAATAGCCGAATCTACTAATGAAGCATTGTTTTTCATATTATTTTAGCATAAATCATCATAAAAATAGATAATTATAGCCGAATATCCTAAAAATATCAAATATTTTGTCATTTTATCCTACAAATCTACCTTTACACTCTAAATAATTAAATATGTCAGGTTTACAAAACATCGATTTTAGCCTACCTTATAAAGTAGCAGATATTTCCCTAGCAGAATGGGGTCGTAAAGAAATTCGTTTAGCAGAAGCAGAAATGCCAGGCTTAATGAGTATCCGTGAAGAATATGGTCCTAGCCAACCATTAAAAGGTGCACGTATTGCTGGTTGTTTACACATGACCATCCAAACAGCTGTATTGATTGAAACTTTAACTGCATTAGGTGCAGAAGTAAAGTGGAGCTCTTGTAATATCTTCTCTACACAAGACCAAGCTGCTGCTGCAATTGCTGCAACAGGTGTGGGTGTATTTGCTTGGAAAGGTCAATCTATTGAAGAAGGTGACTGGTGTATTGAGCAAACATTATTTTTCGGCGGTGAAGATCGTCCTTTAAATATGATCTTGGATGATGGTGGTGATTTAACCAATATGGTTTTAGATAAGTACCCACAGTTTGTATCTGGTATCAAAGGTTTGAGTGAAGAGACTACAACAGGTGTTCACCGTTTGTATGAGCGTATGGCAAAAGGTACTTTACCAATGCCTGCAATCAACGTAAATGATTCAGTAACTAAATCTAAGTTCGATAATAAATATGGTTGTCAAGAATCATTGGTAGATGCGATTCGTCGTGCGACTGATGTGATGATGGCTGGTAAGGTTGCAGTAGTTGGTTCTTACGGTGACGTAGGAAAAGGTTCTGCCGCTTCTTTACGTGGTGCTGGTTGCCGTGTGATTGTAACTGAGATTGATCCTATCTGTGCTTTACAAGCTGCAATGGATGGATACGAAGTAAAGCGTATGATTGATGCTGTGAAAGAAGCGGATATCATTGTAACTGCATCTGGATGTAGAGACTTGATCAACGAAAAGCATTTTAGAGTGATGAAGGATAAAGCGATTGTATGTAATATCGGTCACTTTGATATTGAAATTGATATGGCTTGGTTGAATGAAAATTATGGTCATACAAAAGATACCATCAAACCACAAGTTGATTTATACAATATCGATGGTAAAGATGTAATCGTTTTAGCAGAAGGCCGTTTGGTGAATTTAGGTTGTGCAACTGGTCACCCATCTTTTGTGATGAGTAACTCTTTCTCTAACCAAACATTAGCACAAATTGAATTATGGACAAACCATAAAAACTACGAAAACAAAGTGTATGTATTGCCTAAGCATTTAGATGAGAAGGTAGCACGTTTACACTTAGCTAAAGTAGGTGCTCAATTAGACGAATTAACAGATGAGCAAGCAGCTTATTTAGGCATACCTAAAGCAGGTCCATTTAAGTCTGACGCTTATAGATACTAGTCTTCAAGACAAAAAGAAATAACAATTTCTCCCTATTGACCCATGTTGATTTTATCAGCATGGGTTTTTTATTTTCAGTACCTTTAAGGAACGAAAAATTCATGACTATGACATTCAAAAAAATCTGCTTCCTCTTTATAGCCGCATTGACAACATGCAGCATCCAAGCACAACAAGTTCATATCATTCCAGAACCTAGTTCTTTACAAATTGGCAATGGCAGTTTCAAGTTACCCAATACAATTTTAATTCAAGTACCTACAGCATTTGAAGCGCTAGGTAAATCAATTAGTACAAGATTGAATGCAGTGACTGGGAAAAAAGCAGTACTGTCTAATCAAAAAAATGCCGCAATCCGTTTTGAGCAAGTTCAAGACAATACATTAGGCAAAGAGGGCTATCAATTAACAGTAAATGAAAAAGGTATACAAGTAAAGGCACAAACTTATGCTGGTGCATTGTATGCATGGCAAAGTATTTTACAATTATGTCCACCAGCTATATATGGCAATCAAATAAATCAACAAATTAATTGGGTAATACCCTATGTGCAAATCAGTGATGTGCCAAGATTCGAATGGAGAGGATTTATGTTGGATGTGAGCCGACATTTTTTTACAGTATCAGAAGTAAAAAAAATGATGGACGAAATGACAATGTATAAATTAAATAGATTGCATTTTCATTTAACCGATGACAATGGATGGAGGGTTGAAATTAAAGCCTTACCAAAATTAACAGAGGTAGGCGCTTGGAGAGTAAATCGAATTGGCAAATGGCATAATATCACCAAGCCTGCTTTAGAAGAACCAAAAACCTATGGAGGATTTTATACTCAAGAAGATATAAAGGATCTAGTTGCTTATGCAAAAACAAAGAATATCGAAATCATGCCCGAGATTGATATTCCTGGACATAGTATGGCATTTTTAGCAGCCTACCCACAACTTAGTACTACCCCAAATTATCCTTACCAAGTGAATGCCGGAGATGACTTTATAGATTGGTCAGGATTGAATGGACATATCACAGCAAAAATTGATAACAATTTAGATCCATCAAAAAAGGAAGTCTACGAAAAATTAGACATCATATTTGGCGAACTAGCTACCCTATTCCCTTTTGAATACATGCATATGGGCGGAGATGAAACTGCGAAAAACAATTGGGAAAAAAGCGAGGATATAAAAGCCTTGATGCAAAAAGAAAATTTGAAAAATCAAGATGAAGTACAAAGCTATTTTGTACGACGTGTAGAAAAGATCATGCAATCCAAAGGAAAAAAATTAATGGGATGGGATGAAATACTAGAAGGCGGATTAGCGCCAGAAGCTGCAGTGATGAGTTGGAGAGGTATCAAAGGTGGTGCAGAAGCAGCAAAACAAAAACATCCTGTGGTGATGAGTCCAAGTTCACATAATTACCTAGACTATTACCAAGGCGAAGCCACTGCAGAAGGTGCAGTCTATGCCGGATTAAGAATGAAGAAGACCTATAGTTTTGAGCCGGTACCAGAAGGTGTAGATGCAAAATATATTTTGGGCAATCAAGGTAATTTATGGAGCGAGCAATTGCAAAATATTAGAAATCTAGAGTATATGGCATGGCCAAGATTAATGGCGATTGCAGAAGTGGCATGGTCACCAAAATCAAGCAAGGACTGGAATAAATTTGCCAAAAAAGTAGAAGGCCATTTTGCGATATTAGATACCCTTAAAATTAAATATGCAAAAAGCATCTACGACCCAATTGTGACTACTACCTTAAATACAAAGGGGGAATATTTTGCAAGTATGGAGGGAGAAGTTAGTGGTTTAGATTTTTATTACACCATAGATGAATCCATGCCAGACAATTATAGCAATCATTATAGTGGTCCTGTATTTATTCCAGAGGACGTGACTGTGATGAGAATTATAAGTTACCAAAATGGCAAGCCTATTGGTAAGCTGTTGAATATTCCAATCAGTTCCTTAAAGCAAAGAGCTGTTAAAGTCTTGTAAACAAAAATGTTTAAAAAAGGGATTCCCTTATTGATTGTATTCAACCTATTTTGGCAATTCATTTTTGCCCCAACTATTTTTGCGCAAACCAGTTTAAAAAAAACGGTAAAGAAAGCAATCACAGGTAAATCTATACCTATGACAGATAGTAGTAGGATTTATATTTTCAATAATATTGCTTCCCTCACATCTTATGCAGGAAAAAGAATCAATAGCATCACCATTGAGCAGCAGAACTTTTTATCAAGTATTGATTCAAAGGAATCAAACTTAAAAGATATATTTTCTAAAATTGGTAATAAACTACAATCCAATTCTAAAAAAAGGGCGATTAGAGAAAATATATTTTTTAAAGAATGGGATCTGTTCGACCCATCTATTATTGCTTATAACGAAAAATGGTTAAGAGACTTAAGTTATATACAAGATGCTAAAATTTTGGCAATGATTACCACTTATGATACCAATCAAGTTGATGTCATTGTGGTTACTAAAGACCTGTTTTCCTATGGAGGAGAGCTGCTCATTAACAATAAAGACGCTTATGCAGCAAAACTTAATAATATAAATTTTTTGGGGACAGGAAATAGCATTCAAATCAATCAAAACTTCGAAAATCAAAGAAGCCCAAAGTCCGGCTGGGGTTATGATGTTGGATTAAGTAACTTTTTAGGGACATTCATCTCGATCAATGCTGGCGTCAACCAATTTGGCAATAACATTTCAAATAATGTTCTGTCTGCGAGGAAAAACTATATCAGTGTACAAAGGCCTATCCTCCACCCAAATAGTAAATGGCTTGGTGGAATGGAATACTTAGAAACC